>Ga0114967_10004556_pt1 | contig 11139 bp, 4 predicted proteins | sample M_130628_MF_Meta_FD_92639 | JGI IMG/M metagenome (GOLD analysis project Ga0114967, IMG submission 92639) | Freshwater microbial communities from Lake Montjoie, Canada to study carbon cycling - M_130628_MF_MetaG | ecosystem: Environmental > Aquatic > Freshwater > Lake | place: Lake Montjoie... | reverse complement strand
TTGAGGGCGATGTCGCCCTCCCAGCGGGTGCCCGCCTGGGTGAGCATGGAGACGTCGGTGTTGATCGAGTTGCTGTAAAGATCCGTCATCCGCTGGTTGAAGGGGGTGATTTTGGCGAGCACACGCTTGATCCAGCCTTCCACGAGGGACGGGCGGGTCCAGTTCGACCACGTCCCTGCGGGAGTGGTGCCCTGGGCCTTGAGCCGGTAGCTCATGGTGAAATTGACATCTCCCATCAGCACCGCGGGATTGCTGATGACCGCGCTGGAGTCTGCCCCCACCAGGATCGAGCCGCCTAGGCTGTAGACCTCAGGATTACCTGCAGGGGGTTTGGGATCGATCCAGGCGGAGACCGGGGCGCTGTTGTCCACCGGCAGAACCGGTGCCTGGCCGCTGCTATCATTAAATGCGTAGCGGTAGCGGAATTCGAAATTCTCCGGCTGGCCACCGTAGTCGCCAGTGTGGCGCACCGTGACTTTTTCATCAAGCGGGTTGGACGAAAGCAGCACCTTGAGGTCTCCGGGGTAAAGGTTGGGAACCACCTTGATGACCTGCATCTGCACCGGGTCTCCCTCATCCGTGAAGGCCTTGCCATTGCCGAACACCAGCGTCACATAGCCGGTGCCGGAACCGGTGGAACTCAGGGCATACCCGGCCACCGCCGTGTCCGGATCCGTGATATCAGAACGCACCTTGACTCCCACCGGGCGATCGGCCACTTCCTGACCTGCTTGCACTTGCCCGCTCCTGGCGACGACGTAGGTGCCAGGCGCAGCCGTACTCTCGCGGAAGGTCTCGAGCGTAGTGGAAAGCCCATCGATAGCGGCAGCCCAGGCTGTCTTGTCGGCAGCAGCGGCGGCGTCCGGGAGGAGTTTCTTGAGATCCGCCACATCCTGGGTACTGAGCTGGTTGAGATTGAAATAATCCAGGGTCGCGATTTCATCCACAAATTGGCCGATGAGCACCAAGGTTTTCTGAACGGCATCGTAATAGAAGCGGTTTTGCAGGTGGGGCGGGAGGCCCTGGAAGTAGGTTTTGCCGGCATAGTCGCTGGTCCGGATCCCTGGGGGCAGTTTGACCATGGGCGATTTTTTCGCGCGGATCGGATCGTGCAAGGCCACCGACGCAGCATTCAAGGTCTTCGCCATGGATTGCTGATAAACAACCTGGGCGCTGCTTTGGCCGAGCACTTGGGGAAGGCCGCCGCGATTGGTGGAGCTGGCCTTTTGTTTGCCGAGGGTTTCCGCCATCAACAGCTCCGGAACCACACTGCGCTGCGGCCCCGGTAGGGACGGATCGTCCGGCAGTAACGGATCATCCGGCCACTTGGGCAGATAGGTGAGGGTGACGGCAGATCCGCTGCCGATGTCCGCGATAAAGGGCTGGATGCTGCCTGGCGCGGGCTGCGCGTTGAGGGCCAGGGCAGGAAAATCGAAGTCCGCGCGCTGGTTGTAATAAAACTTCATGCCGAAGCTCGGCTGCGTGTCTGTCCCCACCGCACCTCGGTGCGGACCGCGGAACAACCAATGCGTGCCCTTGCGATCCTCAAAGGTGAACTTGTCATAAGCCGCCTTGTAAATAGCGGACCCCGTGCCGGTGGCTGTTAGCAGGGTTGTGGTATCCTTGGTAAGCTCCACTTCTTCATTGCGCACGGATTTGTCGTCCCGCTTTGGCAGCGGTAGAAGTGCCAGCGGCATGGGCGGGGTGAGCGGCGTGCCGGCAATTTTGCTGTAAACCAGCGGGTAGGTCGCGTTGGCGCGGACCACCTTGGTCACGCGCATCGCCGGACGGCGGTCCGCGGCATCGGTGTATTGCAGCAGGACGAAGGGCTGGGAGCTGGTCGCAAGGTTCAAGTCATCGCGCAGGGCAAAGACATTGCCATCGAGCAGCAGGCCGTGCTCTTCGTTGGGGTTGTAGCCCGGCAGCGCGGGATCCGGCTGGCGGTAGATGCTGCCGGAAGTCTGGACTGAGGTGAGACCCGGGTTTTCCAGCCCCTTGAGCGAGGCGATCACCAGTTCCTGTGGATTCTCCGGCCAGCTCACGTCGTATCGCGCGGCGATGGCGGGCACATAGAAGGGCTCGATCTTCGTGGCGGCGGGAAAGGATACCTTCTTGAACCACCAGACGGAGAGCTGATTCTTTCCGGACAAGGCGTTGACCGGGATGATGGCTCCGGCGGCGGCTCCGGCGAAGCCAGCGGTGCCGAGGGGATTCACATAAGCGGCCGGGGAATAGCAATCGCCACTGGAAATATGACCAGCCACTTCGTATCCCGGCCCGGGAGCCAGGAGGCGGCTGCCCACGGTGGCGGAGGTCCGCCCGCCGGTGGTCGCGACAAGGGCCGTCGCGGCCGACCAATCGCGCAAGCCGTCGCCATCCAGGTCGTTGAGGGTATAAACCGCAGGCCGGGTTTCATCGATGGTCAGCGTCGCGGGATTATCGGCGACGGCGGGCGTGCCCAGCGCGTCCTCGGACTCGATCCACAAGCGCACATACTGGGCACCCGCCACCGAGCTGAACTTGAGCAGCGAGCGGTTCCTCCGGTCCGGACTGCTGGCGGTGAACTTGACCAGCAGGCGCTGTTCGCCCCCGTCGATCTCCGCCTCCAGCTCTGCCGGATCGTCCTGGAACACCAGGCTGGGCAGGCTGATAGCTTCAAATTTCGGCCCGAGGGTGGCGTCCGCGCCAGTCTGGGCGACGTTGACCGGCTCGTATTCGGCGGGGCTGGCAGGCCACATATGGAGGTAGCTCCGCTTGGCCACGGGCCACGGGATATCCAATCCGGCAATGTCACCACCGGAAACGGCATGAAGCGAGGCGTCGAACTTCGCCATCCAGTAGAGCACCATGTTGTCCGGATTGAGGTTCTCACGCTCGGCATAATATTCGGTAATCCCGTCCGGGCGGATGAAGGTGCCGTAGAGCGGCTTGCCGGAGACGGCGATGGCCAGAGTAGGCAGCGCGGGGCTCATCTGGTCGTCGCCGTTTTCCTTGGGGCCCCCGCGGGGGCGGAGTTGTTCACCCAGTGAAGTCACGAGGGTCTCCACTTCGGCGCTGCGGCGGATTTCCACGATGTCGGCACCGAGGAACTCATGGCGGCCGAGCTCGCCCTCGATCTCACCGCCCAAGTATTCGACAAAGACGCGGCCCTCCGCATTGTAGGCGCGGAGCGCGGGCAGGCCGGACTGTGTGTCGAACCAGAGCGTGCGCGGCTCTGCCGGCGCGGCAACGCCGGGGTTGCTCGAGCCACCGACTGGGGTGTATTCCACCGCTTGGCCGGGGACGAAGGAATTGAAAACCGGATTCACCCGCGCGATGCGGCCGGTCGGGATGCGGACCATCGGACCATCGAAGGTTTTCTCGGTCCAGTAGATCACCCGCGGGGTGGCTTGAGAAGCGGATGAAACCGCGAAGGTCTCGCGGCGGAACTTGTAGGTCGGCGTGGACTCACTGGACGCAGAGGTATCCGGCACGGCTGAGACCCAGGTGACCGTCACCCGGCCGGTCTGGCTGGCATAAACCTTATCCGCGTGCGGGCTGTAATAGTAAGGCTGGTAGGGCAGAAAAGTCTTGGAGGTGCTGGCGGTGATGTTGGCATTGGCCGGTCCGGACAGCATCAGCGTGGTGCCGTTGATGAGCTGCACCTCGCGCCCCAGCAGGGTGGCGCCGACCGTGAGGCCCGCCGGCACGCTGGCCACCTCCACCACAGGGCTGGTGGTGGCACTTTTCGTCACCGTAACGCTGCCCACCGGCAGCAGCGGCTGCGCCAGTCCATCCACGGTATTGGTCAGCCGCACGGAGCTGAACTCCTCACCCGGCTGCACCGGCTGGGCCCGCCAATAATTGCTGTCCGCCAGCGGCGCACCATCCCAACTGACAGACGGGCGCTCGATTTCATCCCCCATGAAATAGCGCGGCACTCCGGAAGCGAAGGCAAAACCGAACGTGCTGCGCTTCAGCTGGGACTGCGCGACCAGCGCGCCACCCGTGAACGCAAAGGCGCCGGGAAACTTGCTGATCGAAGCCACCGCAGTGGCCCGAACACCCGACACAGTGCCGATGGAAACATATGGCGCGGAAGTGTAGCCGCTGCCTTTATTCGTTACCATCACCTCCACCACCTGGCCTGCGGAGAGCACAGCAGTGGCAACAGCCCCGCTGCCTCCGCCGCCGGAAAATGTTACCGGGGGTGGCGATGAATATCCACTTCCGCCATTGGTCACCTTGATGAAGGTGACTTGATCCCCCAGGCTCTGAATAGCCGAACTGGCCGCAGTAGCCGCTTGTCCAGCAAACTGAACGTTGGTCACCGGCGGGGTGCCAAGCACCTTGGGCGCAGCGATCACCACCGCTGGCGGGTTGGCTTCACTGTAGCCACTGCCTTTGTTGATGACAGTGATGCCCGTCACCACCCCGGCGGTGCTGATTATGGCGGTGGCCGTGGCCGTCGTGCCGCTGGCCGGCGCTGCAATTGTGACCGTGGGCGGAGAGACAGAGCTATAGCCGCTGCCACCACCCCGCACGGTGATCGTGTTGACCAAACCGCCGGAAACGTTCGGTGAAGCGCCCGCCTTCCGCTTATCCAGCAAGTTGGTCGCCCCCCCTTTCAATTCAAACTGGGCATGGGCCGCCGGGGCGCAGCACAGCGCGGCGAGGACGGCCATCAAGGTGGGAAAGCGGAGATTCATAACAGACGGAAAAGTGAGGTGGGTGGGAAAATATCAGTCGAATGGCCAAGAGCCGCCGGGGCGCATGGCAGGAGCCGGTCGAACCGCGCAGAAAAAGAGGGGGACCGCAGCGGCCCGGGCCCCGCCGTCACCTCCGAGGACGCCGTCGCCTGAGGCAAGGCGGGCCCACGGGCGCCGCCTTGCAGCGCAGCGGCCTTGTATGCCCCCCGCGCCCGTGGCGCGGGAGACAGACTGGATTCTTGTGCTGGCGTGATTCATCGGAGGTGTGGACGGGGCCACCAACGGCCTACTCGGACGCATCGGCCGTCTTAAGTGAAACGGTCTTGTCTGAGTCTCCCTTGGACAGACTGCGTTCGAGGGCGATCAGTCGCGCCTCGTGGCTCGCACCCGTGGCCGCGAGTTCGCGACGCAGCGCAGCGGTCTCGTCCCGCAACGCCTGAATCTCCGCATCCTTTTCGTGGATCTGCGCGTTGAATTTTTTCAAGTCAGCATCAATGCGGGTTTTGTATTCCTGCAAGGCCTTTGCCGTGATCGTCGCAAAGCTCGTGTAACCCACCGTCTTCATTCCGTCTCTCCCGGTGGCGACAAGATCGGGGAAAAGAGGCTCCACCTCCTGGGCAATCACCCCAAACTCAGGCTTGATCGCTGGGTCGCTGATGTCCTTCCAACGGAAGCGACGGAACTGCACTTGCATCAAGCGATCCAACATCGGCTCCGCATCCACGATATCCTTCTTGAGGTTGCGGTCTGAATACCAATCGATATCAGAATTTCCATCATAACTGAACCCCCTCCAGGCGTTCGGGTATTGGCCAGAATTATAAACGTCAAAGGCGATCCCCCCACGATCCGCCCGGTAAGACATTTTCGCGTAGCTGGTGACACCATTGTTTGCTGTCCCGGTGGATGTAAATCCGGTGGTCGTGGTGGTGATCGCCCCCTGGGAGGTGTCCAAAGTGCCTACTGCCAACCTTCCTCCATTAAGATACATTTCCTGCGACGAGTTGTTGTTGCGGATAAACAACCCGGCGGTGCCATAATTGAGATAAGTTCCATTGTTAGAAGCTCTTGGCCAAAAGACCGGCTCACCGGTGCCTGCGCTATTTATTCCATAAAGGACCGATGCCAGGATGAGGTCGTTGCTTACACGGGCGCTGCCATTGACGTCCAGTGGATAGGCGGGGTTCGATTTGCCAATGCCGACGTTGCCTCCGTTAGGGTTCAGCGCGATGGGAAAGGACGCGGCATCCCACGTTCTCTTGGATTGGATCCAATTTCCCCAGCCATTATTATTATCGTAAGTCCCGAAATGGAGGGCAGTATCGGATGCTCCGATGGCGGCGACCGCGTTTGCCGACGTCACCGTATTGGTGGCCGTCTGCGCGGCTATTGGAGCCAGAACCTGCAGGAGGTTGGCGGGTGCCGTCGTGCCGATACCGACTTTGCCGTTATTTTGGTCGATCGCCAGATAACCAGGACTGAAGGCCCCGCCTGTCCCTTGGCCAAAACCGAAGATGCTGGTTCCCTGCGCGTAACCCAAGCCCATGACTGAGATACCCGAGCGCATAAAGGCCAGGTGCGATCCCAGGTGACCCGTGTTAGGACGGCTGATCAGAACTGAGCCATAGCTTCCAATGGCCGTTCCATCCATAATCTCCAATCTGTTCACAGGCGCAGTCGTGCCGATGCCGATGTTGCCGGTGTTGGTCGTCAGTGAGCCCGCCGCCGTGCTAATGGATCCGCCGGTGATGGCCCCAGTGGCGGTAATGGCCCCGGTGACCGACAGCGCCACCGCTGGGTTGGTGTTGCCGATGCCGACGTTGCCGCCGTTGGGGTTGAGCAACAGGTTTTGCGCGCCGGTGCCCTCTTTGAATGACTGGATGAAGCCGGTGCCGTTGTTGGTGCTGTCAACGCCGATGCGCAGGCGCTCGGTGAGGTCGTCGGCGGTGACGAGCAACTGCGGGGTGGCAGTGGTGGTGCTGAGATTGGCCCCGGAGACGGTGAACAAGGCTGGCGGCGCGGCCGTCCCAATGCCGACCCTGCCAGAGTCCAGCGCGGTGAGGGCGGCCGTTCCGTTGGATCCGACCTGCTCGGCGTATTTGGCCCGCATGGAAAAGGCGGAGGAGACGATCTGCTGGCGCGGGGTGATTTCGTTATCGGTGGTGGCAATGGTGGAGGCGGCAGCCACCGTCACGCCCAGATAGCGGGTACTGCTGCCAAAAGCCGAGCCGAGATCCGTGAGCTTTTTGGAAGTTTCAAGGTAGCCGTAGGTCTGGGTGGGATTGGCCACGCCCTGGCCGACCAGCACGCTGAACTCGCCTTCGGAAACCGTGACCGTCTGAGCCTCGGAGTAGATGAGGTTGGCGGTGTTGGTGGAGGACGGGTTGTCCCAGATGCGGAAGATCACCGTGCGGTTGACCGGGGTGCCGGCGCCCACGTTGGCTCCGGACGCATCCACCACCCGGCCCTGGTAGCTGATGAAGCCCGGGACGGCGCTGGTTTGCGCGGTGGCGAGGGTGGGGGCCAGCGTCAGCAGGACGGCGCAGGCGGTAAGCAGATGAGGCAGTTTCATGGTGATGGGGTGGGACGGGTGCTGAGGTTTAAGTCGGGAAAAGATCATGGATTGAGGGTGCCGAGTTCGGAGCCGCGGCGGAGTTCGAAGGTGCCAGTGATGGAGATGGTTTGCTTGTGCAGGCCGCCGACGACCTCGCCATAGGTGCCGCCGATCACGCTGCTGCCCCAGCCGGTGGCGCTGCCGCCGCCTGGCGGAGTCTCGGTGAAGGTGAAACTGACCTGCCGGGTGACGGTGTAACTTTCCTGGCCGCTCTTGTTGTCGTGGTCCGGGTGATACTGGTGGACGAAGGGATTGGTCGGATCGTCGAAGGGAGTGGCAATGGTGCAGCCGAGGAAGCCGCCAATGGCGAAGCTGCCCGTGGCCCCCAGCGCCAGATCCAGCGGCATGTGGGTGGCGACGAGGCGGCGGGCGGCGGATTTGGCATCCGCCTTCAAGCCGGCCTCGGACTTGCACAGGCCGAAGTCGTAGGGCGCGGCGGCCATCGGGCCCATGAACACCTGGGAAAGCACCTGGGCGGTCCCGTTATCCGCCACATGGATCAGGTAGCGCAGCGGGAACGTGCTGCCGGCGGGTTTCACCGCATTCGCCAGGGGCTTGCTTTCCACGGCCGTGACCGTGGCCTCACCGATCCATAGCCCGGCGAGTGTGTCCTTGCGCGCAGTGGCCGGGATGAGGATGTCAAAGGTATTGGCGGAGTCGGTGAAGCGCAGCAGCGAGGCGTAAAGCGCGTCCTCCGCACCGCCCATGAGGCTGCGGTTGATGCCGAAGCTCAGTTCAACGCTGGAATTCGGCGCGATGACCTCGTTGTAAGGGGCGGCGATGAGGGTTTCCACCCACGACGCCTGATCATCCAGGGTGCGGCGCGTGAGCGGCACTCCGGCAGTGATCAGCTCCTGACCCGATGGCGGGCTGTTGGAGGCGACCGGTGTGATCCGTAGGGTCGTCACCGCAGCGCTGCGGTTCATGACGCGGGCCGTGATCACTGAGCCACGGCGCCCAAAGGCAAACCCATCGGTGCTGGAGAGGCTGATCTGGACAGGGGCATAGAAATTCCCCACGACCTCGGAAGAGAACCAGTAGGCTTGGTCGCGATTCACCCGCTCCAGGTTCGGAGAAAAGATCTGCAGTGGATTGCCCGGCCCCAGATCGCCTCCGACGTATTTAAAGATCTTGGCATTCGCGGCAATCGCCGTGGGAAAGGTGGCGAAGTAGCTCGAGAAAGTCGGGAAGTTTCCCGACCCATTGCTGCTGGGGAAGCCAAGGAAGTTCGCGCCGCTGCGCACCCAGGTGTTGCTGGGCGGCATCGGTTTGTGGGCGATGGCGACCGACACCGCAGCGGAGCATTTCACCAGATAGGCCGACTGGCCGGTCATGCCGATGAGCGAGTTGCCCACCACACCGCGCACCCACTTGCTCCATTCCGGCGTGCCGTTGCTGGGAAGCAAGGGCGTGCTGGTAAACCCGACTTGGTTGGGATTCGGATTCCAACGCCAGACTTCAAGCACCTCGGGCTTTGAGGCGAAAAGCAGCTCTGGTGTGGTGTAAGTCGCGTCACCGTGCAGATAGATCGAGTTCCACCCGCTCTTGAGCGGGTAGGTCGTACTCTGCCACTGCGCGTGGACGGTGGTGGCGAGGAAAAGCGAAATGAGAGCAAGAAGAAAAGATTTCATCGGACGGTGAGGCGGTAGAGTTCCTTGTCAGGAGAGCGGGGAGTGGTAAAGGCGGAGAGGATTCCCACCTCGCCTGCCCGGTAACCCAGGCTCCCCGCCCCGGGCGTGCCGATGGTAAAGGGCACCCGCGTCCAGGTTTTCAGGTCCGGGCTGCTCTCCAGGGTGTAAAACTTGCCGGTGATCCCGTAGAACTCGAAGCGCACGCTCTGCGCCAGTTTCTCTTTAATGGTCAGGCCAAAGATCTCGGTGGCATCGCCCGCGAAGGTGCCGGCGATGTATTCGAACAAATTGCTCTGGCCGTCCTTGTCGAAGTCGCCGTTCCGGTCGATGAGTGTGAGGTTCCATTTGCCATTCGCATCCGGGTAAAGGCCGGCCTGGTAGAGCTGCCACGCTTCCCAGGTATCCGGCAGCCCGTCCTTATCGAGGTCTTCGCCCAGGGTGAGGTCGAGCTTGACGCGTTCCCCGCCTTTGCCCGCCGTGAGGTTTCCGGAGACCTCGATGGGATAGAACAAGGCGCCGTTCATCGAGACCACGAGGCTGAAGAGCCCGCCGGCGGCGATCGCCTTATCCGTGTAAAACGTGGTGCCACCGCGGTTCTGATCGATCCGCATCTGGAGTTCATAACTCTGATCCGTCTGGCTGGAGGTGATGGGGGTGCGGCCAATCTCCACCCCGCCCTTGAGCAGGATGACCTCGGTCCCTTCCGCCATGACCGTCTGGCCCACCTGGTCGCGCACCATGCCGTAAAGCGTGTAATAGGGAGCCGGCGGAAAGGCCCGGGCGGGTCCGGCCCCGCAGAGCACCAACGCGCCTGTCAGGAAGTTTCGGATCACCCGCAGGGTGGATGACACCGCCCGGAATGATGAAGGATGGGGTGAGGGATTCATAGCTTCAGGGGATAAAGACAAATACCGGGCGAGGAATGCCATCCATTTGGATTCTTTAAATTCTTAAAGAAAAATGAAAAGATCAAAAACCACGCCTTGCTATAATTTGAAACAATCATGAAATCAATGGAAATTAAGGTTTCTTTTTGAAATTCAGTGGCTGAGAGGACCCGGCGGCATGGGCGGTACATCTGGGGCAGGCCGCCTTCTGGACTCCGCGCTGCGGCGCTTCCATCCGCACCGCTTCGGGCAAGGAGAAATCCGGCATAATTCGCTTCACCCGGCCCTGCATGCTCCTATTAAATTTCACGAAGTCCCTTGATTGATTCCTGGGCCAGGACCGGCGGGAAATTGTTGGGTGTACCAAAAGCAGCGTCCGGAAACCACCATGGGCTGGAAACTCATGGCTTGGTCAGAGGGGGCCGGGCTGCGGGGAGACGTCCCGGGACGGGGGCCTGCGGGACCGGTGGGGACAGCTCAGGAGCCCCCTTGGTGAAACCCCGGCCGGAATCGGTGGCGTAAAGAGTGTGGCCGGCTTTGCTGAACATCAGGCGCATCCCGGTTTGGGGAGACTGGAAGAGCGAGAAATCGTCCGGGTTGATGACAAACCAGTCCGGAGCCTCCGGGTTCAAGGAGACCGTGGCCCCGGGCACGAGGCCGAAGGCGTTGTCGTCCCTGAGGTCCTTGATCAGTTCCGGGGAAGCCTTCACCACGAGGAACCATTGCCACCGCTGCAAGCCCTCCGCATCACTCCATTCGTGGCGCTCCGCGTGCAGGATTTCGTCCCCGGGGCCGGGACGCCGCCAGAAGGCCCGTTTGAAAATCTCCCCGGAATCCGTCACGGTTTTGGTCGGTGGGGCCTGCCGCCAGGCGATGCCGCTGCGCTGCACCGGCGCGGCAGCGGACCCCCAGAAGTTCCACTGGGACACGGCGAAGCCAGCGCAGAGCCCCAGCGCTGCGGCACCGGCCCAAGCCATCTTCCGGGACCAAATCATCAGTTTCCGGAGTTCGAGTAGGTGCGGAGGAAGAGTTTGATATCCTGCACCGAGGCCGCGAAGCGGGTGAGGCCGGTCTGCTCATTGTTCAGGAGGCCATACGCCGGAATGACGATCTTCCACTGGGTGTTCCAGACGCTGCGACCGACGAGGCGCGAACTGCCGAACTCGGCGGGTTGCAGCCCGTAGAAGAAGGCGGGATCATTGACTGCGCGGAAGGCTTGGTGCTTGCGCTGGATCCAGGGTTGCTCGCTCAAGGTGCCATCGGCGCTGAAGAACTGGTTGGAGGAAAATGCATTGGCGCCCAGATTGTAGGGCAGCGGC
>Ga0114967_10004555_pt1 | contig 11140 bp, 7 predicted proteins | sample M_130628_MF_Meta_FD_92639 | JGI IMG/M metagenome (GOLD analysis project Ga0114967, IMG submission 92639) | Freshwater microbial communities from Lake Montjoie, Canada to study carbon cycling - M_130628_MF_MetaG | ecosystem: Environmental > Aquatic > Freshwater > Lake | place: Lake Montjoie... | reverse complement strand
CCACAGCGCTGGCGGTATCGCGTCGTCGAGCAGTTGCAGGGAATCGCGGAGGCCCATCGGCAGGCAGTTTACCAGGGATTCACCGGCGGGCGCTTGAGCATCTCGTGCAGTCAGATTTCCAAGTGCCTGAGCGATGCGATCCAGTGCCTGACCGACACCCTCCGTCGCAGCAGACGTGCCGACGGGCTCTATCATTCCTTCACCGTGCTGGAGTTTGGTGAGGGTGTCATTTCCGTCGAGAACCTCGAGGAAATGCTCGAGGGGCAGGTGGCGATCCTCGAATCGGGCATTCTCACGCCGGCGGAGACAAGCGAGCTGTTGGCCGCGTTGCGAGCGAGCAGCCTCTACCGACCGGATCGGAGGAGCTATCTGCTCTATCCCGATCGCGAGTTGCCGCGGTTCGACGAAAAGAATCGGATTTCTGCGCGGGCTGTGGAGGCTTCCCCGGCCGTGATGAGGTTTGCGGGGAATGCCAGTCAGGACCTGCTGCAGCGAGATATCGTAGGCGACTTTCATTTTGCCGGCAGGCTGCGGAATGTCGGCGACCTCAATGCTGCCGTTGATCTCTGGAACGACGGGCACATTGCAGAGGCGCTCAGTGAGAAAGAACGTGCCGAACTCTGCAGGCTCTGGGAGGAGACGTTTCAGCATCGAAGATTCACCGGAAGAGCGACGCGCTTTTTCGGCTATGAGGGCCTGGGCAGCGTGTATTGGCATATGGTGTCGAAGCTGGCCTATGCCGTGGCGCGGGAGTGTGTTTCCGCGCAGGAAACGGGCGATCCCGTCTGGACGCGGTTGGTCGACCAGTTCCGGGATATCAACGAGGGGATGTGGCTGGAAAAAACACCGGAGGCATATGGTGCCTTCCCCACCGATCCCTATTCCCATACCCCGGCACACGCGGGGGCCCAGCAGCCTGGGATGACGGGCCAGGTGAAAGAAGACATCCTCACGCGGTTTGTGGAGCTTGGCGTGCGAACCGGCGGCGGTCGCATCCGCTTTGCGCCGGGTTTCCTTCGCGGCGAGGAGTTTTTGGAAACGCCGGGCGAGTTTCGTTCCTTCTCCGACACCGGCCACGCTGAAGTTCTCTCGCTGCCGGCGGGTTCGCTCGCGTTCACGATCTGCAATGTGCCGGTTGTATATAGTCGCGCCCCCGGTGGCCCGGCGCTGCGGATTCACATGGCGACAGGCGAAATTCGCAGCCGCGATGTGGCTGAACTGACAGTTGCTGAATCGCAGTCGGTTTTTCTCCGGTCGGGCAGTATTTGCCGGATCGACGTCACAGTGGGGCCATGTTGATGAGTGGACGAGTGTGTTGGGTTTTGGTCGTTGTGTTGGGCGTGGGAATCGTGGCCTGCAACCGAACGACTCCATTGGTAGTCGGTCGTGGCGAGGCGAATGCCCAGCCATCGGAGCATGGTCAACCCGTTTCTGTTTCCATCGCAAAGATGGAGAACGGTCAGTGGACGCTGATGCGAAGCGGCGAACCCTATCGCGTGCGGGGGGCGGGAGGCGAGGGGCCGCTGGCATTGTTGGGGGCCAGCGGCGGCAATTCAGCACGCACATGGGGCATCGATAAGGGAACGCGGAAACGACTCGATGAAGCGCATGCCAATGGACTGACGGTGGCTGTGGGCATCTGGCTGGAGCATTCGCAAAAAGGCTTCGATTATTCCGATTCCCGCAAGGCGGCAAGCCAGACCGAGAGGGTGCTCCAGGCAGTCAGGGATCTGAAGAACCATCCTGCCGTTCTTGTATGGGGTTTGGGGAACGAAATGGAAGGGTATGAGGAGGGGGCCAGCCCGGCCGTCTGGAAGTACATCGAGTCCCTCGCTCAGGCAGTCAAGAAGATTGATCCAAACCACCCGACGATGTCGGTGGTGGCGGAAATCACCCCGGCCAAGGTGGCTGCCATTGAGACTCACTGCCCGAGCCTCGACATCGTCGGGGTCAACTCCTACGGGGGCTGCACCTCGCTGCCAAAGCGTTACCGCGAGGCGGGGGGCAGGAAGCCATTCATCGTGACCGAGTTTGGCCCTGTGGGCACCTGGGAAGTCCCGAAGAACAGCATCGACGCAATCCTCGAACCGACCAACGGCGAGAAGGCGCGGCAATACCGGGAGAGCTATCTCGCGACCACAATTGATGCGCCGCTGTGCCTGGGATCATATGCCTTCCTCTGGGGAAACAAGCAGGAAGGGACCGCCACGTGGTTTGGCATGCTGCTGCCCGATGGCCAAAAGACGGCAGCTGTCGATGTGATGACGGAGGAATGGACCGGTCGCCCCGTTGCCAACCGCGTTCCCGAAATCGGCCGGTTTGAGATTGTGGGCTCTGACGAGGTTGAGCCCGGAACAAAAGTGGAGACGCGGCTCACAGCCAGCGACCCGGAAGGGGCTCCCCTGAAGGCCTCCTGGACGCTGATGAGGGAGGCCGATCGGTATGTGACGGGGGGGGACTTCCAGCAGCGACCGCCCGACTTTCCCCAGGCGCTCCTCCGTCAGGATGCCGACGGCTGTACGGTCGAGATGCCCCCTGAGCCCGGCCTCTACCGCCTCTATGTCGAGATCAGTGATGGCACCGGCGCGGCGACGGCGAATATTCCACTGCGCGTCAACGGAGGAGCGATGGATGTCGATCCTCCGACCGCTCTGCCGTATGTGGTGTACGAAGAGGCCGGCGGTGCCCTCGACTTTATTCCCTCAGGGTGGATGGGAAACAACGGGGCGATGGGAGTGGTGCTCGACTGGAAGGAGCAGCCCCACTCTGGATCGACGTGCATCAAATGCGAGTATCGAGCCACCGGAGGCTGGGGTGGAGTCGCATGGCAGAATCCCGAGGGGGACTGGGGCAGCCGGCCGGGCGGCAAAAATTTCTCGGGTGCTACGCGGTTGGTTTTTTGGGCGCGGGGGGCCGAAGGGGGGGAGAAACTGAAGATCGGGCTCGGCCTGCTGGGGCGCGAAAAACAGTTCTACGACACGACCAAGAAAGAACAGGAATTTGAGCTGGGGTCTGATTGGAAGCAGATCTCGATCCCCCTCGAAGGCGCCGATCTGCGCCGGATCAAAACACCCTTCTTTTGGGTTGTTGCTGCGAAGGGGAAGCCGATGACGTTTTTCTTTGACGATATTCGCGTGGAGTAGTTTGCTAGCGGTCAGGAAAGCATTTACCCATGCCGTGCGACCGTCTCCCGGACCTGCAGTTCTGCTGACATCTGTGGAGGCTCAGGGGGGTCTTTACCGGCAATCAGGCTTAGCAGAGCCCGCGCTGCCGCGGCGCCAATTTCCCGGGCTGGCTGGCGCATCGTCGTCAGGGGAGGTGTCATCCAGGCTGCCTCCTCCTGATCGTCAAATCCGATGAGCGATACATCGTCGGGAACCCGGTAGCCATGCCGATGGAGCGCGAGACGGGCGCCAAACGCGACGGCGTCGCTGGCGGCCACGATGGCGCTGAAGTGAACGCCGCGGGCCACGAGGGAATTGACTGCCATCATGCCGGCTTGGCCGGTGAAATCCCCCTGATAGACCAGCTTGCGGTTGAGGGGGATCCCCGCTTCTTCCAGGGCCTTGACGTATCCCCGGTAGCGGTCGATGGCATCCTGATGATCCTTATTGCCACGGATGCAGACAATCTGGCGATGGCCATGCCGGAGCAGGTGGTGGGTGGCGCGATAGCCGGCGGCGACATTGTCGATGGAAATGCACTGGTGACCCCACCCCGGGAGCCTCCGGGCCGCAACCACAGTCGGGAGCCGCTCCTTCAGGCTGTTGAGCTCTTCAACAGGCACGTCGCCCCCGATGAGCAGCATGCCGTCGACCTTGCGGCCCAGCAGAGTGCGAATGACCTCCTGTTCGGTGCCTTGCTCCCAGCGTCCATCGACGAAAATCGGCGTGACACCGGTTCCCCCCAATCCCTCGATCGCTCCCTGTGCGATTCCGTCGTAAAACGGGCTCCCGATGTACTGCGTCACGATGCCGACGGTCATCGACCGCCCTCCCGCCAGCGTGCGGGCGAACACGTTCGGCTGGTAGCCCAGGGCCTTCATCGCCTCCAGCACGGCTTCTTTTTTGTCGCGGGAAACCGTGGCGCTGTCGTTGAGCACCCGCGACACTGTGCTTTTTGAAACACACGCCCGCGCGGCGATGTCTTCGATCGTGGAATCGCGTGTTGTCACGGCGCGTACTGGCTCGGGGTGGCGGGGAAGACAAGGCTGCCAGGCCCCAGGGCGTGTGATGAGGGCCTCCCGACAGCGTACCGAGAAAGCGGTTTCACGCCAGTGGCGCGTCGGGTATATTTTTCGCTGTAGTTCACGGGGGTATTTGGGAGCGGTTTCAGATTGTCTTCTGGGGGAACGTCCATGATGGCTACGGCTACGGAGAACGTCGCGCATCCAACCGGCGAAGAAAAGCTCTCGGTTGGTGAGAAGGTCGGGTATGCGCTGGGAGATGGGGCCTCGAATCTGTTTTGGAAGATGTTTGAGTTCTTCCTGATGTATTTCTATACCGACGTCTTCGGCATCACGCCCAGAGCGGCCGGCACCATGTTGCTGATCACGCGCATCTGGGACGGTATCGACGACCCGCTGCTCGGCTACCTCGCCGACCGTACGACGACGGCATGGGGCCGCTTTCGCCCCTACCTGCTCTGGATGGCCGTGCCTCTGGCAGTCACCGGCGTGCTGACCTTCTACACCCCGGACATCTCCGACACCGGCAAGCTTGTGTACGCCTACGTCACCTACTCGCTGGTGATGTTGGCCTACACCGCCATCAATATTCCCTACGGGGCGTTGATGGGGGTGATTTCAGCGAGTTCGCTGGAGCGGACGAGCGTGTCGACCTACCGGTTCGTGGCGGCGTTCATGGGGGGCATTGTCGTGCAATATTCGACCCTCCATCTGGTGCGTTTTTTCGGAGGCGAGGGGCCGGGGAGGGAGAAGGTCGGTTTCTTCTGGACGATGGCCCTCTACGCAGTCGTGGCGGTGGTTCTCTTTTTCATCACCTTCCTGACAACTCGCGAGCGTGTAGAGCCCGAGCAGGAGGAAGGCTCGACGTATGGCGCGGATCTGAGGTTTCTGCTGACCAACGCCCGGCTGCACCAGATCGTGCTCGGCGGAATCGCGCTGTTGAGCCTGTTGGCGACCGGTTTTTCCCTCGCCTCCATGCCTTGGATTCTGGGCACCTACGCGGTGGCGAATGTGGCTGCCATCCTGATGCGGGCCCGGGCACTGCGCCGTGGAGGAGAGGCTGGACCATCGACGCTGGAACAGGATTTCAACGATCTGCTCTCGAACCGGCCCTGGCTGGCTCTCTTTGGATTCGGGCTGATGCAACTCACGGCGCTTTTCATCCGGGGCGGGGCGATCCTCTACTACTTCAAATACTTCTGCCATCGTCCGGACCTGGCATCGACGTTTCTTGTCGCCGGCAGCGTCGCGGCGATCGTCGGCATGCTGTTCACGAAGAATGCCGTCAGCCGCCTGGGAAAAAAGAACCTGATGATCCTCATGAACGTCGGGGTGGCGATCCTGACGGCCGGCTTCTTTCTGCTCCAGCCCGAGCAGATCGGCTGGATGTTTGCCTTCCACGTGGTGGCAGCGCTGATCAGCGGGCCCACGCCGGTTGTGCTGTGGGCGATGTATGCCGATACCGCCGATCACTCGGAGTGGAAAAACCGGCGGCGGGCCACGGGGCTTGTTTTTTCGGCGGCGACCTTTGCTCAGAAAATGGGGTGTGCGGTGGGGTCGGCCATGACCGGCTTCGCCCTCGAGTACTTCCAGTACACCGTTCCGGTCGCCGGCGTGGAGCAGGCGCAGGGGGATTTTACGCTGTTTGGACTGCGGATGATGATGAGCGTCATTCCGGCTGTTTTCCTGTTTGCTGCTGCGGGCTGTCTGGTGGTGTATGACATCGGCGAACCGCTGCTGCGCCAAATTGAGGCCGATCTGGCGCAGCGCAGACGCAAGGCATCCCCCGCGACCGATGGTTCCCCAGCCAGCTAACCCCACAGGCTTTCCAGCGGGGCCTCGAGGACATCGCGGGGTGAAAAGCCCCGCTTGCGCAGGGCGGCGATCGAAAGGCCGGCGGTGCGTTTGGCGAGGCGGATTCCGGCCGGATCGCGCACCAGCGGCACATGGCAAAAGGCTGGTGGGAGCCAGCCGAGTGCCTCGTAGAGGAGCAGTTGGCGGGCGGTGCTGGTGAGGAGATCCTCTCCCCTCACCACCTCCTCGATCTCCATGGCATGGTCGTCAGCCACCACCGCCAGTTCGTAGGCGGCCAGGTGGTCGCGCCGCCAAACGACGAAATCGCCGAAATCCTCTCCGGCGGTGCGGCGCACAAGTCCCGCCTCGCCATCGTGGAATTCAAGCGTGCGGCCGTCGGGCACGCGAAAACGCCAGGCCACGCTCCCCGGTTCGCTGGCGCTGTATCTGCCCGCGGGAGGGCGCAGAGCCGGCGGAAAAATCGACTCAGCCTCCGGTGGCACGCTCTGCTGCTGCGGAGCCGTGGCGGCTTCTTCAACATCGCGGCGGGAATGAGGGCTGGGATAGATCGCCCCGGCATGGACGAGTTGCCGGAAGATGTCGAGATAGAGGCTCGTTCGCTGGCTTTGCCGATAAGGGCCGTAGGGTCCGCCGCGGTCGGGGCCCTCAGACCAATCGAGCCCCAGCCAGTGGAGATCGGCAATAGCGGCCGAGACAGATTCCTCCCGGCAGCGGGGGGCGTCGAGATCCTCGATGCGGAGCACCAGACCGCGGCCGGCGCCGCGAGCTGCTGCCCGGGCGAACGTGCGGGCGTGCCCCACATGGAGCAGGCCGGTGGGGGTTGGAGCGAGGCGGCCGCGGGCAGGCATACAGGACAGGACGAAAAGAGTTGGTTGCCAAACGCAATTTTCGCCCTCCAGTTTACATCAGCCACCACCCCCCGGTAGCCAGCACATAGGCGCCCAAGGCCAGATTGGTGGCGGCGTGGGCGAGAATCGTGTCGATCGGCTGGCGGGTGGAGGCGGCGATGCCGCTGACAATCGCAAACCACCCCAGAGCGGCCACTGCCTCGGCGGGGTGGGTGGCGACGGCATAGGCCGCACAGGCTCCGGCCGCGGCGGCGGTGAGCGTGCCGAAGGGAACCTGCCAGAAATCTTCGTTCACCACATACCGCATGAGGAATCCACGCAGGAAGAGTTCCTCGGCCAGAGGCACGACCACCACCAGCCCCACCAACCGCAGGCATAAAAACCCCCAGGCCAGGGCTGGAGAGCCTGCAAACTGGGCAAAGGGATTGAAGGCGGTGCGCTCCAAGCCAGCGGGGGCCCAGCCGGCATCGCGCTGGAGGATGGCCAGTGCCACCCAGGGCAAAGCCAGCACCAGTCCCAACAGCGCGGGCCACCAGGAGGGCCGGCCCAGCCAGGGGCGCAGGGCCGGCCAGACATAAACAAGCGCGGCGATCGTGAGGGCCGCACGGACACAATAGAGCGCCGGATAGGCCGAATAGGGAATCCCCAGCCAGCCAGCCAGACCGCCGCCGGAGGGGGTGGGCTCAAAAGCCCCGGCTGCCAGAAAGACCACCAGCGGCACGACGCAGGTTTGCCAGGGGGTGGCCGGGCCGGCATTGGGGGCTGGAGGGGCGGGGGAAGGGGGCGTTTCGGCGGGGAAGGCGTGCATGGCTGGGGGCTCGGGCGGGAGGGGGGCCGGAGGCTGAATTGGGCGGAAAGAGACCTCGCCTGTCACGACTATCAGCCGAAGAGTATATTGCCCGCTTGGCTGCGCGGGTTGACTCCCGCGTTTTTCCGCGCCATTCCCCTTTTTTCTCCCCCTTCAGGTGTACCGGTCTCATGGATCTCGCCAAGCTTCGCAACATGGGCATTTCGGCCCATATCGACTCCGGCAAAACAACGCTTTCGGAGCGCATTCTCTTCTACGCAGGGCGCATCCATCGCATCCAGGAAGTGAAGGGTGGTGGGGACGGCGCCACGATGGACTACATGGATCTGGAACGCGAGCGCGGGATCACGATCACCAGCGCCGCCACCAGCGTGAAGTGGCACGACTGCGACATCAACCTCATCGACACTCCGGGCCACGTCGATTTCACCGTTGAGGTGGAACGCTCGCTACGCGTGCTCGACGGCGCGATTCTCGTGCTCTGTGCCGTGGGTGGCGTGCAGAGCCAGTCGATGACGGTCGATCGCCAGATGAAGCGGTACAAGGTGCCGCGTCTGGCGTTCGTCAACAAGATGGACCGCACCGGCGCCAACTTCGATCGGGTCGTCAAGCAGCTCAAAGACAAGCTCGGCTGCGATCCGGTGCGGATGCAGATTCCGATCGGCAAGGAAGACAAGCTCGAGGGCGTGATCGATCTGGTCGCCATGCAGGCGCTCTATTTTGATGGCGACAACGGCGAGACCATGCGTCGCGAGCCGATTCCGGCCGGCTTGGCTGAGGCGGCCGCCGAGGCCCGGCACGAAATGCTCGAGGCGTTGGCTATGTATTCCGATTCGCTCATGGAAAAGCTGCTCAGCGAGCTGCCCGTGACCGAAGACGAGATCCATGCCGTTGTGAAGCAGGCGATGCAAAACCAGAGCATCACGCCGGTTTTCTGTGGCTCGGCCTACAAGAACAAGGGCGTGCAGGCCCTGCTCGATGCCGTGGTGCGGTATCTGCCCAGCCCGCTGGAGCGGAAGGTGATTGCCAAGAAGTGGGACAAGATCGACGAGGCATTCGACCTCACTCCCGATCCCACCAAGCCGTTGGTGGCGATGGCCTTCAAGATCGTCGACGATCCCTATGGCCAGCTGACGTTCATGCGGATCTATCAGGGGCAGATCAAAAAGGGCGAAGCCTATATCAACCAGCGCACCAGCCAGAAGCAGCGCTTCAGCCGGATCGTGCGGATGCACGCCGACAAGCGCGAGGAAATTGATCTGGCCGAGGCTGGGGATATCGTGGCCGTGATGGGCGTCGATGCGGCCTCGGGCGATACCTACTCCAACGATGCCAAATACTGCACGCTGGAGAGCATGTTTGTGCCGGAGCCGGTGATCAAGATGGCGATCACCCCCACCAACCGCGACGGGCTCGACAAGCTGGGCAAGGCTCTGCAGCGGTTCACCCGCGAGGATCCCACGTTCCGCATGTCGACCGACGAGGAGACGGGCGAGACGTTGATCGCTGGAATGGGCGAGCTTCATCTCGATATCTATGTCGAGCGGATCAAGCGCGAGTTCAAGGTGGAGGTGGAGGTGGGCGCTCCGAAGGTGAGCTACCGCGAGGCCCCGACCCGAGCCACGGAATATGAATACAAGCACAAGAAGCAGACCGGTGGTTCGGGGCAGTTTGCCCACATCATCGGCCGGCTCGATCCGCTGCCGGACGACGCTCCCGAGCCGTTCGAATTCGAGGATGCGGTGGTGGGTGGTCGCGTGCCGCGCGAGTACATCCCTTCGGTGGAGAAGGGCTTTCGGGCTGTGCTCAACAAGGGGCCGATCGCCGGCTTCCCGATCGTGGGTGTGAAGGCGACGCTCTCCGACGGCTCCTACCACGACGTCGATTCGTCCGATATGGCGTTTCAGATCTGCGCCCGGGCCGGGTTTCGCGAGGCGTTCCTCAACACCAAGCCGGTGCTGCTGGAGCCGATCATGAAGATGGAAGTGGAGGTTCCCGCCGACTTCCAGGGACCGGTGACGGGCGAGCTGAACAAGCGGCGTGGCCTGATCATCTCCACGGAAACAGTCGGCAACGCTTCCACGATCGTGGCTGAAGTGCCGCTGGCGGAGACGTTTGGTTATTCCACCGACCTGCGGAGCATGACGCAGGGGCAGGGTGTGTTCACGATGGAATTCTCGAAGTATCGTCCGACGCCTGGCAACATCCAGAAAGAGATCGTCGAGGAGAAGAAGAAGGCCGATCTGGCCGCGGCGAAGTAATCCTCTCGGCGCGGGATGCGTGCCCTGAATCCAAACTCCCGGGCCCCGCTGGCGACCACGCTGGCGGGGCCCGTGGCTTTTGGTGGTTGGGGCCAAGACATCTGGCGGAAGCGGGGCCGCTTTCAGGCCGAACGACGGTCGGGGAGATCGCGGTCGGCGCTCCCGAAAAACTCGATGTCGGTGACGAGCAGAAGGTCGATGGCGTTCCAGGAATCGTCCGGCTGAACGACCACAACGGTGCGGCCGCCCTGGCTCATGGCGACCTGTTCAGGATGTTTCACTCCGACCGATCGACCGTCGGCGATATGGATGGCGAACGGCGCAAAGGGCTCTCTTTTCAGGGCGGCGCGAAACTGCTCGGTCGTCATGGGAACACCTCTGAGTGACGGTGGGCCGCTGCCATGCGGGGCCACAGTGCTTCTGGCGGGGGCACAGCCAATAAGTGTACGCCTGTCCCCGTAGTGGTCAAGCTGTGGAAAGCGACCGACACCCAGCACCGCCCTCAGCGGTATGAAGATCCGGCCGGGGGCTTTTCCGGCTGGAATTTCAGCCAGACATTCCGTTCCAGCTGTCCAAATCCGCTCTTCGAATTCGAGGTGATCAGTTGGCAGTAGGTTTGGGCATCGATCGCATCGCTGATCGCCACGCAGTGGCCGTCGGCAAACGCGGCAATGGCAACTCCGGCATGGTCTGATGAAGGGCGTCCGTAGAAGCCATCGTTATTGGCGATGTCGCTGTTGAGCATTGTATTGGACGCGATGTAGGGGAATTCCCGGTTGGTCGGATCGGCGGGAAACACGCCAAATCCCGGTACCGGTACGGGGGCCTGCCCCTTCCACGACTCAAGGCTGGGGCGGTAGGCATCGGGGTTGAGGAGTGAACCGGGAGAAACCTCGTAGCTGGCTGTGGGGGCAGAGCGGAACGAGGCCTTTTCGCTGAGCAGCAGGGTCGATTGCGTGCCATCCCCACTCCGGATGAATTCGATGCTGGTGCGCATCGGGGTATAGCTTCCTTCGCCGCGGATGCCGAGGGTGTCCATCATCACGCCGTCATGCTTGAACTGCTTGTTGATATTGTTGACGCGAACCACGCCGATGCCGGCGTTGCCGGCGTAGCTCAGCGAGGGATGCTGCGGTTCGGCCGAGGCCGGGGCCGCGGGGCAGACAAACGTGGCGATCGGGGGGGCGGGGGTGGCGATTTTGCCGCTGGGGTCGGCGGAGGT
>Ga0114967_10004553_pt1 | contig 11140 bp, 7 predicted proteins | sample M_130628_MF_Meta_FD_92639 | JGI IMG/M metagenome (GOLD analysis project Ga0114967, IMG submission 92639) | Freshwater microbial communities from Lake Montjoie, Canada to study carbon cycling - M_130628_MF_MetaG | ecosystem: Environmental > Aquatic > Freshwater > Lake | place: Lake Montjoie... | reverse complement strand
CAATTATTCTTTAGGTTTGTTGTATCAAATTATTTGTGAAAAATTAGACATTCCGGTGTTTGCTATACAATTGCCAAAGCAATTTATTTTAGCCTATTTCAGTACACAATTTGATTTTTATAAAAAAGAAGAAACCTCTTTAAATATTCAATTTTTTATTGATCCGAACAACGGCAGCATTTACACACAAAATGATGTGGATGTTTATTTGAAAAAATACAACTTAAAAACCGATGAGTATACTTACTTGCCTTTAAGCAATCATCAAAATATTTACAATCAATTAGAAGCTTTGTCTCAGGTTTATTTAATGATTGACGAGGAAGAAAAAGCGGCAGAAATTCAACAAATAATGTCCTTTAAAGAATAATTCTTTTTACGACTCTTAAGGAATGTGTTCTTTTTCTTGTTTTTCTATTGATGATTCCTTCTTGGTCAATAAAATCAATTTCTACGCCTCCATTGCTGGATGATGCATGCAAAATTTCTGTTGGTGAAATTAAAATGCCTACATGATTAATTTCATTGTCTTTATCGATAAAAAATGCCAAGTCTCCTAATTGTGCACCTTGTAAAAAGTCTACTACTTCGCCGATTTCTATTTGTTTGGATGCTAAATGAGGCAAATTAATCGAAAACTGTTTGTAATATGCTTTGCTTAAACCAGAGCAATCGATGCCCGAAATAGTGAGTCCGCCCCATACATAAGGAGCATATAAATACGATTTTACAAAAGCAGATTTATCAAATTTAAATTCTTCGAATCCATTTTTAAGTACCCAATATTGATGGTTATTAATAGTGAAAGATTCTTCATGTAAAATATATGAGCCCGCAAACAAAGGAATTTGAATTTGGTTTTTTCTTAAATACAATTCATTGTTTTTCAATAATATTCGCTTAGGAATTTCAGCAATCAATTCAAATTGAGTTCCTAAAACCCATCCACTATCTTCTTGATTTTCGGTTTGAATTTTTATCCAATGTTCATTTCCTGTTTCTAAAATCGTAACAATTTCACCAAAAAGTACTTGTGTGTGCAATTCTCCTTTGTGAGAAGGTTCATTAAAAACGTTCGAAATAGAAACGTTGCAAATCATGATTTCCATTCGGCAATATTACTATCTATTTTAAGTTTGAGATGGAATTTGTATTATTTTTTTATGATTCATTTATTGATAAATGTGCGCGCGAATCATATGAGCGATATTGTTGTGTGATAAGCCCTCCTTTTTTACTTTTGGTTTAAATAATTGGCCAAATAATTTCCCATACTAAAGCAAGCTTGCAACAAATAACCACCTGTGTGCGCATCCCAATCGAGCATTTCACCGATACAAAAAACAGATGTTGCATGTTTGCATTCTAAATGGGATGTTACTGCCGTTAAATCAATTCCACCAGTTGTTGAAATGGCTTCATCAATTTCTCCTAAACCGGTTATTTCTATTGGGAAATGTTTAATGCAATTGGCTACAAATTGTGGAGAAAGATATTCCTCTTTGGTGATATAGATTTTAATTAAATCATATTGGGTTTTTGTAAGTTTTATTCGCTTCAATAAAACATCTTTTACCGATAATTTAGGATCATTTTTTAAGATGTGAATCAATTCATTTTCAGAGAGTTCCAATTTGAAATCAACATAAATAACTGCTTTTTGCTTATCAATCAATTGCTTTCTTATGTTGTCGCTTAACGGATAAACACCACTACCCTCTATTCCAAATTGGGTAATAGTGGCCTCCCCTTTTTGTATTTTTTGATCACAACGAAAAGAAGCATTTTTCAATGCCTTGCCATGATGCTCTTGGATAAATTCGGATTTCCAGTCTACTTTAAAAGCACAATTGGAGGGCGAAAATGGCACGGTGGCAATTCCTTTTTGTGTAAATACATCTAGCCAACTTCCATCGCTGCCTGTAACTTTCCAACTGGCACCACCCAAAGCAAATACAGTAATGTCTGGCTTAACTTCTATTGTTTGTCCATCCTTGTGAAATAATAAGTTATTTTCTTTCCAACCTGTCCATTCATAGTTATAAAAAAGAGACACTTTGTTTTGGGTCATTTTTTTTTCGATGGCTTTTAAAACTTGAATGGGTTTTATTCCTTTAACAGGAAATACTCTTTTGCTGCTTCCAACAAAGGTTTCAATCCCAATGGTTTGTAGCCAATGGATAAAATCGGTATTCGAAAAATGATTAAGAAAAGGTTTTATAAAAGCAGCATTTCGGTATCTTTCAATAAACAGATCCTTATTTTCTGAATGCGTTAAATTCAATCCACCATCTCCAGCCACTAAAAACTTTCGACCCAATGCCTTGTTTTTCTCATACAGTGCAATGGAATATTTTGTGCTATCCAACGAACAAGCAAGCATCATAGCAGAAGCACCCCCTCCGATTATGGCAATTGTTTTTTTTAGTTTTGTTTCCTCCATTTCTAGATAACGGCTTGCTGCTATTTTATGGAGCAAATATAGCGTGTTCGTCCTTTTCGCATTTCAATATTATTGTTACCCCTAATTTGCTGAGGCTTTTGAATGAAATAAAAGTAGTTCATGCCTTTTTTAGCAAAATAATACCTAAAATTAATCGATGCGATTAATTACATTGATCGGTTGGATTAAAATTTGGCAAAAGTTTGCAATTACATTAATCGATGCGATTAATTTTACGTATAAAAAGTGAGGATTTTGCCAATATGTGAAATCTGACATTGTTAGTTTAATTATAATAAAATATATTTGTGTTTAAATATAAAAAGAAGCAGAATCTTTTTTAAAAAACAGGCGGAATCCGAAAAGCCTAATGAGTAGAAAATTTAAATTTAAAAATATGAAAAAAAATATTAGAACTTTTGCAGTAATTATTTTTGCTTCAGTTATTCTGACTAGCTGTGGTGGGGGCTCTAAAAATGAACCTGAAAATAAAATAGTTAACACATCAGTTGATTTATGTAAATGCTTGACAGAGCCAGGTAATTCACAATGGGCTACAGAAAATAAGGACGCTTGTCGCGATGCTATAAGCAAGGAATTGGGTGTAGAAAATTGGGAAAAGGTAAATTTCTCTAAAGAACCAGAGTTGAATCGAAAATGGGATCTACTACTTGAAAAATGTACAGGCAGTCAGCAGGTGAATACAGGAGTCGAAGAAATTGATAGAAATAGTGAACTCGTGAAAGAAATTGGAACCTCTTATGGCTATGTTTGGGAGTCTATCAACGCTGAGGCTCAGATTTACACTACACTTGCTTTTGATGGTTTAATGTTTAGAACTACGGCTTATTCTATGAATGGCAAAACAAATTCAGAAGATTTTACTCAAGTTATTGATCTTTCTGGAAAATGGAATGCTATCGATAATTTAAACGCTGAGGGTGTATATGAACAAAATAATGTTTCTATTAGGTGGAAATTCAACGAGGATTATTCAAATTTAACAAACAATAAAGGTGTTGTTTTTCAAAGAGTAAAGGTAAAATAATCAACCCATAACAGTTTGTCGCAGGCGCAACACAAAGCAACATCGTCTACTCGCAAAACGTTACAACAAATCGTATTTCAACATAAAGTTAACATAAAACAGACAAAAAATGAATACAACTAAGCCTGAAGAAATCCCTTATATCGAGGTTACTGGAACAGTAATAAAAGAAGTAATTCCAGACGAAATTTACATTAGAATAATAATTCGTGAAAAGTATATTAATAGGACTAAAGTATCAATTGAAGAGCAAGAAGAGAAACTTAAAATTGTTGTTAAGTCAATAGGTATAGATTTAATAAATCTGTGCTTATCAGAAGCAAGCTCTGACTATGTAAAAATACGATGGCAGAAAAAAGATGTGCTTACAAATAAGGAATATATTCTGAGAGTTTCAAATGCGACGACAGTCGGACAAGTATTTTTTGAGCTTGAAAAACTTGATATTACAGAAGCATTTATATCAAAAGTAAATCATACTGAAATGGACATCTTGGAAAAAGAGGTAAAAATTCAAGCAATAAAAGCTGCAAAAGATAAAGCCGACTATTTATTGACTGCAATTGGTGAGCAAACAGGAAAACCATTAATAATAAGAGAAGACAAATTTTCATCTAACCAAATGAATTCTCATCTTCCTATTCTTGATTCACTTTCAAATAATTCAACATATAATGAAGGTGGGGCAAAAAAGAAAACAGATGAAAACAACGAAATTCAATTTAAAAAAATAAATATTCATACAAGTATTTACGTGAAATTTTCTATTAAATGACAGGCCACAAAAATACTCTCAAACAAAGCACCAAGGGAAATATCAGCACCTATCCAAAAGACAAGCATTTGAATTTCAAAGACATTTGTGTAATTTATTAATAATTCTTTTTTTAAATCAACTTTTGTGGTTGAAATCCCGTCCTTTGGGTAGCTGCAAAAAATTATCTTTTAAATATTCAATACTTAAAAATAAATGAAAGACTATTATTATATTCTTGGGATTAAAAAGGAAGATTCACTTGACGAAGTGAAAAAAGCATACAGAAAATTATCAATGAAGTTTCACCCAGATAAAAATGACGGTGATGAATTCTATGCAGATAGGTTTAAAGAAATTCAAGAAGCTTATGAGACTTTAAGCGATAGTCAAAAACGTAAAGTTTATGATGATAAAATTACAACCAATCAAAATAATGGATTTAATTTTAACCCAGTAGTAGAATATTTCAGAGCTAATAAAAGATCATTTGAGTTTGATGAAGAGGTAACTTTTAGTTGGAAAACTATTAATTCCGATAGAGTGACAATTAATCTATTTGGAATAGTTCAACCTATTGGACAAAAAACATTTAGAATAAAAAATTTTAAACATGCTGAACTGAAAATTGAGTTACTAGCTGAAAATACTAATATTAACAAACAAATAAAATACTCTTTAAAACTAAATAATAGGACATATGAAGAATTATATATTTATTTCAAGCAGTTAATAATAAATGAAAATACCACAAAAGGGAAAAGAGATTCTTTGTTTACACAAACTGTTTTAAGAGAAACTATTGGTAATAGGACTTTAGAAATAGTTTCAACAAACTATGAAACAATAGGAGCAAAAGTTTATATTAACAATAAGGTCGCAGACGATGGTGTTTACATTTATAAATCATTTACTCATAAATTGAGAATAAAAAACGGTATAATTATTGAACGCTTTTATCTTGAAAAGAAAGGAGATTATATTTTTGAAAAAGTTAATAAATCTGAACCAGCTATTGGTGATAAAGTTTATACAATTAATTGGAAATCAGTACCTAATGGTAACTATAGATACTCATTTTTCAAAAGTTATATTGTTGAAAACGGAAAAATAATTAAATAAAAAGCAAATGCTAAGCTAGAAAATGTTAGTGTCAATTAATACTCGAGCACTATAAATAGTTTCCCCTCTTTGCATAGACTCTGCGAGTTAAGCTATAATTTCTTTAAAATTCTCTTTAATACTATATAAAAAACACTCAGTTCTTGATAGCCTTCTGCAATTATGCTTATGGCATTTTAGCCTGCGTAAAGAATAACTATTTTATTATTTTTCGGCGTTAAATATTAACATTTATTGATGTTTTCTGCAATCATTCTATTTATCTATTTCAAAGAAGATTTAGCAAAGATTAATCTCATTTTATGTATAAAAAATAAGCTCCTTAACGTTTCGGTAACATAGACGTAACATTAAGGTAATGTTTTGATAATATGTTTGCTGCACAAATAAAAAAAATGAAAAAATTACTATCTACATTGTTATTCACCCTAATGAGTCTGTTTGTTTTCGCTGGTGGTGGAGAAATTTCTGGAAAAATTACAGATGAGAAAGGAGAAACTGTAATGAGTGCAACAGTCATGATTGATGGAACCACGCAAGGTGCTCGTTCGGATTTAGACGGAAAATTTACGATTAAAAATGTAGCAGATGGAAAGTATACTCTCTTAATTACTTATGTTGCTTACGAGAAGAAAACAATCACTGACGTTGTGGTAAAAGATGGCAAATCAGAGTTTTTAAATATCACGATTACAAAATCCAATAAAAACCTAAAAGAAGTTGTAATTAAAACTGCTGCAAAAAAAGAAAGTATCAATGCGTTGATGATTCAACAAAAAAATATGGCTACTATTTCAGATGGAATTTCGGGAGAAATGATTAAAAAAACAGCGGATAGAAATACCAGCGACGTATTGAAAAGAGTCAGTGGCGTAACAATTGTAGATAATAAGTTTGCTGTGATTAGAGGATTGGCAGACCGATACAATATGGCTATGTTAAATGGCAATATTTTACCGAGTTCAGAGTCTGATAGAAAAGCATTTTCATTTGATATTTTCCCTTCTTCTTTATTAGATAATATAGTGATTTCTAAAGCAGCTACCCCTGACAAACCAGGTGAGTTTGCAGGTGGAATTATCGATTTATCAACTAAAGATATTCCGAATGAAAATTTTTTAAGTACACAAGTTGGTACTGGTATGAACACCATTGGTACATTTAAATCCTATAAACATGGAGCAAGCTCTAAAACAGATTGGTTGGGATATGATAAAACGACCAGAATTGTTCCTTCCAATTTCCCTACAACAGAAGAATTTAAAGCACAAACCCTAACTCAAAAATATGAAACATCTAAATTATTTGGCAATAATTGGAAAATAAACAACGAAAATGCAATGCCTTTAAATAGAAGCATTCAAGTTGCTGGTGGAATTAATAAAAAAATTGGAAAAGAATCTGCGATTGGAATAATTGCCGGTTTATCTTATAATAGAAATTTCAGAACGAACTATTTAGAGAGAGGTGATTTAAATGGCACAACTGCTGCATATAAATACAATGACACTGTATATAGAGACAATGTGTTATTAGGTGGCATTTTTAACGTGGGATTCAAGATAAATAACCAGCATAAAATTAATTTCAAAAATGCGTTGACTGCAAATTCTGATGATCAAACAATTGTGAGAGAAGGTGATTTTATTGAAAATGCACAATTTGTAAAAGCAAATGCGTCTTGGTTTACTAATAATCGTTTGATTGCTAATCAATTGAATGGAGAACATGTTGTTACTAATCAAAAAGTAAAGATATTTTGGGGTATAGGGCAAAATACAATCAAAAGAACTACACCTGATTTACGCAAATTTTATACGTATAAAAATTATGGTGAACAAAATTATGTTGCTTATGTTCCTTTAGGACAAGGATCTCCATTTTACTCAGGAACATATTTTGATGAAACTTCAGAAAAAATAAAGAATGGAAATTTGGATGTTTTAATTCCATATAAAATAGCAGGTATTAAACAATCTGTGAAAGTGGGTGCATATTTACAAAAAAAAGACAGAATCTTCGATGCGAGAGTGTTTGGATACAAACTTGGCAAAAATACCGGACATAACTATAGTTTAGATTTGTTGCCACAAGACCAAATTTTTGCTCCTGAAAATATGAGTGCGACTGGTTACGTATTGGATGACATTACACAACCGAACAATAGTTATACAGCAAACTCTACTTTAAAAGCAGCCTACATTATGAACGACCATTCTATTTTAGAAAAATTCAGAATTGTTTATGGTGTTCGAGTAGAGAGTTTTAAACAAGAATTAGTGGAAGGTAATTTAGTGAAAGGAGATAAAAAAATCAATAAAGACAATACGAATATTTTGCCTTCTATGAATTTCACTTATTTATTAAACAAAAAAACGAATGTACGTTTTTGCGCTTCTCAAACATTATCTCGTCCTGAGTTTAGAGAGTTAGCCAGTACCCCATTTTTTAATTTTGCTAATTTGTTAACTTATCAAGGAAACAATTTATTAGAGCAAACTAAAATTCAAAACTATGATGTTCGTTATGAATACTTTATGGGTAAAGGTGAAATCCTTTCGGGATCAGTTTTTTATAAATATTTCGATAATCCAATTGAATCAGTAATGACACCTGGTGCAAAAGCTATCAAATATCAAAATGCACCCAATGCTACATGTTATGGTTTAGAATTAGAATTTAGAAAATCACTTTCCTTCTTATCTTCTAATGAAAAATCATTTGTAAATAATATCGCCCTATTTGGAAATTTTGCATACATCAAATCAAATGTAAATATTGAAACTACTGTAGCTGGAGGAGAAAAAGTAACATACAAAAGAGCTATGCAAGGGCAATCGCCATATATCATAAATTTTGGTGCTTCATTTACTCAACCAGAAAAAAACTTGGGGGTTAATTTAGTTTTCAATAGAATTGGCGAACGAATTTTTGCAGTAGGCGATTTTGACAACGTAGAGAGTATGTATGAATCAGCACGCAATGTGTTAGATTTACAAATCAGTAAAAAAATCTATAATAAATTAGAAGTAAAGTTGTCTTTCAGCGATATACTCAGCAATCCAACTGTATTCTATTACAATACTTTAAAAGACAATGTAGTTGATAGGTCAAACACCACATACCAAAAAAATCAAGATTTCAAATACTCAAAACAAATAAATGGAAAAAACATTGGTTTATCTGTAGCTTATCAATTTTAATATATTTTACAAATTATTAAAAAAAGCCTTTGTTCAAAACGAAGGCTTTTTTGTTTAATTAATATATAAGTTAATTTCTTTATGACTTAACAATTTAACATTTATATAATAACATTTCAGTAACGTTCAGGTAATATTAAGGTAATATAGCGAAACTAATTTTGGTATTATAAAAATAAATAAATGAAGAAAATTATTTCTACAATCTCAATGGCATTATTGGCAATTACTTTTGCAAATGCACAAGCTCCTGTAAAAACAATCACAGGTAATTTAAATGGAAATGTAAACTGGAGTAACGACACCATTTACAAGTTAACAGGAAAAGTTTATGTAAAAGCGGGTGGAACATTAAACATTGCACCAGGAACCATCATCAAAGGGGATGTAGCTACCGCTGGATCTTGTTTGATAATTACTAGAGGTGGAAAAATCAATGCAGTAGGAACTCCTACTCAACCTATTGTTTTCACATCGAGTGCTACTCCAGGAAATAAATCTACTGGTGATTGGGGTGGAATTGTAATTGCCGGAAATGCAAAAATAAATGTCACTGGTGGTATCGGTACATTTGAAGGTGGAAACCTTGCAAATCCTGATGGAACAACTTCTGATGGACAATACGGTGGTTTAAATGATTTAGATAATAGCGGTGAACTAAAATATGTTCGTATCGAATATGCTGGCTTCCCTTATGCTCCTAATAACGAGTTAAATGGTTTAACTATGGGAGGTGTAGGAAGTGGAACTAAAATTTCTTACGTTCAAGTAAGTTATGGTTTCGATGATTCTTATGAGTGGTTTGGTGGTACTGTAAATTGTGATCACTTGGTTTCATTCAGAGGCAATGATGATGATTTTGATACCGATTTTGGATTTTCTGGAAAAGTTCAATTTGGAGTAGCATTGAGAGACACTGCGGTTGCTGATGCAGTTTCTGGAGCCAATGGTTTTGAGTCTGATAATGATGCAGCTGGTTCTGGAAATGGGCCTACAACAAAAGCTATTTTTAGTAATATGACAATGATTGGACCAAAACAGACTCCAACAACAACAATTAATCCTGCTTTTAAAAGAGGTGCTCATATCCGTCGTAATTCTGAACAAAGTGTTTTTAACTCTATTTTTATGGGTTGGCCAATTGGAGTGCATATAGATGGTGATAGCTCTCATGTTAATGCTGATAATGGTACATTAGAATTCAATAATACTGTGATAGCTGCTTGTACTAAAAATTTAGATTCAACTGGAGGCGCATCTTGGAATATTTCTCCTTGGTATAATGCTACTGCTAGTGCAAATACAATTTATACTGCGAATACAGATGTAATGTTAACTTCTCCATTTGATTATTTTAACCCTAATTTCCGACCAACAAGTACATCCCCAATGTTATCTGGTGCGGCTTTCACAAATCCTAAATTAGCAACTGGATTTACATCAGTTAACTATAGAGGAGCATTTGGTACCGATGATTGGACTGCCTATTGGACAAATTTCAACCCAGATACTGCTACATATTTAAATGGATATTATCCTTTATCAGCACCCACAGTTGCATCAAGTACACCCGCTAGTTGTGTGCCAGGTTGTGATGGAACAGTTACCTTTAATAGTGCAGTAGCTTTAACATATACTTTCTTACCAACAGGACCTATAGCAACAGGTAACAATGTTACTGGTTTATGTGCAGGCGTAACTTATACTGTAATAGCAACAGATGCAACAAGTTCTACTGTACAAACAACTATTCAAGTTGGTACAGCTGCAAATCCTTCTATTCCAACAAGTGTAGTAACAACAAATGCAAGTACAACTCCAGGTTGTGATGGTGTAGTAACAATGACTCCGGCTACAGGTTTAATATACACTGTATCACCAGCGCCAAGTGTTGCCCCTGCAGGTAATGTAATAGGTGGATTATGCGCGGGCACAACTTATACAGTAACAGGAACAGATAATAATGGTTGTACAGTATCTACTACAATCAGTGTAACAACAACTTCAGTTAATAACTTAGTTAAAAATAATATATCAATCGAAGTATACCCTAATCCTGCTACTAACGTTGCAAACATTCAATTTAATTTGCCAATTGCTACAACAGTAACATTGTCAATTATTGATATTAACGGTAGAACAATTTCTTCTAATACAGAAAAATTAAATGCTGGAAAAAATAAATTTATGTTCAACACGAAAATTTTATCAAGCGGAATTTATTCAGTTCGTTTAACAAGCAATGAGTTTGTTGCAACACAAAAATTATCTGTTATCAAATAAGTTTTATTTAATAACTAACAATAAAAAACTCCGAATTACTTCGGAGTTTTTTTATTGTATGAATAAATTATAGTTTACCATTTTTTATTTCTTCTACAATTCCTGGATCTAATAAAGTTGATAAATCGCCTAAATTTTCTGTTTCTCCTTCAGCAATTTTTCGCAAAATTCGACGCATAATTTTGCCACTTCTTGTTTTAGGTAATCCAGAAACAAATTGAATTTTATCAGGCTTCGCAATAGCACCAATTAATCGAGTTACAGTTTGATGGATGTCTTTTGCAATT
>Ga0114967_10004551_pt1 | contig 11141 bp, 8 predicted proteins | sample M_130628_MF_Meta_FD_92639 | JGI IMG/M metagenome (GOLD analysis project Ga0114967, IMG submission 92639) | Freshwater microbial communities from Lake Montjoie, Canada to study carbon cycling - M_130628_MF_MetaG | ecosystem: Environmental > Aquatic > Freshwater > Lake | place: Lake Montjoie... | reverse complement strand
TATGCCAAACTATTACCAAGGACAAATTTCATTGAATCAAAAGTCAACGTAAACGGATTAAAATCCACTTGATAGAAGTTATATCTATCGTATACCGTTGAGGGATATGAATAATTAAATGCCCACCCATGAATGCTATATTTTCCATTAGTTTTTTGAACTATAGATTGCCCATATACTGTATGTACTGAGGGAATTCCAAACACCAATCCGGGACCTTCATATTCAATAAATTGGTTCGCATTTCCAGTATTCGCATCAAATAGCAACAATGAAGAATTTGTCATTCCCGTGATATTTGGTCCACAATAAGAAGCCAATACAACAACAGAATTTTTATTTTGATCAAATATTAAATCACAAGGCACTACTTGATCAGCGGGTGAATGGCCAAACTTTCGGGAATCCACAACACTGTACCATTGATTGGTCAAACTACCAGAACCGCCTATCAAAATGCGCGAAGCAAAGACTTGCGGAATATAAAAAGTACTCACTCCGTTTACCGAATCCCTTGTAATATGTCCAGAAATAAACAAAATCTCTTGATTCGCCGCAGCGTCAAAGTAAGATTTAATAACTTTGATATTATCAAATCTTGAGATGTTACCAGAGCCAGGAAAACTCTGTGGCATTAGGTTAATTCCCGTGCAACTAAAATTATTTGCAAGGGTGGTTATAACAGCACGTCGTGAAGGCGTTTTTAATCGATCAAATATCCCAATTGTTCCTACGCAAGCAATTTGACCTGTGAAAGGCGTTATTGTAAAATCGTAATAATCAAAATATTCATCTAGAAATTTCATATCAACAAAATTCAAAGAAGTATTCACCTTCAAAAGAAAAGATTGCGTAGTGGGCTTTACTGTACCCACATTGTGTGCAGTCCCTAAAATCACATAAGAATTATTATCATGATTAATCAACATCCGATGAATCTCGATGCGCGGGACGTCAATAAATGTCCTCGAGAACTTGAATTGAAAAACATTCTGCGCAATCAAATCCCCTTTATCGTCTACTTCTAAAAAACGTACATTAGCCACTGACGGTGTAGCATTATGGACCCAAACGGAAGCTGTAACACTGCCATTATTATTGACATTCCGACAAATATTTTGGCTACTCCCCTTACCTGGACTTGAGGTTGAACTATACAATACGTTCCAGGCCGATAACAAATTGGAACTACCGAAAAGTCCAACAATAATCATTGTTCTTAAAAATTGCGATTTCATTTCTTTTGCTTTTTTGAATTACAAAAGTGAAACACATATTTTTATATTTGGTGATATAAAAATATCATCTGCAATATTTTATCATATTTTTTCAGCTCATTAAATCCCAAAAGCGGTAGCGCCTCAATAATTCTTCAAAATTCTCGCAATTATTTGTTTCACGTGCTCTTGCGATGTGATTATTCATAGTATTCAGAGAAACTTTTAGGATATCCGCAGCCTCCACTCGGTTAAATCCGTGTTTTAATACTTCCAAAACTGCTTTCTGACCATCAGTCAAATTCAATTTCTCTGTTAACTTGAATTCACTTGGTGATTCTATTGTTGACTTCACCAACGAACATTGATATTTTTTACCGTTCAGCAAAGCATCAACTCCTGAACGTAAAGCTTCTATACCAGATATTTTAGAAACGTAACAACACACATTGTATTTTTCTAATTCTTGAATTAATACCATATTCACGTGTGAACTATAAATCATGCATGGTATTTTTCGACCATTACACAACTCTGGGATCAAAGTATTACACCCAAAATTCAATTCCAAATCACAAATCACAAAGTCGACTGATGAGGTAGCGTTAATTGAAGAAATAGCAGATTCACTCGAATTGCTTAGGAAAATCGTTGCATTAGGCACGATCGACGTAACTAATTGACTTACAAAAACTCTTATTGCATCATGATCATCAAGAATGAGTATTTTCATTTTTAATTCTTATTAAATGAGTCATTACACGATCCTTAATTTGCGTGGACAATTTAGCACCGATTATATCAAGGCGGTCATTGATAATCAATGTTCCCATTCCGTTTTTAATTCCTGCCTTTTTATAAAACCATGCCGTTGCTTCGGGCGTGGCCCTGTAATGAACAAAAATACAGAAATCGTCATCCTCACTATTTACAGACAACTGAATCCTATTCACTTTTGAATGTCGAATCGCATTGGTGATGATTTCTTGCAATACCCAATATGTGTGTTGCAAATATTCTGATTTGGGATAGTCTTTCGTAAATGTTTCAAATGTCACTCTAACATCTCCCATTGATAAATGATTTGCCAGTTGAATCAAACTACCCTCCCAATCAGAATCCACAAATCCTCTGGGGTACATATACTCGACTATTTGATGTGTTCGATATTGAAATAAATCAAACAATGATTCAATTTTTAATAAAGCATCAAGATCCTCACCATCCAGTCGCTTTTTGAGAGCATCAAATTCCGAGGTTACAGTTACTGAATGCAGCGCAAGATGGTCATGCATTTCGGTTGCTATTCTTTTCCGCTCCGAATCCACCCCTTTAAAACTCATATTGTACAACCGTTTAATCACCTTTTTGTATCGAGCCGTTATCCTGTAGTAAAATACTACAGCGAAGACTGTTACAATTAGAGCCGGAAAAAAGACACCAGCTATCTCAATCAATAATAAATCTGCGGAGGTAAACATGGCCCATGATAAAAGTAGTGAGATAGATAAACTGTGCGGCGAACAAAAAATAACCAAGGATTTGTGAGTTTTTCCAGTCCAATTTTACGTGACTTATCAGGTAGATTAGTTGAGTGAAAATCAGAAAAAACAAAATAGACCCATAAACAGGAACTTTTTCCCTGAAATATCGAGATTTTAATGTAAAACTAACAATTCTGTGCGCCAAAAATACGAATAGTAGCAAGTTTGAAACGACAATGAAATACAAATTCTCAAAATACAAATTCAAGGCAACCAAAAAAATCAAAAGAATAGGTTTTTCCAATCCTGCTTTTTTCCAAATGATACTTAGCGGCAAGGTAATCGCAAATGAACAATGAAAAAAGTTGTAGAAATATGTACTTGCAATATCCAATTGAAACCAAATATTATTCACAAGGCAAATCAAAAAAAAGTAAGAAACATCCACAAACGTTGAATCAAAAAACGATTGATAGTTAATCTTAAATAAGATCAATCTCACAAAATATGACAATAGTAACAAAAGTTCTATCAAAACATATAGACGCATCGTTTGATTATTTTAAAATATCAAATCACATCAATGGTGAATTTGTCGGGCAATTTGGTGGACAACCCAGTACGCCATCAAGAATAACACCATTAGCCATATCATTTCCATTATTATCTACGCCAACGACAACGAAAGTTAGCACCCCCTGGTCCAAAGCAAAGTATGTTCTTACACCAACGCAACCAGGTTGCGCAAGCAATAGTTGATAGGCGTTAGCGGCAATCAAACCAGAAATTGTGCTACCCTGATATTGAGGTGCATTTTGATAGGCATGAGTCATTTGCGTCGCTTGACTCAATGGAATGATGTGAGAGTTTGTAGTCATAATTTTTTTAGGCAAATTAATCAATTAATCAAGATAGTTACATGATAGATTTATATCACGAAGAATTCAAAAATGTACTTTTAGTTTGTCACCGACATATTCATCAGCCACAAAACTTTTGGGAGTGAGGTGGCGAAGCTTTGTGTTAATATCGATGTATTTGTACAAAATAGTATTTGAAAAAATGAGAAAGAAACAACCAAACTGCTGCCCTGAGTATCACATTTGTTATTTTAGTGTATGTTAAGTATTTCAACCATGAATCATAATAGCAACAAAGGAAATTTACTACTGATAGCAATGATCCTGCTGTTTTCATTCTTTGTAACAAGCTGCGAGCAACCAGAAGAACCCGAGCCCCAGAAATATTTGGGCAAATTCTATATCGGTGAGATGAAGAATTACACCTTTTTCAAACCTGGGAGTATGTGGGTATATGAATGCGATAGTACCGGAGAGCTTGACACGCAAGTAATGCTCAAATGTTACACCTGGTGGATATCTACAGATTATATTGACTATGAGGTGATGAGCTTCCAGCGAAAGAGTTTAAATGAAGGAAGCCTATATTCTGAATTTATTATGTCCTCAAGTATTCCCTACAACGCAAATAATAAAAAAAGAAATGACCACTTAGAAGTCGAAAAATCTCACCCAGACAGGGAACGCGCAACAGAGTCAGTATTCTTTACTCCGTATGATACTACTAAAGAGAGTAGCGCTGGCTATAGCATCACCAAATATGTAAAATTGATTACTAACTATAAGATAAACAATTTCACTTTTGATACTGTCAGAGTATTTAGGGCAAGACCTTCTACATCACATCCAATTACAAATCACCCATTTTACAAAAATTTAAAGCCCTATACAGTAATTGATTACTATTTCGCTAAAAATGTGGGAATAGTTCAATTGCAAATAATCGGATATAATAACCAAGGAGAAAATATACCAAAAAACCACAATTGGAATCTCAATTACTATAAAATCATTAATTAAGATGCAAAAATATTATTTTTTACTATGTTGCTTGTGTAGCATTTTTAAAGTTGAGGCACAATCGATTGGGGCCGATTTAGAAAACAAATATTGGAATTATCGGGACAGGCTAAAAAAGAATTTTGTTCAAATTGGATCTAAACCTGGCCAAAGCATTACGGCTGCTCAATTATTGGAATTTTCGAGTCCTTCTGATACTCTTCAATATCAAAATGGAGTTTTGAAGAAGGTTGTTCCCAAAACCTACAAGAATAGAATGGTTTTTGGCGACGTATTAGTAGACCAAGGTTATTATTTAGCCGTATTATCGAGTGAATTGAATATACTTGCACTAGAGGGGAAACAAAATACCGAGAGGTATAAAGCGACTTGTTCAGAATTGTATTTTGCTATTCTTGCAGTGGATAGGCTCGATATAAATGCTGAAAATTATCTTGATTATTTTAATCAAGGCAGTAAAAATGGCTTTTTAATTCGCAGTGATAATGACGAAAATTTTTTGAGTCGTGTTTGTCCACTAAAGAAATTAGATCCTCAAAGAGTTGATTTCTTAAATTCTGGCGGAGCAAACGGGCCTGCTATTAAATTCAAGGACAGTTCAAATGGTTTTGTAAGCGGAGTATTTGATTACGAAGGCTTTAAAATCAATAGTGCGAATCCAAGAACTGGCGAAGGTATTAGTTGGATTAAAGGTGCTAATTGGAATGGCACAACATATAATTATGGCAATGAAATGAGCCAAGACCAAGTTTATGGTTTGCTCATGGGTTTTATGTGTGTCAAACAGTGGACTTCCCCTACTTTGTCTATTGATCCCGATGGTGCTGAGATTTCATTCACCTCAAAAAATATCCACACTTGGATAGCAGAAATCACAGCAAGGATAATGAATCATATTAGTAAAGATTTCAAGCACAAAGTATTTGCAGGGGACGTCAGTAACTATTATGAAAAGTTAAATAAAGAGAGTTGCGATGAAATCATGAAAAAACCTTATTATAAGAGTGATACTTTTCAAATAACAATACCAGATACCTTATATGATATACATTTTGATGCAGACGGTGCAATTGAAAAAATTGACACGATTTTGAGTTATGTTCGAGATTCGATTAGAAGAGATAGTGTTTCTTTTCCAGGTGCAAAATTGATGGATTGTAATCTTTGGCAAACGTCTGTCGACAATTATGAAAAAAATGAGAATTTTCCAATTTTTAAAGAATCCAATTACATTATTACTAATCCGGTCCGAGAAGACAAAATAGTAACAAGAGGTCATTTTGCTATACCGTTTGCATATCCAATTATTGAAAGCGCAAAGTATTTAACAAACGCGGATACATTTCCCAAACCTAAAGCGGTTCTTAGTAATATCGCCAGAGTTGTCCGAATAGGTTCGGGCATAATAGGAGCATTACAATTAACCTACCCGAAATTATTAATTACAACTAATATTCTTCAGGATGTATCAAAGAGTTTATTAGTACTGCAATTTTTAAGTACCATAGGATTTGATGAAAATGAATTAACTGAAAAGGATATCCAATTGGTATTTAAATTTCTAGATGATGAATGCACCAACATTTTGAGTTTAGATGCAATTTCAATGTGTATGACTGGAAAGCCGCTGATGCCCCAGACTACTGATTATTACAGAGACCTGTGGAATGCATTTAAAAGCAGTCCAACTCTAAAAATGATAGCAGTTGGTAAATTTCAGGCGAATCTTCAACACAATTTAGCGCTTGCCAGTAGAACATGGACGCACACTGAATTTTCGGAATGGTGTGATGATATGGGCTATGAATTTTCGGAACTTTTTTATTGCATGCTGCATGGAGGTAACCCGGTAAAAAGTAGACAATTTTATGCATCAACATTAGATAAAGCCCAATGCGAGGGAATATTCCATGCTGGAGATACAAGTGTGACTCAAACCTTAATTAGACCATATAAGTCACCATCACCGTTTAATAAAACAAATATTTTTTCTAGTGCTTTTAATTCAGGTGAGTCTACAACTTTTGCATACCAACAAGCAGGCCTAGATTATATGTTGTTGTACAATTTGTATAAAATGGCAGATTTGAACGAGAAATGGGGAGCGAGTCACTTCAGAAATACTGATTTACCTGAGTACAATTGTCCATGTGTAAGTTATCCTGATATGCCATTTACTTCCATGAATAGAAGTATATTGGAAGAATTATATAACCATCAATCAGATACAATTGATGGATTATTGTATCGCAATAAAACCATGTATTTGCCAAAGAAAATCTTGGAAAACGAAACGGATTCCATATTTTCATATTTAGAGCATTATAAAAATTATAATATTAGAATTCCTAATTATTTATTACATGATTTGAAAGTGCATAATAAAGGGACACTAAAAATAAATCAAGATTTAAATATTTGTGGAAGTAGTATGGTAATTGATTCTCTCGGAATGGTTGAACTTTTGTCAGCATCAAAAGAACAGTTTATATCACAAATGGTAGTCACGAAGGGCAGTGAACTAGTCTTAAAAAGAAGCGGTCAGATTGTAATAAACAATAATAGCAAATTGGTCGTAGATGTGGGTGGTAAGTTAAAATTTGAAAAGGGAGCTAGAATAATTTTAGATGGTCCCAATGCCGTTTTACATATCAAAGGAATTCTTGAGATAGGATCAAATGCAATTTTCAAAATAGAAGGAGGTCCCAACGGAAAGGGTTACATTATTTGGGAGAACTATTGGAATAACAATACAAATGACAATACGGCAAAACTAATCTCAAATACCAATAGTTCCGTATTACTTGAAAATGCAAACAGCGGACAATTGACACTAAAAGTTATAGGCAATGCCGGCTTTAATACTAGCTGGAATTTGGTACAATTCAAAATTAAAAAAGCTAGGGTGGATCTTGGACCAGGGTCCTTTTTGATGTGCGAATCCCGATATACAATTATTGATTCTGTAGAAGTACATGGTTTTTTGGGAAAATCTGATAATCCGAAGTGGAATTATACGCCGTGCTCTCGAGGTATCCATATTATGGGATTAAAAAACCAATTCTCTAACATTACAATTTACGATTGTCAAGAGGGAATTGTTCAACGCGACCTAGTTGGAGTTCATGAACCATTAAAGCTCAACAACGTAGATTTGATTAACTGCCTAAGTGCAATAACAAATCTTGGCGGCAAGATTCAATATCGTAATGGGAACATTGGTAATTTAGGTTACAAACAGTTACGAAATGGCATCGGTGGGATTGGAACACAAGGGAATAGTATATTTCAAAATATCAATATTCACTTAGATTTTTTTCAGAATGACCCAAATTGTAATTATCCGTTGGGTAACGGCGAGACGGTTACGAATTTTTGGAATCATGGCACTAGTCGGAATTTCTTTACAAATTGTACAATCTCATCCGCTAAAAATGGTGCGGTATTAAATCAAAGTTATCTCATTGCCCGATGCAGTTATTTTAGCAATAACATCAATCAAATTACCATGTTTCAAAAAAGTCTATTTAATGCCAATAATAATGCATGGAATCGATTTTATTGGAATACGAGCAGCGCCGACAAGAAATTCTTAATAGGAAGAAATGGAGTATTTGTATACCTTGACAAGGGATCAAATTTTATTATGGGGCACCGCGATAATTCCAGCAGTTTTTTCATAGATGCTGATTTAAACTATACGCATCCGTTATTTACATCGTCTAATGCTTCTGGAAACAATAGTTTGGCAGTGAATGCAACTATAAATGAGTGGGCAATCGGCGGAATTGGTGGCTTGAACACCTTTTTTTCTTCAAATTCTCGGAATATCAACTTTGAATATGCCTCCGTATTTGGTGCTATTTACGATATTAACTACAATCCAGTATTTAATGGAAATCATATCGCCAGTCGAGATAACGCGTGTAACGGAAAGGTTATTAACTACAATTGGTGGCCAGTAGATTCAATTTTGGTTTCCAAGGCCAATGCAGGGGGGTATAATGGCAGTCTGATAAAGTTACGTGCGGATTCTTTGAAATTTGAATTGGAAAATAGTCCAAAGGATTATAATTCAATTATTACCAAAGCCAAACTTTTGTTTAATACACCCTTGCCAGATAACATTGGGGGTGACATAATAGAGATTTATAGTACTATCCAATCGGCTTATCTTGATGTATTCACTGATTCCACTATACCAGCCTCCAGTAAAAATGCTATACAAACGTCCGTTTACAATGGAATGCTGGATTTACAACAAAACTTAATAGACCAAGCGGATGGCCCAAATCAAAGGCTATGGCAATTGTTTAGATTTGAAGTACACCGCGATTTTGCGCTAATTCACAGAGTCTTCAACAACAGACCAACAGCGATTAATTATTTAAATCTGGTCCTTCCCACATTCAGCAAACCCTCTGATGTAGTAAGTCTTGAAGCGTGGAGATGTTTAATTGAAAAAGAACAAGCCTATCTTGATTCTCTAATTCCATATTGGCAAATTAGTTTAGACACCTGTCTCATAGGACTAGAACAGGCTTTAAATAATGACAGTATTAGCACTGAATGGATGCCAGATTGGAGAAATAGATACAAGGGAGGTGAAAACAACTCACAGTTCTCTCAAACACTAAATACAAGTAAAGAGGATTCAAAATTGACAAAGTTGAATTATCGAATATCACCCAATCCAACAACAGGTATTTGCGTTGTTGAGAGTGATGAATTGATTATTCAGTGCGAAGTTTACAATAGTTCAGGTAAACAAATTTTGTCCTTTGAACCAAAAAGCAAGGTGTTTCAATTTGATTTGAGTTTATCTCCCAAAGGAATTTACATCATAAAATCCACCAGCAAACTCGGCGTAAACTCCAGCAAAATAATTGTTCAATAATACTTTGAATCAGGGAATCCATTCCAGTTCAAAAAAGGTGGGGGCCTGTAAAATTCAAGATACACAGAAGATTGAAATACTGAATCTCACATGAAGACTTCAAGAAGGAACATTTTAACTAAAGATTAGAACCATTTCTTATGAAAGAAGAATATCTTCAGGAAATACTTCAATCAAGACCTGCTGTACATGAATTGTATTATGGTGCATTTATTCAGGAAACTTTACGGATAAATGAAAATTTGTTTGCAATTCCACTAAAACCCCTTGGATTTCAAGCCCAATCAGAATATTTAGGACAATACTCAGCGCAAATAGCAAAGATTGCTGTTGACCAGGATAGCCTTAACAACTTAATTACTCAAGGTGGCAATGCATTCCCAGTGATTGCATTAGTATTTAGAAACTCAACAGACACCTCCCCTGAGCTTTTAGAAAAAGAAGCCAGAGAGGAATTTAAAAATGCAATTAAAGTACTTAGCTGGGCAACGGGAGATGAAATTTCACCTTTCGGAGTTCTTACCCTAACTAAAGATCAAAGCTACTTTAGGTTATCATTACCACACAGCAATAAAAGAATAAGATTAGGCTTTGGAAATACAGGACCGGACTTTGAAAATCAGATAAAAAGTATACTCGCTGCAATTGAAAAAGATGAACATTTTGAATTTGGTATTAGTATGTACCATGATGCTTTAAAAGAATCCAATCCAAAATTTCAAATAGCGCGTTTTTTTTGTTGTTTAGAATGCCTCGCTCACAAAATCATTGGTAAAAAAAGACCTACTCGAATAGCGGTCAAATACTTATTGGGGCTTGAAGATGGTGCTTTCAGCGAAATCCATATAAATGGCCAAAAATACAGGTATGATACTGTAGAAATTGCCGGTAGAATTAGAGACAAGCTTTTTCATGGTGTTAAATTCAGAAAAAGTGACCTTATAAAGGAAGTAAGACAGACTTTTGAATTATATGAAAACCATCCTGAACTAATTGCATCCACAATGAAATCCTATTGTGAAATAGAACTCGCTAGATGGGCAAATGGGACCTCAAGAGGTTTAGATGTACCCATTGAATAATAGAACTGATTCGAATAAGAGCATGATTGCAATTGGGGATTCAGTAGTAAATATAAACTAAATATTTAACCCCTCTAATGGATAAACACTTGTGACGACATGAATATGCAGCACCGCGATATACACACCAACACCCTATTGCCGCATAAGATTCCGCAAAATATGAACTTATCATCACTAACCTTCGCGCACAATAACTGGGGAGTGTTATACTGGGATTAAATATATAAGAGTCAGGCACTATAACAGTAACAATAAAGTAAATATTTATGGCAACAACAGAAGAATACAAAGCGATGACTGAGGAATTAAAGACTAAGCTTCAGCAATTACTGACAATTGACCTTATTAGTTTGACAAGAGAGGCCGAACTTGGATACCAGCTAAGCTTCAAAAAGGGAGAACCCATTGGTATCACCCCCTAATTTCAGGACAAAAAGCTTAAAACAGTTTGACTGATTAGTGATCAAAAATAGCATTTTTCAGGTTATTTCCATCATCTTTTGATCGGCGAAGTTTGCCACGCCGATTTGATAGTCAAGGTTATATGGAATTTTCTCAAAACAATTTTTGTTTTTCCT
>Ga0114967_10004550_pt1 | contig 11141 bp, 6 predicted proteins | sample M_130628_MF_Meta_FD_92639 | JGI IMG/M metagenome (GOLD analysis project Ga0114967, IMG submission 92639) | Freshwater microbial communities from Lake Montjoie, Canada to study carbon cycling - M_130628_MF_MetaG | ecosystem: Environmental > Aquatic > Freshwater > Lake | place: Lake Montjoie... | reverse complement strand
CGGTGAAGAGTGCTGTAAGCGGATGCTGTCCTATGAATGTGCCCCAGAAACCCTCCGACCACCGAACGCCAGATTCTATCGAGCGGTGTGCCTCCCCTCAAGCGAAGGGCGATTCGCTGCTCGGGCAGAGCGGAGAGGCATGGTGGACATCAGAAGCCTAGTTCTCTTTCCTTCGTGGAACAACAGACTTCCCCCCGTTCCCGCCAGCCGTTTCGTTCTCCCCAGAGGGGAGCGAGTGAAGAGGTTTGTCAACGACGTTCAGTTGATCTTGCGGCGGGGCTATACTTACGCTGGGGGCGACCAGTTCTCCCTCTGCGATGAGTTGCGATACAACTGCCACTGAGGTCGGGATCGGGCCTGTGCCTGGATCGCCCCGCGGCATTCCGCGGCGTTATCCACGTGGGCCGGGCGGGGAAACAATCGGGCAAGGGGGCATGAACGTGACCAGCCACTCGGCGCACCAGACTCAGCTCGATGAACGCTCCTCCCGGCGCACGCTGCTCGTGGCCGGAGCCACCCTCGCGACGACAGGCTGGGGGCAATTTGGCCGTGCGGCCGCTGCAGACGACCTGCTGGTGGGGTACGCCTCCGTCGATACCACGCCGCCGAACGGCTGTGAACTTGCCGGATTCCATCGCGCGCCTGGCAATCCACGGCTCGTTACGGGCTCGAGGCAGCCGACAGCCGCACGCGTCATCGTCCTCGAAAAGGGACCGGTGAGAGCGGCGATCGTAGCGCTCGACATCATCATGGTGTCGGCTGATTTCGCCCGCCGATTCGCCCGTGCCGTCGAGGATCGGCTCGGTATTCCAGCCGATCACGTCCGGGTGTGCGCCACGCACACCCACTCCATGCCGACGTTCCTCTCTCTGCGGCAGTGGGGCGCCATTCCGGAGGCCTATCAAAGCCAGGTGATGCAGCGGGGCCTCGAGGCGGTCGAGCGGGCGTGGCACGACCGAGCGCCTGCGCGGCTGCTTGTGGGATCGATTCGAGTCGAGGGGGGCAATTCCAACCGCACCGTGAAGCCTGGTGAGTGGCGGACCGACGCCGAGTTTGGCCCCGCGTCGGACGACTCGCAGCGCTGGCTCGACACCATGCTCCACGCGCTCGTCTTCGAGCGGGGGGGAGGGAGGCCACCAATCATCGCGTATCACTTCTCAGCGCACCCGGTCTGCTTCCACGACACGCTCTCCGGTCCCGACTGGGCAGGCGTTGTGGCCGCACACTGCCGGGCGGCCAGGGGCGTCGATCCGGTGTTCCTCCAGGGGCATATCGGCGACGTCAATCCCGGCGACGGCACCAAGTGGGTCGGCGAGGTCGAGCCGACCGCCCGGGCGATCGCAAAGGGGCTCGATGCGGCGATCGACGCGGCTCGCGAAACGGTGGTCGACCGTCTGGAGTCGATCCGTCGGCCGGTTGACCTGCCGCTCGATCTCGACCGCTATCGCAGCTGGCTGGCGGCCTACCGCGCCGACCCCGCCGCCTGCGCCACCGGGCCATGGGTTGATGCCGCCTTCGCCGCGGATTGGTTTCAGGCAGCCGCGGCGGTTGAGGATCCGCCGCGGGTGCGTCGGACGACGCTGTCGAGCCTGTGGCTCGGCCCGGTGGCGATGCTGTTTCACCCCGCCGAACTCTACAGCTGTTACGGTCTGGCGATTCGCCGCGACTCGGGGGCCGCCACAACGCTCTGCGTGGGCTACGCCGACGACTTCGTCGGCTACGTCACCGACGCGGCAGCGTATGCCAATGGCGAGTATGCCGCCGTGACTGTGCCGAAGCTCCTCGACCTGCCCCCCTTCACAACCGAGACGGGCCGCCATCTCGCTGCGGCGGCGACGGAGCTCCTTGCGGTGCGGTCGTGAACCAGTCGACTTCGCTCCCTGCAGATTCAGTGGTTGTGAACAACTCGGTACGTTGGCCTCGTCGTCTGGCGATGTTTTGAAAGCCTGCGCAATTGGCTGTTGATGCCGATTCCCGACACCTTTTTTTGTGGAAAACCCCCATGAAGATTCACCCCATGGCGTGGGCAGCCATCCTGCTGTTGGCCCGCCCTGCAGCCGCGGTTGCCGAGCCTGAACTCCCGCCACTGGCGCAGGCCGAAGCGGGAGTATGGAGGGTCGATCTCGATGGCGACGGCCACGAGGATCTCGTTGTCTCCCACGACCAAGGCTACGGCGTCTATCTGTTTGTGCCGCCGGAGCAGGCGAAGGCAGGCCTGGAATGGACGGCCGGCTGGACGCGGGTCATGCGCGAGGGACAGGCTGGCGACGAGGCGGCATTGCCGCTGCTCACCGGCCCGAACGTTTTGTTCGCCGCTGGCGTGATGCAGGCTGGCGACGTGCGGATGACCTACGAAGAACTGTTGCGGGTGCCCGGTCCAAAGCCGCGGAGCCCGGGGGAATCGCGCCTTGCGATGCGGCTGCCGGAGGGATTCACCGCAACGCTGGTGGCGGCCGAACCGCTGGTGATGGATCCCGTCTTCATCGACTGGGACGAACGCGGCCGCATGTGGGTGGCGGAGATGGGCGACTATCCGTTCGCCGAGGGAGAGGCGACGTCCGACGGCAAGGTGACCTGGCGGGACGGCGTGCCCGGCGAAGGCGCCGGAGAGGGGCTCCAGTTCGGCCGGGTGCGGATCCTCGAGGATTGCGACGGCGATGGCCGCTACGAGAAGAGCACGCTCTTCCTCGATGGCCTCACACATGTTACCGGCCTCGCCTGCTGGAAGGGGGGCGTGTTCGTGGCCAGCGTGCCCGACATCTTCCACGCCCGTGACGAGGATGGCGACGGCCGCTGCGACACCCGCGAGCCCTGGTTCACCGGCTTCAAGGCGGGCAATCCGCAGCACCTCGTCAACGGCTTCTGTTGGGGCCTCGACGGCTGGCTGCACGGAGCCAACGGCGACAGTGGCGGCGACGTCGTCTGCGTGAAGACCGGCGCTCAGATCCCGCTCCGCGGCAGCGATTTCCGGTTTGATCCACGCACGGGAGAATTCCGGCTCGAAACCGGCACCACGCAGTGCGGAAAGTGGCGGGATGATTTTGGCAACTGGTTCGGCAACAACAATGCCACGCCCGGTTGGCACTATTGGCTGCCGATGAGCCACCTCGAGAAACACCCGGAACTCGTTCCCCGCTCGCTCCGCGCCGATCTCACTGACGACCACAGGGTTTTTTCCGTGGGCACGCTCCAGCGGCGGCTCAATCAGGCCACCACCGCCAACAGAGTCACGTCGGGCTGCAATCCGCTGCCCTATCGCGACACGGCCTTGGGTGCTGCCGGAATTGGCTGTTTGTTTGTCTGCGAGCCGGCCCATCATGCCGTGCTGCGACAGGTGCTCGACTACTCCGGTGCCACCATCACCTCGCGGCGGCATCCAGACGACTCTGATCGGGAGTTTCTCGCCAGTGAGGATCAGTGGTTTCGACCGGTGATGGCCCGCACCGGACCGGACGGAGCGCTCTACGTCGTCGACATGTACCGGCTTGTGCTTGAGCATCCCGAATGGGTACCGGCCGAGATGGCTCTCCGCATGCAGCTGCGCGGTGGCGAGACGATGGGCCGAATCTGGCGAATCGCTCCGGACGGCGTGCCGAACAAGTTTCCGGTCATCGATCTCGCATCGGCCAACGGCTGGGCCCGCGACACGGCGCAGCGTCTGGCCTTTGAGCGAGGAGGGGTGGAGAACGAAGCTGTCGTGCGTTCGCTGGCCGCCTCCCCGTCGCAGCAAGTGAGGGTGCAGAGCATGTTCACGTTGCGGGGGCTCGGCCTGCTCTCGGCCGACGAACTCGCGGTGACACTCCGCCAGGAATGGCCTCACGTCCGCGGCGCCGCGCTCGCCGCCGCTGGCGCCGACGAACTGATGCTTGCGGAGGCTGCCTTGCTGCACGACCAGCAGCAGCCCACCGGCGATTCCCAGCCGACTTTGGCGGAAGTGCCCGTGATTCCCGCATACGAATCTGACCGTCAAGCGATTGTGGCCCGCTATCTGCCAGCCGCCACGCTGCCGGGCGACGCCGCGCGGGGACGTGCCGCCCTGATCAAAGGGGGCTGCATTGCCTGCCATAGGCATGGTGGGCTGGGCACTGAGGTCGGCCCCAATCTGGCGACCGTTGGTAGCAAACCCTCCGCGCAGTTAATTGAGGCGATCTTTGATCCCAACCGCGCCGTGGAGCAGCGCTACACCGTCACAACCTTTGTCCTGGAGAACGGTACCGTGGCCAGCGGTCTCGTGGTGGCCGATACCCCCGGCAGCGTGACGATCCGCATGGCCGGCGGCGCGGAGCGGGTAATGAAGCGAGGGGAGATCGACGAGGCGCAGCAACTCCCCACCTCGATCATGCCGGTTGGCTTGGAGGAAGTGATCACGCTGCAGGACTGCGCTGATCTGCTCGCCGCCCTGCGGGAGCCCTGACGGCCACTGACGGTTTTCATGGCCCGGCCCCAATCCTCCAGTGCTGCAGCACTGTGTCGACAGCCTGCCCATGCGGCGCCGCTGTCAGCAGAATTTCCTGTGTGCATGCGGTGGCGGTCGTGCGATCATGGCAGGAGTGTTTGGGAGCCGCTGTGGACTCCAGATGACAGCAGCACAAGGGGAGGAACCATGACGAGAGTCCGCCAGAGCCGCCGCAGCTTTTTAAGCGGGGCGGCGACAGGATCGCTGCTGCTGGGCACGAGGGCATCGGGCGCCGTGAAGGGGGCCAACGACCGCGTGCGAATCGCCGTTGTGGGCTGCAACGGCCGTGGTCAGGCGCATCTGAAGGGTTGGATGGGCATCCCGAATGTGGAAGTCGCCTCCATAGTCGATCCCGACAGCAACGTGCTGGCCAGTAGTCTGGCCGGGCTCGAAAAGAAGCGTGCGCAAAATGTCATGCCTGTGGGAGTGGCCGACTTCCGCCACGTCCTGGATGACCCGTCTATCGACGCGATTTCGATCGCCGCTCCGAATCACTGGCACTCCCTGATGACGATCCGGGCTGCCCAGGCCGGCAAGCATGTCTACGTGGAGAAGCCGCTCAGCCACGATGTGGCGGAGGGCCGGGTGGCCGTCGAGGCCCAGAAAAAATATGGCGTCGTCATCCAGCACGGCACGCAGAAGCGGAGCGATGCCGGCATCGCTGGCCTGCACGAGGCGCTCAAGTCGGGCAGGCTGCCGCGGCTCAAAATAGCCCACGGCTATTGCTGCAAGTTTCGAGACAGCATCGGCGTGAAGCCGCCGGAGAATCCGCCGGCGAACCTCGACTGGAACCTCTGGAAGGGGCCGGCCGTGATTGAGCAGTATCATGCCAACCTTGTGCACTACAACTGGCACTGGTTTTGGGAGACGGGCAACGGCGATCTGAACAATCAGGGGACGCACCAGCTCGATGTCGCCCGCTGGGCCATCGACGACGACCAAACGCACCCGGTTCGAGCGATGGCGATCGGAGGGCGCTTTCAGTGGGAAGACCAAGGCACGACGCCCAACACGATGTTTGGCATGGCCGAGTATCCCAACGGCCAGATGGTGCTGTTTACGGTGCGTAATGTGAACTACACCGGCTACCAGAGGCAGGTCTGCAATGAGTATCACCTCGAGGATGGCAGCGTCATTACGGGTGACGGTAAGTACAAAATACGTCGTCCCGGCAGCAAAACCTTTGAAAAGCTGGATCTCGATCCGGGGAAGGTGACGCCCGGCGGCAATTGGCAAAGCTTTATTTCGGCGGTGCGGGCGCATGATCCCTCAATGGCCAACGGCAACGTCTTGGACGCCCATCAGGGATGCGTGCTCGGCCACCTGATGAACAACTCCTACCGTCTCGCCACGAAAGTGCCATTCAGCGCCAAGGCGGCGGCCTTTGGCGGCCCCAGCGACGTTGCGGAGCAGTTCGAACACATGCACGTCGTTATGCGGGACGGCGTGGGCATTCCCGAGGACGGCGCGACGTATCAACTCGGGCCGACGCTCACGTTCGATCCGGCAACCGAGCGGCACACCGGCGACCATGCCGATGCGGCAAATGCGTTGCTCAAGGATCGAAACAACAAGGGGTTTGAAATCCCCGCCCTGACGCAGGTCTGACTGTCTGTGGAAAAAGGCATCCATGACTCTCTGGTTCGAGAGTGAGAATCGGCGGACGAGTATCGTTCACGGAGGCAACCAATGCCACTCGGCAAGCAGGAACTGGCAGAGCAGAAGATCCCTCAAACAGGAGAGGGGGAGAGAAAAACACTGCCACTGGCGATCCTCGTCAATGGCCCGAGTTCCTCAGGAAAGACAACGTTCTGCCGCGCCTTGCAGGAACAACTCGCGCACCTCGCCAGTGACCATCCCGACACGGGCTTCGCCCGCGTGGCGTTCGACGACGTTGTCCTCCTGATGGCAGAACAGCTCTATCCGATCAGTTATGTGAAACTCAGGGGGGGAGATCTCTCGCGGCTGGTGTCTCGTGAACCTTTTGACGGCCGGGCCGGTTGGGAATACATCGATGACAGCCGCGCTGTGGGGAAGCATGGGGGGAGCCCACGCCTGCGTCTGGTGCTCAACCCGCACGGTCAGCGGCTGCTCCTGGGCGTTCACAGGAGTTGGGGCGCGCATCTTACCCTTGGCACAAACCTGATCATCGATCACTTTCTTCAGGATGCGGCCTGGCGCGATGATCTGTTTGAGGTTTTGCACAGCACCGGGGCGACGGTTTTCTGCGTTGGCGTCGTCTGTTCGTTGGAGGAATTGGAGCGGCGGGAATCCTCACGAGGGGATGGCGGTTTCGAGGGCAGGCCGCTCGGATTGGCTCGCAGAAGTGACGAACTCTGCCACTCCCATCAGCTCAACTACCACGTAACCGTCGCGACCGACCGACAGTCGACGGCAGAGTCGGTTGAGAGCGTGGTGGCGGCGCTTGGGCACGCGGGATTGCTCGGCAACTACCGGCAGGACGGCTGCTCCGACGCCTCATAACGAATCGCGCTCACCGTAGGGGATAGGCAAAATAAGCAGGCTCGGCGGTCGCTCGGGTGCCGCCCCCCGCTGACGATAGGGCTACAATCTCGATTACGACACGTTATGATTTGGGCGTTCGGGGTTTCTGCTTGAAGGATCATGTCATGTCCCGACGATGGTTGCTCGCAGGTGTGGTGTTCCTGCTGACGATCTGTGGGCCTGCTGGGGGCCTTCAGGGCGCTCAGGCTCAAGAGGGTGGCACTGTCGCCACCATGCCCGCTTCCGCCACTCCAGCCGAAGCCTTGCGGCCTGCCGTTGCTGGCTCGCAACCGGTGGCCAACCATCCACTCGCTCCGGTGTTGAAATTCGCCCACGAAGAGCGAGCCTACCTGCAGCAGACGGTGCGCGACTTCGCGTGCCGGGTCACCAAGCGTGAACGCATCGACGGCGAGTTGCAGGACCACCACTCCATCGAAATGCGCGTTCGTGAACAGATCGATGCCGGCGCGCTGGTGGCGCAACCGCTGAGCGTGCTGCTTGAGTTTCTCGGACCCTCCGACATCGCCGGTCGGCGAGCCCTGTTCGTTGCTGGTCAGAACGACAACAAACTGCTTGTTCGCAAGGGGGGAAAGCGTTTTGGCTCCGTCGTCATGGCTCTCGATCCGTTTGGCCCCAGCGTCATGCGAGAGAGTCTTGTGCCAATCACCGAGATCGGGTTTCCGCATCTGCTCGACCGGACGATCCGCACCTTGCAGCAGGATCTCGCAGCCGATCCATCAGGCGACAATACGATCGTTGAGCAGATCACAACTGCGAAGATCAACGGTCGCCCCTGCCAGATGCTGAGGATCACGCACCCGCGGCGCCGCGACGGCCTGCAGTTTTTCAGCGCCAGTATGTCGATCGATTCCGAACTGCACGTCCCGGTGCGTTTTGACGTCTATGACTGGCCTGAATCGCCCGGCCAGCAGGCGCCTTTGACAGCTGAATTCACATATACAAACGTGACGCTCAACGTCGGGCTCGACGATGCGGTCTTCGCCCCTGCGATTCTGCGCGGCCCATGAGGAAAGGGGCACAGGGGAATCGGTGGCGGGCGCGATTGTAAGGAAGTGTCCATGCCGGTTCTGGTGGGCAGGGGCCGTGCTGCCGTCCCCGATTACGCGCTCCACTTCATATCCTGCCCGGCCGCGGGCTTTCGTTGTGCGGGTTCAGAGTTCCGGGGTGGCTGCGGGCGGTGCCGATGGCGTTGGAAACGACGCACCGATACCGACTGCCGATGTCCCAGAGCGTGGTCGCCGGCGTGGTGTAGTTCGCGGATGTCGCCCCGGGAATATCGACACGGTTCTTTTGCCACTGGTAACGCAGGTCGTTGCCGGCGGCCGTCACGGTGAAGGTTGCTGGGCCGGGGAGCACGACCGTCACTGAGGCGGGATGCAACGTGACGACCGGTACGCCGGCCGCCTCTGGCATGCACTCGGAAGGGGCTATCTCGTAGGTCACGGCGGCTGACGTCTGAAACGTGAACGTCTCCTCGTTCTGCACGGTTGCAACCTGCTCTTGAGTGTCTGCTCGGGTCACCCGAATGCACCCCCCTGCGAACGGGTTTTGCAGCACACAGGTTTTGCCCTTCTCGCTGATGATCCGCACGGCATCGACCGTTTGTTCTTTGGCGCGATATCGCGCCTCAACCAGAAACGCTCCCACGGCTCGCAACCGCTTGAATTCGGCATCGAGTGTTGTGTCCCAGTTGGGAAAGATCCGAATCACGCCGTCGTGGCTCTGCAGGAGCATGTTGTTGATGGCTTCGATGATTCCTGCCGTCTCGATACCGCCCCCTTCGTTCTGGGAAACGATGCCATTCGGCTCCGGTTTCCACGCGTTGATGGCCCGAATCACCCGCTCTGGGCGGTAGCCTGCCCGGACGGCCATCACGAACATCATTCCGAAGTCGTTGCCATTCTGCCAGCCACACCAGCGCTGCGGATGGAACATGTCGCCCTTGTCCAGTGTGCGGCAGGTGGCAATCCGATAAGCCGGCAAGGTGTCGTGGCTGATGTTGTCGAATGTCGTGGTGAACATCACGCCGGTGTTGCGAGCGCCTCCGGAGTAGTGCAGGGCCTCCATCACGTCGTGGACCGAATCGGGCCGGAACGTCACCGTATTTTCCCATTCCTGGAGTGGGTAATCGCTCATCCTGTCGAGAATGTCCTGCCAATGGGAGCGCCGGTCGGAATCGGTTTGGAGTTCGACGCTCGCAGCGATGATTTCCCGGTACAGGAATCGAATCGCTCCCAGGCTGAACATGTCGTTCTTGGTAAACCAGTCCGCTCCCTCATGAACAGAACCGTAAACTTCGTATCGCCCGTCCACCGGCGGCCCGATGTAATCGTCGTAGAAGTCGGCGACGGCACGCATGAGCGGGTAGCAGGTGCGTGCCAAAAACTCCCTGTCCTGGCCGTATTTCCATTTCCAGACGATCGGCAGGATGCCGAACACGGCATTGGTCGCCATGCAGCAATCCTCCTCCCCATACACGCCGCCCCCACACGAGGTGCCATGCGCGGTGAAGGAGCCTTCGTTCTCCACACCCCGACAATGCTCGGGCATGTGCTCGGCAATCTGTGGCGAAACCCAACGGTTCATCACCCGCTTCCGGCCCGTATTCTCCGTGTAGTATCGGACAGTTTCGATGTAGGGATCGACGAGGTCGACGTGGTTGGCGGCGAAGGTACCGTAGTAGGGGTTTTGGGCGTTGTAGTTCATTCCCAGGTTGCTGAACCACATCATGTCGTCGGCCCGATTCCACGGGCCCCAATGCCCGGGTGCATTGCCGGGCCCGCTCTCGCCGCCACTCCGCGCACACGACCCAATCATGTAGAGGTGGTGGTACCAGAAGTGCTGCAGATCGTCTCCGAGTTTCAGGTACGAACGCAGCCAGAAGGCCTTCCACCAAGCCCTGTTGACTCTGTCGATCTGTTCGATGCCCGCGTCATCCATCTCTCTTGCCAGCGCCAGAATGGAGTCCAGCGGTGAGTCTGAATTCTTGGTGTGCTCGGCCTGCAGGAAGAGCCTCACCGTCGCGCCGCTGGCGGGCAACGTGAAAGCCAATCGGGAGGAAGTGGCGCTGTCTCTGGTCGGGACGGCCGCGGCGCCCAGCACCCTCGCGGCCACCGCCCCCTTGACGTAAAAGGGGGCCCCCTCGGGGTTCGGCTCCTTGGTGATCCAGACCGTGGAACCGGCCACGCCCGCTGCCTTGGTCACAAAAGAATTCCCGATGACCGATAGCGTCGCCTCCAGTTGCACGTCCTGGCCGCTGTCTGTGAATAGCTCCACCACGAGCGCATTGGCCGTCGGCGACAGGTAGGCTCGAGTGCGAACCGGCGAACCTGCCAAAGTGCACTCGACCCTGATCTCGGCGTTGCGGATGTCTTGGCTCACGCGGTAGGTAGGGCCTGAATCCGCCGCCGATTCCCCTCCCGCGGCAGCCTCGATCGAAAGGGTCGCCAGATTGAGGATGTGTTGGTTGTAGCGGCCTGCGGCCACGTCGTTCCCGGCATGAAACCCGTTCTTTCCCAGGTAGTATTTCAGGCAAAGAGCGGTGCCTCCCAGATGGGCACCGAAATCGCCGTTACCGAGATAGGCGCCTTTCATCAGGGTACGGCACGTGTCATCATCCCATGGTTCCGTTGAGGTGGTCGATGCGCCCTCGAGCAGTGCCGAAACCGTCTCCCAATCAGGTTCGTATGGACTGTTCTCCGGCGCCCCGGAGGCAGGTGGAGGTTGCAGACCCTGGGCGCCTGCCGTCCGGGGAACGATAGAGAGGCCGGCATACGCCTCCCCGAGAATCTTGATGAATGTCCGTCTTTGCATCGTGTGATCGCCAGTGAGGTGGATCCCATTCGGGTGGATGGGGTCATGATAGAAGAGGTCGGGGCGAGCGAACACGACCACGCGCGGGTGGTCGTGGCTGGCCAGACTGAGCGCGGCCGGTACCGAATGGGCGATCGCGGGAAGGTCAGAGGGTTGCGGCGAGAGTAGTCACCGATTGGGTACAACCCCCCCGCACTGGTGTGGATCGGCAGGAGCGGGTATCCTGAGCCGGGTTCAGTGTGCGAAAGCCCCCGGTATCATCAATGAGTCATGCCGAATCATGTGGGGAACCTGCGGCCTCAACCCGAGTGCGGCTCGGCGTTGTCATGCCGGTGTTCGGGAATTG
>Ga0114967_10004547_pt1 | contig 11144 bp, 6 predicted proteins | sample M_130628_MF_Meta_FD_92639 | JGI IMG/M metagenome (GOLD analysis project Ga0114967, IMG submission 92639) | Freshwater microbial communities from Lake Montjoie, Canada to study carbon cycling - M_130628_MF_MetaG | ecosystem: Environmental > Aquatic > Freshwater > Lake | place: Lake Montjoie... | reverse complement strand
TCAAAATGGTTTGCCTCGTGCACCCTCTTTGGCGTGGTCCACCAAGAAACTAACGCGGCTGACAGCATCGCAAGCTCTCGAAAACCAAAAGGCAGCAACGCAGCACTCACCACACCCAACGCTAAAAGCAGATTCCACAACCCGTCCAAGTGCCAAGTCTCATGACTAGTCATCTCTTCGCGAACGTTTGCTGAGGCCCGGCGAAAATTTACTGAATCCAAAACATAAAAGACTCCGAGAATCATCCCAACAGTCAGCAACCACGGCTTCCAACAATGTTCCAGCATCCACCAAAAAGGAACGCCCTTGAGAAAGCCCAGAAAAAGCGGTGGATCACCAATGGGCGTGAGACCACCGCCCACATTACTCACCAAAAATATAAAAAATACGACGTGCAGACTGGTGATTCGGTACCTGTTCATTCGAATCCAAGGCCTGATCAACAACATAGACGCCCCCGTCGTCCCAAACAGGTTTGCTAGCACCGCGCCCAATAAGAGATACAGGCTGTTTACTGCGGGAGTCGCTTCTCCCTTGGTCCGGATCAGGATTCCCCCGCTCACGACGTACAGGGCGGCCACCATCGAGATGAAGCTGAAATATTCGCGGGCGGCGTGCAAAAGCGGCTCCACACGTTGTAGTTCAACGACATAATATCCCGCGGTTAACAGCCCCAATGCCACGGCAATATGCGCATAAAATTTCTCCCAAAAATGGGGAATCCAAAGCGGGGCTACCGCAATGAGCAAAAGCAACAGCGCAAAGGGAAAAACCGTCCAGTATGCGAGCGCTGCCCCGGCATTTTGGAGAGTGTGCGCGTCCATGTCTGACTCTAAAATCACCACAGAGAGACGGTCGAGCCCCTATTGGCTTTTCAATGCGGCACGCTGACAGAACTTTGATAGCAATCCAGACCGGTCCCTGAAGCTCTCGGGTTAAGCCCCATTTTATCTTGCAGCTTGCAAATCATCCCAAGGGAAGCGCCCTTCTCTGCTTGTCTTCTCGAAATAGATACAACCGACTTATGAAACAAACTCCCCTAGCCCGCGCCGCCTTTCTGCTCCTGAGCGCCTCCCTATTCGTCGGACTTCACGCCCAAGCGGCAGATCTGGTAATCCCCGAAGGAGTGAAGTTTGAACGCGGAATCGAATTCTCGAACATTGCTGAGCAACACCTGCAACTCGATATAGCCCAACCCGAAGGTCCAGGTCCATTTCCCGCTATTCTGTGCATTCACGGGGGAGGTTTTCGCGCGGGAAAACGGGAATCCTACGACGCTCTTTGCCTCTCGCTTGCGCAAAAAGGCTACGTCGCGGTGACCATTACCTACCGGCTTGCTCCCGAGTTCCCGTTCCCAGCTGCCGTACTGGACAGCAAAGCGGCTGTGCGTTGGATGCGTGCCAACGCAGCGAAATACCACATCGACCCGAAGCGCATCGGCGTTACGGGCGGTTCAGCCGGGGGGCATCTCGCTCAGTTTCTCGGCGTCACGGCTGGGGTAAAGGAATTTGAAGGGGAAGGTAATCTGGAGCAATCCAGTGCAGTAAACTGTGTTGTAAACTTCTATGGGCCCAGCGATTTAACACAGTCTTATGGAAAAAGCGTGGATGCAGCTGAGGTGCTGCCGCTTTTCTTCGGCGGTAATCTGGAACAAAAACACCGCGAACATATCGTGGGAAGTCCCCTTTATTGGATCAATCCAAACGCCGCCCCGACGCTTTGTGTCCACGGAACCGAGGACAAATATGTGGCCTTTGAGCAGGCGCTCTGGTTGGTGGACCGTCTCAAGGCCAGCGCGGTGGAAGCGGAATTGCTCCGACTGGAGGGGGCTGGTCACGGCTTCAAAGGGGCCGACTTAGAAAAAGCACAAACTGCTCTTTTTGAATATTTTGCGCGGCACCTGAAACCCTGAGCCCAATTCTTTAGCGTGGACGCCTATCGGGGCTAGCATGCCGCCGGTTGCATTAAATTAGCCTCGGTTGGCAAATAAACTTAAGAACAAGGCCATCGCATGAATTGACGACCATTCGGCGGCGTGCTTTACTCAGAGACGTTCAAGGCGGGGTCGCCAAGTGGTAAGGCCGAGCTCTGCAAAAGCTCTACCGCGGGTTCGACTCCCGCCCCCGCCTCCATTCTGATTCGCCGCGACTTTTCAGAATGAGCCTAAGTTGTGGGTCTGCGCCAAAGTTTGGGGACGGGGTGTGTTGTAAGTTGAAGGTTGATTTGGGTTGTGGATTCAAGGGGGGAACGGAGTGATTAACCGCAAGCAGCGATCACTCGCAGGCGGTAGTTTTAAAAATTTCTGAAGCCGTAGGCACGCCTTTGAATCAGCTTCATCTTTCGGAGGAAGACTTCCGTAATGCCATTATTTTTGGTGAACCGCCACATGGCGGCAATCACGCGAAACGCATCAGATTTCTCAAGGTCCGGAATAGTCGCCCTGACAACGGCCTCGAAGTCGCGGGCCGCACAAAAGAGCCCTAGGCTGCATCCATCAGTTTGCGGGGCAAATTATACTGCCTGTTCCACCCGCCTGAGTCTAATATCGGAGGAGAGATTGTTTTTTTACCCATCCACAGCTAATGATCGAGTATGAGTATGTCGTCGCTCCTCAAAGAATCCCGCTCCAGGCACAGGTTGAAGAGCTACGACGACGCGCTCAAGCAGTTGCGCGTCTTCAGGGCGGTCATACCCATTACCTCGAAGAAGTCAGGATTTTTTACGAATACATCGAGGAACACCGCCTCCTCATCCGGCGCTCAAAAGCCTCTTTGAACCTGCCTCCCGATGAGGAGGGCAACGAACACCAAGTTTGGTTCCTTCCGAAGGAGAGTAGGTTTGTCAAAGTCACTTGGCCTGATTTTTTCGGCCTTTCAGTGCTCTACCGGCAGGACGAAGACTCGCGCGCCTCGCCAATCGCTTATCTCGAACGGTGGCAGCTTCACAACGAACTGTTTGGGGACAACGTCGAATTCGTCGGCGTCTTGATGGAGGGACCAAAGATGCGGTTGGTAATTCAGCAACCGGCCATCGAGGGGATTCCAGCATCCGTGGAGCACATCCACCGGTTCTTTGCAGAAAGCGGTTGGACGCGTTTCGAGGTTGGGGGCGAAGTGGCTTTCTTCGACAGTGAACGGTGCGTTGTGATTTCGGACACCCATCAGGGAAACCTCATTCTCATGAAGGACGGTTGCTGGCTCCGATCGATCTCCGGGTTCAGCCTCTCAGCGGCGCCCTGCTAGATTACGTTCAACGGGTGTGCAGAAAAACCTCTTAACCCAGCCGGGCCGGTAAAAAGGATAAGAAACTGCTTTTCACCCCCACGGCACGATTTCTCCAGCCTGAACGCGGGAGCGTTAATTGACAGCTCGGGGGCATGTCGAAAACATCAAGCTTGGAAAACGTAGTCACCCGTCTTCTCGTTCGCTCACGTAGCGAGCATTCGCGCAACCTGTCGGCCAGAGACTCGAGGTCAGGGATTCCAAGGATTTGGACCGACGGGAACCTGCTGTCTGATGACCGAAGATGCAGGAGGCATTGGCCTACGATTTGCATTCCCAACGGTTTGTGAACTAGGGATCAGTGTTCATATTCTTTCATTTCCTCGGAAACAAACCGCCTCACATTCACTGAAACAAGCTCCTGACCCTGCTATGAATCCGGGTGATGGATGCTCACGCTCTGCATCCGCGCGTTTGTTCTGGCGCTCCACTATTTTTTCGCCCCTAAACAGTGTCCTCCACAGTCAACTCAACCCATGGCTGGAGGAAAATGAACACTGACCCCTAGTTTCTCTGACCCCTAGTTTCTACGCCGGTGCGCGGTGCCGAGCGCATTGACGTTCAATGCGCGTTCGGAGTTCAATGCAGGCGAAGGAACGTCGCTATTGAAATCGATGAACAGATCACGAATCCAAACTCGCGCCGGAGCCAATCCTAACTTCGAAAAGTGGGTCAAAGCCCAGTCTCGTTAGACCTAAAACCCCAGCGTCCTCTAAACATGCTCTTCCTTTCGTACTCACGGAGAATCGCGCCCGTCGCGCTGTCGCTGAAAGCTGAGCTCGAGAAGCGAGGGTACACCGTCTTCTTGGACTTAACGGGATTGGACGGCGGACTCTGGAGCGACCAGCTAAAAGTCGCCATTGAACGGTCCTCCGACTTCTTAATTATCGTCAGTGAGGATACGGCTGCTAGCGAAGCAATGCGTGGGGAGGCTCAGATTGCCCTTGCTTCAAAACTATCCATAGTTCCTCTGGTTGTGCCTTCCTACGAGGCGGTGGCTAGCGCACCAAGTTGGCTGGCCGAGATGCTGCGTTATCAAGCCACCCGACTCGATCCCCTCGACCCGTCAATAACTGTGGATCGCGCCGTACGCTTGTTTAAAGGGCGACCTAACATCTTGTCGCGATTGAATAAGCGATTTTTAGTTTCGCTCGTTCTCGCACTCTCGGTGGCGTTTGTAGCCTCAGTATTCTTGATCCCCACACCTCAACGACCCTTGAAGCCGAACACAGGCAGTAGTTCAAAGGCGCCCTCCGACGGTCTGAACCCGAGCGAGTCGGCCGTGGCGCGCCTCACTACTGCCGCTGAGCGCCAGGGACCTGAACCATCGCCAACCGCCACCGATGTCCGCTCAGCCCCGACCAAGTTCGAATTTCATGATGGCTACTTCGAGTGGCAGCAGGCTGGCTCATGGGCTGAGTTTCACATCAGGAACGGAGCACCACAGCGCTTCAGAAGCTACAAGGAATTCTCGCGCGACGAGCGATACATATACCTCGAGGACTCAAGCAGGTCACGCCCCGACCCACAAGCGATGGATCCCATGCTAGTAAGGTTACCTATCCTCGGAGGCCCGTTTGAATGGACTTGGCGCTCCGAGCGCGAGGGCTGGAGAGCGTTGCACAGTGTGCGACCAAGTGCGCGTTGAGGCCTACCCCCTCAAGCCCCCTTAAGCAGGACGCGACAAAAGAGGCGCGCTCTTTAGCTAAACGTTAGGTCGCGCAATCCACAACTCGTAACGCTACAACTTGAGGGAACAAGGCGTGGTGCTGCAGCGGGGCGTGCGCGCAACGGACGCAAATGGCACACGGATTTGTGCTGTAACCCGCGCCACCTCCGGCAGGACACGAGTAGGCAGGAGTCGCGCATGCCACAAACGAAAACACCGGCGAGCCCGTGGGCCCGCCGGTGTTTCAACAAACACACAAAAGTTTTTGGGGCGTTTACTAGAATTTAAACCCTACACCAACCGTGAACATGTGGGCTAGAACCGTACCGGTTTTGAGCGTGCTAAAACTCGGTCCGTCAACAATGCCAAAATGGTACCCGATGCCGGCTGATGCGTTATCGCTCAATTTAAAATCAAGCCCAGTTTTCAACTGTCCCATGAAAGAAGTCTTCGTCTCACTCGTCGTAGAGACGCCAGCAGCGCCGATTTCAGCAGTTGTAACCGCGATGCCGACACCAGCACCAGCGTACGCCGCAACCGTCTCGGAAAGTTTTGCGGTGAAAACTGTGTTTGCAAGTATCGGAACAATAGAAGCACTTCCAGTCAGTGGAAGCGTACCCGCGGGCGTGATCAATGTTCGAAAACCCACGTGCTGCATGCCAGTTTCTAGTTCTAAAGCGAAATTCTCGTTGAGATTCAGCCCGCCTGCTGCAGTGAAGCCAAAGCCTGTTTTTTCAGTCTGAATTTTAACTCCTGAAACGTTTACGCCGAACGCCCGATCCACGGAGATGTCTTGGACAAAGACAGGGCCGGCACCGACTCGGAAGTACGGGCCGGATTCAGCCGCGGATAGAGAGGTGCAAGCGAAAGTGCCGGTGAGAGCCAGCGCGGTGAGAACACGAGGGGTGATATTCATGGTTATATATTTTGTTGTAAATGCCGCAATTCGGCCTTCGCAAAGTACCCTGGCAAACATTTGTGTCAACGTCATATCCGATTTTAGCAATATTATACGCTTTAGATCAAAAACGTATAATGTTGCAGACTGCGGTCGCCAGTCGGGCGTGGGTGACGCAGGTCGGGGCTAACGGACGGGCAGCCCGTGCGAGAAACGGCACTACTCGGGAACATCGATTGAATGTCAAATTGTTCCCTGCCAATGTAGTACCCAAGCCCAAACAGCCTGCATCCCATAGCGATGTCAGCCGACACCGCTTGCCTCTTCGTGCTTACTCAGAGCATGAACCGGCGGCTGCGCTTCCAAGGAGGCAGACTGCGGTAGAGGCGCTCAACAGGCGCGCCATGCGGAGTAATTCCGTTTCCTTGCGTACGCGCCACAGCGTTCCGAGTGTAAAGGACTGGATGCACAACGTGTTACACAACCAAATGGGGAACAAAGTCATGTTCGATCACGTCGTTTCCGGAGTCACCAACCTAACAGTGTCAGTCCTCTGCGATCACTGCGCTCAACTTGAGTGTCTGTTCCCCGCGCCGTTGTCCCCCTCACCGTTTCGCTACCGCGCTCCATTGCCACTGTGTCGCTCGATACGTTGGTAGAATTTTCAGTTAAAGCGATTTTCGCAATTCGGGAGCTCAGAACTATCGAGAGACGCGCTGCGGCCGAGTAAGTTTTTAAGGAGGGCGCGGGAAGTGATTTGGTCTAATATTTAAGATCCTGATGAATCACGCATCACTGATTATATGCCCCCCTCGTTTCTTTGGTTCACAGCAATTGTTTCGTTTTGTGTTGCGTCGCACTCCTTCGCCGCAGACAAAGTGCAATTCAACCGAGACGTGCGGCCGATTCTCTCCGACACCTGCTTTCATTGCCATGGTCCGGATGAAAAGGAACGCAAGGGAGGGCTCCGTCTGGATGTGCGGGCCGAGGCGCTCAAGCCCGCAAAGTCGGGAGCGACCGCCCTCGTGCCCGGCAAGCCCGAACAAAGCGAGATCATTAACCGGATTCTGAGTAAAGATTCCGAAGAGGTAATGCCTCCCAACAAACTGCACAAAAACCTCACCGCTGCGCAGAAGGAGATCCTGCGCAACTGGGTGGATCAGGGCGCGGAGTACGAGGGGCACTGGGCGTTTATCAAGCCCGTGCGGATCGATCCGCCACTGCGCACGCCGAATCCGATCGATGGGTTTTTACGCGCGAAGCTCACTCCAGCCGGCCTGACACCCTCCCCAGAAGCCTCGCGGGAGACGTTGATCCGCAGAGTCACCTTGGATTTGACGGGTCTCCCTCCGACGCCTGCAGAGGTGGCCGCCTTTCTCTCGGACACAAAACCGGACGCCTACGGGCGTGTAGTCGACCGACTTCTGACCTCACCCGCCTATGGTGAGCACATGGCCTCACCGTGGTTGGATCTGGCGCGTTACGCTGACAGCAATGGCTTTCAAAGCGACACCAGTCGTGAAATGTGGCATTGGCGGGACTGGCTTATCGGGGCGTTTAACCGGAACCTGCCGTTTGATCAATTCACCATCGAGCAGCTTGCGGGGGATATGCTTCCCAACTCCACGAAGGAGCAAGTTCTTGCCACCGGGTTTAATCGCAACCATCGACTGAATGGGGAAGGCGGGCGCATCGTTGAGGAGTGGTTCGCGGAAACGGTCATCGACCGTGTCGAGACAACGGGTCTCACTTGGATGGCGCTGACGTTTAATTGCTGTCGCTGTCACGACCACAAGTACGATCCGATCACGCAGAAGGAATTTTATCAGTTGTTTAGTTACTTCAACTCCGGAGAAGAAACGGGCGTCCTCGGCGAGTTTGGCGGCAGCGGTTCTTCAAAAAAAGGAGGCAACACGCAACCGGTGGTTTTTCTCCCAACCGAGGAGGAAGCCGCGAAACTCGCCTCGCTTGAGCGCGATATCAAGGCGGCCGAAAGCCAGTTGGCGAGCGCCCGCAAAGATCTGCCCACACTTGTCGCCGCTTGGGAAAAGGACTTCACGGCCGCCCTTGGGGACGCGTCAGCGATGTGGACGGACCCGGCGGTGCTCGAAGCGCGGAGTCTGGGTGGTGCGACTCTGAGCGCGCAGCCGGATGGGTCCTATCTTGCGGGAGGCAAGAACCCCGCCAACGACTCCTACGAGATCACCCTCAAACCCAAGAGCGGACAGTTTACAGGACTTCAGTTGGAGGTGTTCCCCGACGCCTCGCTTCCCTCGAAGAGCCTCGGCCGCAGCGGGGGCGGTAACTTTGTGCTCACAGGCGTGGAGATCGATGTGCATGCGCCGGGCGCGACTGAACCGAGTGCGGCGGTGCTGACTCGGGCTGAGGCCGATTACGAACAAAAGGGGTACGAAGTGGCTAAAATTGTCGACGGACAAACCAAGCAGGTGAGCGGGAAGCGAGTGCCTGACAAGAAGACCGGGAAGGTCGGGTGGGCGATCGACGGAGCTGATCCGGCAAAAAAAGTGCCCAGAAAAGCGCTTTTCATTTGCGCCCCCATCCAACTCGCGGAGGGAACGACTCTCACGGTGCGTCTTGTCCACGCTTCGAATTTTGGAGACCACAACTTAGGCCGCTTCAGACTCAGAACCAGCGCTCTTCCCCCTGAGGCTCTCTCCTTGAAAGGAACCGGTCTCCCAGAGAGCCTCAAAACGGCGCTGCTATGCGACGTCTCGAAACGCTCGCCCATGCAACGCGCAGAGATCGAGAAGTTTTATATCGGCAACACGAGCAACCCCGTTCGCAAAGCAGAGACGCTTCTGACTGATTTACGCAAAAACCTTAAAGAAACGACGGAGTCCCAGCACAGCTCGATGGTGATGAAGGAGGCGGCCAAGCCCAAACCTGCGTTCATTCTTGTGCGAGGGGAATACGACAAGCCTGCTGAGGAAGTTCCCAGAGCCCTTCCCGCAATACTACCCCGCCTGCCCGAAGGTGCTTCAAACGATCGACTGGGCCTCGCAAAATGGCTGGTCTCCGGAGAACACCCCCTCACGGCGCGTGTGTGGGTAAACCGCGCGTGGGAGCGGCTTTTTGGCACCGGCATTGTCAAAACGACGGAGAACTTCGGCTCGCAAGCGGAGTGGCCCTCGCATCCGGAATTGCTGGACTGGCTCGCGACTGAATTCGTTCGCCTCAATTGGGACATGAAAGCCATGCAGCGTCTCTTGGTCACGAGCGAAGCTTACCGCCAGTCGTCCATCATCAGCCCCGAACACCTTGCCAAAGACCCAGAAAATCGTCTTCTAGCGCGGATGCCACGGCTGCGTCTTTCCGCCGAAACCCTCCGCGACCAGGCTCTCGCGGTGAGTGGACTGCTGGTGAACAAAATTGGGGGCCCCAGCGTGCGCCCGTACATGCCCGAAGCTGTTTGGGATGAAACCAGCGTCTACGGCAACCTCCGCAACTACCAGGCGGATACCGGAGAGGGACTGTACCGGCGAACTCTGTACACCATTTGGAAGCGGACTTCCGCGCCGCCCTCGATGTTGCTTTTTGACAGCCCCAGTCGCGAGATTTGCACGGTCAAGCGCGGGCGCTCCAACACGCCCACCCAGGCGCTGGCCCTCCTCAACGAAGTCACCTACGTTGAAGCCGCTCGCAAACTGGCCGAGGGCATGCTTCTGGAGGGCGGGGCGAGCGCGGAAACCCGAGTCGAATGGGCGTTCCAAAAGGTGCTCGGGCGCAAGCCAGACGCTTTTGAACTCGAAAAAGTCGCCTCACGACTCAAAGCGCGTCTTGAGCAGTTCGGTGCTAATGAAACCGCCGCTCGGCAGATGATCGCCATTGGCAACTCAAAGCCCGTCGCAACGCTGCCTTCGGGCGAACTCGCAGCCTACACTGTCACAGCCAACGTACTCCTCAACCTGGACGAAACGCTTTCCCGTCCCTAATCCAATGAACTGCAACGACGCTCAATTTTTTGCTCTGAATGCTGCAGCCCGCGAGGCCGTCACACGCCGCACCTTTCTCCACCAATCCGGCGGGGGCATCGGGCTTGCGGCCCTGGGAGGCCTCCTTTCCGGAGGTTCCGGCCCCCACGCTCACGCGGCGATGCTGCCCGGATTTCCCAACTACGCGCCAAAGGCGAAACGCATCATCTACCTCTTCCAAAGTGGTGCTCCCTCGCAGATGGATCTGTTTGATCCGAAACCGGAAATGAGCGCGCAAAGAGGCAAGGATTTGCCGGAGTCGATCCGCAAGGGACAGCGGCTCACCACGATGACTTCCGGCCAGAAGTCGTTCCCCATTGCCCCCAGCATCTTCAAGTTTGCACAGTACGGGCAATCGGGCGCGTGGTTTAGCGAGGTAATGCCACACATGTCGGGCATCGCAGACGAGTGGTGCATCGTGCGCTCCATGCACACGGAAGCCATTAACCATGATCCCGCCATCACCTTCATGCAGACCGGCTCCCAGTTAGCGGGCCGCCCCAGCATCGGCGCTTGGACTGCGTACGGCCTAGGCAGTGAAAACTCGGACTTGCCCTCTTACGTGGTGCTTACCAGTTTCGGCACTGGGCGTAAGGGCGACCAACCGCTTTATGACCGACTCTGGAGCGCTGGTTTTCTTCCCGCGAAATATCAAGGCGTAAAGTTCCGTAACAAGGGCGAACCCGTCCTTTACCTCAACAATCCTGCGGGGATGGATCGAGCTCTCCGGCGGGACAGCCTAGATGAACTCGGTGAACTCAACCAACACCAACACAGTCACCTAGGTGATCCTGAGATCCAAAACCGTATTGCACAATACGAACTGGCCTTTCGCATGCAGGCGAGCGTGCCCGAGCTAACCGATTTTTCCAACGAATCGGAAAGCGTTCTGGCAAGCTACGGTCCCGAGGTGAGAACTCCTGGAACCTACGCTGCAAACTGTTTGTTGGCGCGGCGTCTGGCCGAACGGGATGTCCGGTTCATCCAGCTTTTTCACATGGGCTGGGATCACCATGGCGGACTGCCCCCAGCCGTGCGTGGGCAATGTAGCGATACGGACCAACCCACCGCGGCCCTGATCAAGGACCTCAAACAACGCGGTCTCCTCGACGACACTTTGATTGTCTGGGGCGGTGAATTCGGGCGCACCATTTACTCCCAAGGTGCGATCACCGAGACAAGTTATGGGCGGGACCACCATCCGCGCTGCTTCACGATGCTGCTTGCAGGGGCGGGCTTAAAAAAGGGTCTCACCTACGGCGCAACCGACGAGTTTTGTTATAATATCACGGAAAACCCCGTCC
>Ga0114967_10004546_pt1 | contig 11148 bp, 8 predicted proteins | sample M_130628_MF_Meta_FD_92639 | JGI IMG/M metagenome (GOLD analysis project Ga0114967, IMG submission 92639) | Freshwater microbial communities from Lake Montjoie, Canada to study carbon cycling - M_130628_MF_MetaG | ecosystem: Environmental > Aquatic > Freshwater > Lake | place: Lake Montjoie... | reverse complement strand
GGTGCTGAAGCTTTTTTCTTTGGATCTACCGAAATGGTTTCCCCCTCCGTTAACTTACGCAACTTCTCTTCCATCCACTTCGGCGCCTCCCTCTCTAACCCGCTCCCCACGTGCCGGTGTAAAAACCGCTCTAAAGCCAACATCGCCGCTAACCGATTGTCCGGCCTGGCAAATCCATGCCCCTCATCCGCCGCGACCAAATATTCCACCGCCTGTCCCCGCTTCCGATACGCCTGAACAATCTGATCCGATTCCGCCTGCTTCACCCTCGGATCATTCGCCCCCTGCACCACCATCAACGGCGCCCTCATCTTATCGACTGAGAAAAGGGGCGATTGTCGCTTCATCCGCTCCGCATCTTCCGGACTCTTTGGATCCCCAACGAAATAATCAAACTGGCGCCGCACCGACTCCCAATACGGAGGAATCGAATTCAGTAGGGTGAACAAATTGGAAGGCCCCACAAACGATGCCCCCGCCGCATACACCTCGGGAGTAAACGCCAAACCGGCCAACGCCGCATACCCACCGTAACTTCCCCCATAAATCGCCACACGCTTTGGATCCACTACCCCCTTCGATATCAAGTCTTTCACTCCCCACGTCAAATCATCCTGCATCTTGTCTCCCCACTCATGTCGACCTGCAGCGTAAAATTTCTTTCCGTATCCGGTCGATTGCCGGAAGTTCGGCTGCAGCACCGCCAATCCCCGATTCGCAAAAAACTGCGCCGTCCCGTTATAACCCCAGTAATCCCGAGCCCACGGCCCCCCATGCGGCATTACCAACAAAGGCAGATTCTTTGCCTCCCGCCCGTACGGCAAAGTCAAATAGCCCGGAATCTCCAGCCCGTCCGAAGAGCGATACCGCACCGGCATCATCGGCGCCAACTTTTCCTGCGGCAAATCCGGTCGCAACGCACCGAACTTCGTGACCTCCTTCGTTCCTCGGTCAAACAGGTAGTAGGTTCCCGGATCCGTATCCCCGGAAATCATGACCAGCCATCTCCCATCATCCCCCGACATGTCTGCCAGCCCCACCTCCCGATTCGAAAACTTGCTTCTTAAAAACAGAAAATCCTCCTCAAATCCACGATCCTTCCAGTAATTCCTCTTCCGATCATCAAAGTACACCGTCCCCACAAGCTCGTCCGTTGCCTCGGAAAATGCCGCCCTCGACAAATCCACCCGCCCCAACGGATCCGACTCCAACTTTGTCAGCTTGCCGCTCTTCGGATCCATCTCCGCCAAATAGGACAAATCCGAATCCCCCAGATTCGTTTCCAAATAAAACATCCGGTTTCCAGGCCGAAACTGGAATCCCCCCATCGCCTCCTGCCAGCTCACCTTGAGAATCGGAGCGGAAAGTTTTTTTCCCTCCACCCGCATCAACTCCGTTCCCCCATCCTTCGTCATCCTCGTCGCCAATCGGAGATTTCCATCCAAATCCGTAACCAGATCCGCACACCCCTCCTGGTTTTCCCAGACCCGAGTCCGTTGCATCGTTCCAATATCCAACAGCTCCACGTCAAAGTACTTCTCGTCTCGTTCATTCACCTGCAATAAGGCCTCGTTCGGTTTCGTCTTCGGCAAAGACATCACCATTGCACGCGCCCCCTTTTGAATGGGCAACTCCTGCACCTCAGGCAACCCCGTCTGCGGGTCTGCCGGGGCAGTTAAATCCAAACGCCGCAAACGATAGTTCTCATCCCCTCCCGAATCCTGCGAAACCAGCAAATACCTTGAATCGCGGGTCCAGGTAAAACCCGCCGGAGGCCGACTCTTCTCCGCCGTTAACGCCCGAGCAGACTCCACCTTCTCCCCCCACCTCACCAAATGCAGATTCAAAATCCCCTCTTTCTCTTTCAGAAAAGCAATCCACCGCCCGTCCGGCGAGAGTTGAGGACTCGCCAACGCTGGATTTCCAAAGAAAAGCTCCCGATCAATCAAATTCGAAGCCACTTCTTTCCTCCCTCCACAGCCCACCCCAAAAAAAACAATCCCCAGACCCAACAATTGGCAAAACCATAACTTTGACATCCTCCCCTTCTAAACGAAATCTCCCGCGCGACCAAACCCTAGAAACCTGGCTCCTGCGGAGTCGCCCGAGGCGCCCAATCGTCCATCTCTGGCTTCTTCTCCCGGAACAGGGCTAGTTTTTTTTGCAGCTCCTTCTTTTCCGAATCTGTCGGGTTCTTGCTCAACGCCAACATCGTCGTCTCCTGCGCCTTTCGAAAATCTCCCAACTCCGCGTATCCCGAGGCCAAAATTCCATACGTCTGAATTAGTGGCTCATCTTGGATTGCTCGCTTGGCCAAACTCACTGCCCCCGCCCCATCCCGGAACTCCAGAAAAGGACAATTCGCCTTCGCCCAAGCTACCGTAATCCGATCCGTCGCTGTTTCCGGCAGTAAACGCATTGCCCGACGCAGATCCGCTCTCGCCCCGGCCGGATCCCCCGTCTTCGCCAAACAGTACGCCCGCCTCACCAATACCCATGCCGTCTCCGGTGCCTGATCTAATACCGTTGTATATCGATCCATTGCTTCGTTGTACTTTCCGTCTTTCTCCAACTCCAACCCCTCCAGAGCAGGACCGAATTTTGACTGGGTCCGAAATGTCTCCACCGCCTTTTGTAATTTTTCTTTCTCCTCCGAATCCTCCACCTCCTTCAACCGGGAAAGCAGCACTTCCTGGGCTCGCAAATACTGCTCCGACTCCGCTAAACAGGCAGCCTCCAGCAAAACATAATCCGTTGTCCGATCCAGATCCACCAACCTTCGGGCGAGCACCACCGCCGCCTTTGGATCCCGAAACTCTGCCAACGGCCCCCCCTTTGATCGTAACGTGATCAGAAACTGGAGATCATTCACCGCATCCGACTTTTCCTTTGAAATTCCGAGAGAAATCGCCTTCGCAAAATCCTGCTGTGCCCCCGTCTCCTCGTTCAGCTTGATCTCACAAAATCCCCTCCGCAGCCAGATCCACGGGATTTCAGGCGCCTTCACCAAAGCCGCCGAGTATAAATCCTTGGCGGGCCTCCACGCCTCCTGCTGCTCTGCTGCAAATCCTTGAAACGCCATTCCCCGCCCTAACTTCACCTGCTCCGCCGGATCGAGTTTCACTTCCTCTTTCTTTTCTTCTTTGGGAGACTCTTCCGCCCACAAACCTCCCACCACCAGAAAACCAATCAACGCCAATCGAAAAAACTTCACACTTCGATTATATCGAGCCTCCCCCTTCCTATCCAGCCTACCGAACTACCCAAATTCCCAGCTTTCCCTTCACCCCAAAACCCCTTAATCCCTAACGTCCTCAACCCAACACCAAGTGAACAAACCTCTGATCTACACAGGCGGCCTTGCTGCCACGAACGCTTACCTCCTCGATCTCGACGGCCATTTCCTGGCGATCGATGCACCCGAAGGCTTTCTCGATTTTTTAAAACAAAAGAAAATCAAGCCCCACTCTCTCTTTCTCACCCACGGCCACTGGGATCACATCTGGGATGCCGCCGACCTCGCCGAATGGGCTAGTTGCCCTGTCTACTACCATCCCGAAACCGCATTTCTCTGCCTTGAACCGGATGCCATGCTCTCCTTCGGTCTTCCAAAAAAGCTCCGTCCCGTCCACGCCACCCAGCTTCTTGACGAAACAACCCCTCCCCCATCGAACTGGCCCCAAGCCCAACTCTTCCACGTGCCAGGCCACTGTCCTGGTAGCCTCTGCCTCCATCTTCCTCGTAGCGGACAACTTTTTGGCGGGGACGTACTTTTTTCAGACGGCGTTGGACGATGGGATCTTCCCGGTGGAAGCCGTGAAATCCTGCTGGATGGAATTCGAAAAAAAATCCTACCCCTTCCCGAATCCACTATCGTCTATCCTGGGCATGGCCCCTCCACCACCGTGGGCCGCGAAAAAACCTCAAACCCTTTTTTACAAACTTAAGTTAATTACCTTTTCCCCGGCTCCACGTTCTCCATCTCTCCAGTAAAGCCCTCGCCGACCCTTTTCGAATCGTTTCCTCCGCGAATTCTCTTCCTTTCTCCCAATCCTCCACCATTCCCGCCAGCCACAACATCATTCCCGCATTCCAAATCACGGCACCCCGCACCGCTCTTTCTCCATCCCCCGCCAAAACCGCCGTAATCTTCGCCGCACTTTCGTCAGCCTGGCTCGCTTCCAAATCCCCCGACATACCCCACTCCCCCCGCGCATTCTCTTCAGTGAAATCAAACTTCTTTCCGCTTTTTTTTCCCATAACCCGATTCCGCCCCAGCGGAGATAACTCGCCCAAAGGCGCCCCCTTCTCATCTTCCCCATAAAGGATCGCATACGATTCCACACCTAATAGATCCATGGCTCCTGCCAACCTGCCCATATCCTCCTCCCTAAACACCCCTACGATCCTCACCTCTGGCCTTGCCGGATTCACCAATGGCCCCAACAAATGAAAAGCCGATCTCTTTCCCTGCGCGGATAATATCTTTCTAGCACCCGCTACCCCCGCAAATGCCGGATGAAAATCTGGAGCGTACAAAAATGCGCATCCCACTTCCCCTAAACACCCCGCCAACTCCCCTGCATCCTTCACTCCCCTCACCCCTAAGGCAGTTAGCGCATCCGCACTTCCGCTCGGACGAGTCATCCCCCTGTTCCCATGCTTGGCAACTGGTAACCCCGCCGCAGCAGCCACCATTCCCGCAGCCGTCGATAAATTGACGATCGGCCTTCCTCCTCCCCCCGTCCCACAACAGTCCCCCAACCCCTTCCCTCCCCACCTTCCCGTCACACCCGTCGCCTTCGCTTTTGCAAGAAAAGCCCGTGTCATTCCCGCCAACTCCCCCGCCGTCTCCCCCTTCTCAGCCCAGGCAGTCAAAAATGCTACCTTCACCTCATCCGTAGTTTCGGGATCGATCAATCCAGCAACCAGATCCTCCGTCTCCAATCCGCTCATCTCCCGGCCCTGCCGACAATGCTCCGTTGCCCGAGTTAAGGCCATCGGCGCTACCTTCTCACAGCTCATCCAATTCCCGCGTCTTTCGGCAACAACTCCTGAAACCGCAACTTATCGATGGCTTTCATATACGCCTCCATTGGAGAAATCCTTCCCGCCTTCAAATGGCCGTCAATCGCGTCATCCATCAACTGCATTCCCTCCGCCCTTCCTGTCTTCAACACGTCGTTCAACTTCATCGTCGCCCCTTCCCGAATAATCGAAGCCACCGCGTTGTTTCCAATTAGAATCTCATTCACTGCCAACCGACCCCCTCCATCCGATCTCTTCAACAGCAACTGCGCGCACACCGCGCGTAGCGAGTTCGCCAACATCGTTCGAATCTGCTCCTGCTGGTTACTCGGAAATGCATCGATAATACGATCCACCGTCTTGCGCGCATTATTCGTGTGGAGCGTTCCAAAAACCAGCAACCCCGTCTCCGCCGCCGTCAACGCCAACGCAATCGTCTCCAGATCCCGCATTTCACCCACCAGCACCACATCCGCATCTTCCCGCAAAGCCGCCTTCAGTCCGGTCGCAAAACTCGGCGTCTCATTCGGCACTTCCCTCTGGGTGATCACCGATTTTTTGTTCGGATGAACAAACTCGATCGGCTCCTCAATCGTCACGATATGCCGAGAATGGTTCGTATTAATCGAATCCACCACCGCCGCCAGCGTCGTCGATTTTCCCGATCCCGTCGGACCCGTGACCAACACCAGACCCGATTTATAATTTCCAAAACTCTCGATCACTGGAGGAACCCCCAGCTCCTTCAAGGTTTTGATCTTTGTCGGAATAATCCGAAAAACTGCGCCGTACCCGTGTAGTTGCTTATAAAAGTTGCAACGGAACCGGTTGTTCTCATCCATTTCATACGCAAAATCCAAATCCCCCAACTCCAAGAATTTTCTCCAAGCAGGCGGAGAGCAAATCGGCTCGAGCAACCGGATCATCGCCTCCCGATTCAATGACTCCTCCTGAATCTTCGCCACCTCCCCGTGCCGCCGGATCTTCGGGGGTTGCCCCTCCAACAAATGAAGATCGCTCCCCCCCTTTTCTACCAAAATCGAAAACAACTCGTCGATCGGATGCTTCATCACAACCCCCCTGCCAACGCCGTGGCAAATGCCTTTTTATTTTCTGCCCTTCGATACGCCTCTTCGCCGGTGATGATCCCCTTGTCCAGCAACTCTTGGAGGCTGTCATCCATCAGCTTCATCCCCAACTTCTTTCCCGTCTGCATCACTCCCGGCAGCATAAAGGTCTTCGCCTCACGAATCAGATTACCCACCGCCGGGTTATTGACCAACACCTCCAGCGCCAACATCCGCCCGTGACCGTCCTTTCGCGGAATCAACTGCTGACAAACAATCCCTCGCAAAGATTCACTTACCATTGTCCGGATCTGCGACTGCTGTTCGATCGGAAATACGTCGAGCAGCCGATCCAACGTCCGGGCCGCCGTACTCGTGTGTAACGTTCCCAACACCAAGTGCCCCGTCTCCGAGGCGCTGATCGCCAGCGAAATCGTTTCCAGGTCGCGCATCTCTCCCACCATGATGACATCCGGGTCTTCTCGAAGTGCCGCTCGTAGTGCGCTCGAAAAGCTGGCCGAGTTCGCACCAATCTCCCGCTGGGAAACCTGACATCCTGCTGGCTGAAACACATACTCAATTGGATCCTCCAGAGTAATGATGTGATCTTTTCTCTCGCGGTTGATGTGATCCACCATTGAAGCCAAGGTCGTCGACTTTCCACTTCCCACCGCCCCAGTCACCAGCACCAGACCATTGTGGTATCTCGTCAGCGTTTTAAGAACGGGAGGCAATCCCAACTCATCCATCGTACGAATCTTGTTCGAAATCACCCGAAACACCGATTCCCATCCTCGTCGCTGCCGAACCACACTGGTTCGAAACCGAGCCAACCCTTCCGCCTCATAACAAAAATCGAAGGACCCGTGCTCCTCAACTCGTGCAATCTGTTTCGGGAGAAGAAAAGATCGGGCCAATTGCTCCGTCTCATCTTTACTTAAATAACGGGCTCCGTCCCCCTCCAAAGGCGAAAGCTGACCATGAGTTCTCACCAAGGCAGGTGCATCTGGCCCCAAATGCAGATCACTCGCACCCATTTCTACCGCTCGCTCCAAATAAGCCCGAACCACGCTGCTATCTTGCGCCGTTTCCCCACCCCCCGCCTGCTCGATCAGGCCCCGTAACATCGACACGTGCTCTCCTGCCAAAAGCTGCTGCTCCTCCATCAAATCCAAAGCCGCCATCTTTGGATTGGCGGTGATCAACACGCGCACCTGATCCGCCTGCTCCTTCTTCAGCCACCCCTGCTCCAGGCTGGTGGTCAGAACATATTCATTGTACATCGCACTCATCTTGCTGAACCCAAAGCATCCCCTGCTTCCCCGTTTCGATCAATCGCAACCAACCATTTCCCCTGCCCCTCCAAAGAATCTGTGGATAACTTAAAGCCATGACCAAAGACCAGGCCGCCGCCGCTCTACGCGAAATCGGCACGATTCTCGAACTGCAAGGCGAGAACCCATTCAAATGCCGAGCCTATCTCTCCGCCGCCCGTACCCTCGAAACCGCCCCAGCCGATCTGGGAGAACTCGTCCGGACCAACCGCCTCGGCGAACTGCCCGGCATCGGCGAGGCCCTACGTGAAAAAATCACCACCTTGGTGACCACCGGCAAACTCCCCTATCTCGAACAGCTTCGCGCTTCTATACCCTCAGGCCTTCTTGCCCTCCTCGACCTCCCCGGTCTCGGTCCTAAGAAACTCCGAGCGCTCCGCGAAAAACTAAAAATCGAATCCCTCGAAGCCCTGAAAAAAGCCTGCGAGGACGGCCGTCTTGCCTCCCTCGACGGCTTTGGAGAAAAAACCGCCACCAACCTCCTCGAGGCCATCGCCCGCCGTGCCACCTACAGCAAGTTACACCGCCTCGGCGATGCCCTCCCCGCCGCACAAATCCTGCTCGACCACTTAAAAAAATGTCCCGCCGTCCAAAAAGCGGAAATCGGGGGCAGCCTTCGCCGCGGAAAAGAAATCGTCAAAGACCTCGATCTCATCGCCGCTTCCAATCAACCCAAGGTTGTCATGCAGGCCTTCGTCTCCGCACCCAATGTGGAAAAGGTCATTGCCCACGGGGAAACAAAATCCAGCGTCCTCCTTGCAGGAGGCATCCCTTGCGACCTCCGGGTCATTCCCCCTGAAGCCTGGGCGACCGCTCTCGCCCACTTCACCGGATCCAAAGAACACAATATCGCCCTTCGCCAACGCGCCATTGATCGTGGCCTCCATCTGAGTGAATGGGGGCTCTTCAAGGGGAAATCCAAAACCCCGTTGGAATTGAAGGATGAAAAAGACCTCCACAAGGCCCTTGGCCTATCCTTCATCCCTCCCGAACTCCGCGAGGACAGCGGAGAAATCACCGCCGCCGAAAAGAACGATCTGCCCGACCTCCTCACTCGCGACCAGATCCGCGGTTGCCTCCACAACCACACTCTCGCGAGCGATGGGCAGGACACACTAGCCGCTATGGCCCAGGCCGCCGCCGACCTCGGACTCGAATGGCTCGGCATCGGCGACCACTCCAAATCCTCTTTCCAAGCCCATGGTCTGGATGAAAAACGCCTTCTTACCCAAATCGAAGAAATTCACGCACTAAATTCGAAAAAGCCCAAATGCACTCTCCTCGCCGGAACCGAATGCGACATCCTAAAAGGCGGAAAACTCGATTTCCCCGATTCGCTCCTTTCGGAACTCGATTATGTCATCGCCTCCGTCCATTCCGGCTTTAGCTCGGACGAAAAAGAGATGACCGATCGCATCATCCGCGCCATGGAGAACGAACATGTCACCTGCTTGGGCCATCCTACTGGTCGCCTCCTGCTCGAGCGTGAAGCCTATCCTGTGAATATCCCCAAAATCCTCGACGCTGCAGCCGCCACTGGGACCTGGATTGAGCTCAATGCCAACCCATGGCGACTCGACCTCGACTGGCGATGGTGGCACAAAGCCCGAGACCTCGGGATCCTCTGCTGCATCAACCCAGACGCCCACCAAACATCCCATCTCCGCTTCCTCGACATCGGCACAACCCTCGCACGCAAAGGCTGGCTTCGTGCCGAGGACGTGGTGAACACCCGAACCCTGGCCCAGCTTCGCAAACTGCTGTAACGGCATTTGCGGTTTCCCCTTCCCCACTTACCCTTGGGTTCCGTGTACCTCCACTCCATTCGCACCGCTGTCCCTCCCCGCGCCTTCACCCAGGCCGAGGTTCTTTCAGGACTGGAAAATACCCCCAAGTATCATCAACTCACCTCCCGCTCCCGTGCGCTCCTGCGCAAAGTTCTAAGTAACCGGAACGGAATTGAAACCCGCCACTTCGCCCTCGACCGAATGGAGGATGCCTTTGTCTTTGAGCCGGACAAAATGATCAACCGCTTTCGCGAACACGCCCCCCGACTGGCGGAAGCTGCTGCTCGCAAAACAATCCAAACATCCGGCCTTAAGGTATCCGAGATTGACGCCCTACTCGTCGCCACCTGTACCGGATATCTTTGTCCGGGATTAACAAGTTACATCTCCCAAAGTCTCGGCCTTCGCTCTTCCCTCACCTTTCTCGATCTGGTCGGTCTGGGTTGCGGAGCCGCTCTCCCTGCCCTTCAGCAAGCCTCTTCTCTGGTCGCTTCCGGTCAGGCGAAAAACGCCCTCGTTATCTGCGTGGAGATCTGCTCAGCCGCTTCTTATCTCGATGACGACCCCGGCGTTCTCATCAGCGCCTGCCTCTTCGGAGATGGTGCCGCGGCCACGATCGTTTCCGCTGAAGCTCCTGACGCAGAAAGAAAAGTCCGCATGGTGAAAGCCGCTTCCCACCTCGAGCCGGATCACCGGGACTATCTCCGTTTCGATCACCGCGATGGCCTTCTCCGAAATCTTCTCGCCCCCGAAGTCCCCGCCCTTGCTGCCCGCCACGCCCGCACGGTCTTCGAACGAGCCGGACTAAAGAAAGAAGATATCTCAGGCTGGGTCTGGCATGCCGGTGGACGTGATGTTTTGGCCGCTTTACGGCAGGAATTTTCGCTCGAAGAAAAGGAAACTGAACACAGTTCCGAAGTTCTTCGCCGTCATGGAAACATGAGCAGCCCCTCCTGTCTTTTTGCCCTGCAATCCGCACTAGAAAATGGAGTCCCAGACGGGAACTGGTGGCTCGCCTCCTTCGGTGCCGGATTCTCAAGTTACGGAGCCCTCCTCGAAGTCCGCTCATGAGCGCCCGTCGCCTCTCTCCGGAAATTCTCGACTCACTTCCGTCCTCCGACCCCTCCGCCTTAGCCAGCCGTCGTGACCTTCAGCGGCTCCACCCTCTCCTCGGCCAAAGCCACCTCTGGCTCCACTGGTTTCAAAAAAGATACCCCGATCGCCCCCCCGCCAGCTTGGTCGATCTAGGTTGTGGCGACGGACACCTACTCACCAGCCTGCTACCAAAGGCCTTCCCAAACGGCGGCCATGGATCCCGTCTTTTTTTTGTCGACCGCCAACCCAGCGTCCCCGATTCAACCCTCGAACTCCTTCGCCGGCAAAACTGGCTCCCCACCGTTATTCCCTCCGATCTCCAAGAATGGATCCGTTCCGCCCCTCCCACCGAGCTCATCCTGACCAACCTTTTCCTTCACCATTTCCCAGACCCAGAACTAAGGGACCTTTTTAAAAAGATTTCCACCCTGACTCCCGCGTTTATCGCAGCCGAACCTCTTCGCGGATTCGCCGGAACCATCGGCGCACGCCTCCTGGGATTCCTCGGGTGCCATTCGGTCACCCTGCACGATGCCCGAGTCAGCGTGCAGGCTGGTTTCCGTGATCACGAACTCTCCGGTTTATGGCCCAATCTTTCCGACTGGTCTCTCACCGAACGCCGGATTGGACTTTTCACCCATTTTTTCTGCGCTGAGAAGTCCCCATGAAGCCGGTGACGATTGTTGGAGGAGGCTTGGCCGGACTTACCCTCGGGCTTCAACTCCGTCAAAAAAGTGTCCCCGTCCTGCTGCACGACGCAGGTACCTATCCGCGTCATCGGGTCTGCGGGGAATATCTGAGTGGTCGAGCACTCTCCATCATCGAATCCCTCGGACT
>Ga0114967_10004542_pt1 | contig 11157 bp, 11 predicted proteins | sample M_130628_MF_Meta_FD_92639 | JGI IMG/M metagenome (GOLD analysis project Ga0114967, IMG submission 92639) | Freshwater microbial communities from Lake Montjoie, Canada to study carbon cycling - M_130628_MF_MetaG | ecosystem: Environmental > Aquatic > Freshwater > Lake | place: Lake Montjoie... | reverse complement strand
ATTTATTTTAAATATATTTATATAAATAAATGTTAGGCATGATAATGTCTTGTATAATAGTTTATTATCTATATAATAAAACAGTTAATCTTGAACGTAAATTAGATTATCTACAATATGAATTGATAATGATAAATAACCATATATACGAGCCTTCAGCTCCTTTATTAATATTGGATAATTAAATATTATATATGTATATATAATATTTTATAATAAAATTAAAAATGAATACAAACTTAAATATAAAAATATAATAATAAATGCAAGGTCAAAATAATATTATAGAACCCATTAATATATTTGAAGTAATTGATACTGATGAAAAAGAATTATGTTCTATTTGTCTTGACGAAATGATTAATCCAGAAGGTCTCTATAAAATAGAAAGTTGTAATCATACTTTTCATACTAAATGTGTATTGGAAATGTTTATAAATGGTATAAATGATTTTTGTCCGTTATGTAGAACTTACATAACAACAAATAATAATAATCATAATTTCGATAATTTTAAGTTCAATTTAATAGAAAAATATTCAAAGAAAAAAAATGCTAATAAAATAGTAGTCAATTTATTTAAAAAATATAATAAATACAAAACTAATTTAAAAATACTCCTAAAAGAAAAAAACAAAATAATTAAGAATATCAGTTTAGTTAAAAGAAATAATAAAGATATTATTAAAAAAAATAGAGAATATGAGATTTTAAAAACACAAATTAAATACGATATAAAACCAATTAAAAATATTGTTAAAATAAATGATGTAATTGAAAGAAATTTTATATTTCGTAGATCTACATTATTTAAAATTATTAAAGAAAATATAAAAACCTATAATTTGAATATATCAAATATTATCAATGATAAGTTAACTGAGCTAGATTCACACCTTGAAGAAAATAAAAAGAATGAATATATAAAAGAATATGTTAATTTAAATAAAATTTTGCGTAATATTACGTATAAAATAAATGAAATGACTAGACAAAAGAATGAAATTAAAAGAAGTATAATACAATTACCAGTCTTAGCACAGTAAAAATCTAATAAATTAAATTCTTTTTATTAATAAATGAAAAGATCTCGTAGTAAATCTCGAAGAAGATCTAGATCACGCAGTAAATCTGCTTCTCCTTCTTCTAATTTAATAATATTAAAAAAATCTTCGCATCCTGACAAGAAATTTATGGTTATTATTGGAAATAAAACTATTCACTTTGGAGCAAAGGGATATTCTGATTTTACACATCACAAGGATCCAGCCCGTATGAAGCTTTATAAAAATCGCCATATAAAAAGAGAAAATTGGACAAAGTCAGGTATAAAAACTGCTGGTTTTTGGTCAAAATGGATATTATGGAATAAACCAAGTTTAACAGCTTCTATTAAAGATACAGAAAGAAGATTTAATATAAAAATACGTAGAAGCAATTCTTAGAAATAATTTAAAAATATATATAACTAAAATAAATGTGGAAAACTAGAAATAATTACGCTAAAAATGAAGATTTAGAAAAACCTCAGTATTTATTTAGTGTAGATAATAAAAAAATTAGTACTACTGACAGTAAAATTATCGAAGACCAACAAAGAGAACTTCAACAACATCTTGATAAGCTAAAAGATCTTCAAAATATTATTAGCAAACGTTAATTAAAAATTGAATACATTTTTATATTTAATTATTAAATATAAAAACATGGGTAATAATAATACAAAAAACAATCATCAAGAATATCAAAATAATATTAATGATATTATCAAAAGTTTTAATTTTCAAAATATATATGATTCTATAGAAGATGTTTATACTAGTGGAGAATATTACTCAACTCCAATTAAATTCTATAGAGAGTTTCCAGAAATTATAAATAATAAAATTAATATTGCTAGTAATTCTGATATCATATTTGGATTTTATTCTACTCAAAATATTACTTTAAAAATATTATATACAAATACTGAAATTACGCAACAAAAAATACCTGCAAAATGGATTTGTTTACCACAATCTAATTTTATACCTATTTGTTGTTTAGAAAAAGGCGATATTGAGTTAGAAATACTAACTGATTATGATGAATTTTATATTATATATGGTATATTTTCAAATGATATGCGTACATATTTAATAAATAATATAATTTATACTACAATATTTAATACTAAAAAAGAAGTAGATCTTGTGTATTTTAATAAAAAACTATATATAGATACACAAGTACCTGTTGATAATGTTGATATAATAAAATTACCTTTGTTATATACAGAAACAGAAATTTATAGAAAATATATTGCAAATAAAGTTACAGAACAGATTCGAGAAGGTTTATTAGAAATTGCTATGAATCCTAATAGATTAAGTTCTTTTATGTCTATTGATGAATTAAAAAGATATAATATAAAAAACAAATACCTATTATAACTAAAATACTTATAATTATCGGAAACCATATATTAAAATTATAAGTATAATAATCTTGTGTATTCCTTATAAAGTCGGAGTTTTTATATAACTGTATATTTTTATAATTAGGATTCATTTGTGTTGTTGGCGAAAATAACAATCCCTTAAGATTTCTATTTGCATTATCATTGTATACAACACATAATATACTATTATTGATAAGGTTTAATAATTTTGTATTATTAGGTTTAATTAATTCAATATATCTATACAAATCTAAATATAGTAATTGATTCTTATCATAAACTCTGATACTATCTACATCTTTAATATTTGGAAATTGTACTTGTATTTTATTTAATTCGGTTATAATATCATGTACGTGTTCTGTGGACAAAAGAGAACCTGTCCATGGTTCTCCTTTAATTGTATCTTTATCTTTATTAACCTTAACTACAGTTTTATGCATTATACTTTTACAAATATTTACTAAAGTATTGTCAATATCAAAAAGAATCAATGAATCTTTATCCATAAAACCAATATCAAAACTATATTGTTCATTTCCTAATAATAGTTTAGTATAATTTCGAAGATCATACAAAAATTCTAAAGAAGCTGATAAGCAGCTATCTAAAATTATTAAATCAAAAGTAAAATTAATATTTTTTAAAGAATCTGATAAACTAATATTTTTATTATTGGAATGAAGATAATAACAATCACTATGACCATAGTATATAAAAATATTTCTAGAATTTTGAACTAAAAACTTGCTGAATAAAAATTTTAAATCATTATCAAAAGTAATACTTATATTATCTTTTAACCAACTTTGTTTTTCTTTATTATAAGAATAAAAATATACTCCATTTTTAAGTCTGATTAAACAAAAAATATCACAAGTTTTAGAATTATAAGTAATAATGTTATTTATATCGTAATCTTTTAGATAATCTAAGTTATTGTCATATAATATATAATAAAATAATGTAGTATTAACCATTTATTAATAATATATAAAAAAATTGAAATTATAATTGAATAATATTACATTATATGGAGATGTCTATAAAAATTTTAGAAATAATTAAGAATATGGATTATATGGAATTTAGAAATATTAATAAATCTTATTTAATTACACTTAAAAAGAGAATTTATTTTCCAGTTTTAGAACCAATTAACGAAGAATAAATAAATATATTTTAATTTAATCTTTAGTGTCCAGATTTTTAATTACAGTTTTTCTTAACCTAAAATACAGGTTAAGAAAAAATTTATGATGTAAATTTACATCATTTTGGAGACTAACGGATAACACGAATGTAATAACATCACATTCGCAAAAACATAGATCAAAAAGCAGGAAAAATCTATTAAATACGCAATAAAATCAGTAGATAACATACCTAGATGTGAGTGCTCTATCAATGGTAACTAATCTTACTCTTGATGAAGAATTAAAGAAATTATATCGGATTAGATTCCATTCTTAAAAATTCAACTTTAAGTATATTTAAATTTCTATATAAATCCACCTGCGATTTTAGCTTTACAGTTGCATACACTACATATTTTTATTTATTAATAAAAAGAAAATTCAAAATATTTTAAACATAAAACAATCTTATTATTTTATAAATTTTTAATTTACGAGAGAATATTTCCGGAACTCATATTCTTAATAAAATAATAGTTCACAAGAACCAGTAATGGAGAAATAATAGCTGTGCTAAAACACCATACACTTCCGATGACTTTTGGATTGTATATACCGGTTGCGATTAATGTTATCGTAAAAACAGCGGCTATCCATATCCTTGAATTAACAGGTTTTATATACACCAATAAAATGATAAAAGAAATAAGATACCCAGTTAAATACCAGCTATGAGGCCATTTCCATAATAATCTATTATTTGGATTCTGACATCTATCGGTTTTATCTTTACAATCTGGATCTAAGGGAAATGTCATATCGGGATACTTTTTTGGTAAATAAAAGAAAAATACTATAATTAAGAAAAATAAAACACCAATTATCAATGGGATAAAATCTGAAAATTTCAACTGTCTTTTGGACACAAAAATAATTGACAAAATAATACCTAAACCTATTGCTATGTTATGAGTTGCAAGTAAATATTTTCCATATGATGTGCCAAATTTATTCAGTTTATCATTATTTGTATCAATCCCATACCAAATTAATAATTCTGCAAATTGCATCTGGGAATAGGTTAAAATTAAAACTCCTAGAGCTATTTGTTTAGTACAAATAGCAAATATACCTGATATAATACCTAAACTATATGATAGAAGACTTGTTTTAAATGAATAACACATTTTATATTTAAAGAATATAAATAAAATAAAAAATTTAAGTTAAATATATGTAGTAGTTATTGAAGCGGTGTAGTAGTTACCGAAGATCGAGCATCTTTTTTATTTATATTGTATAAGAAAAACCCTATATTTTCAAGTTTTAGATACTATAGAAGAAGAAATGTAACTTTAAAATCATATGTTATTTTATAACTTTTATAAGTTATAAAATCAAGCTTATTTATCAGTCGACTTCTTCTATTTTCATTCCTGAAGGAACTTCATCTTTTGGCATTTTTGTATTAAATTCTTTTGGAATATTCATACCTTCTGGAATGCCTCCAGCATTAGGCATTCCTCCGGAAGCCTTTGTAAGAATAGGTGTTAACTTAACTTGTAATTCCTTAAGTTTATCTTCGTAAACTTGCTTTTCTTCATTTTGATGAGTCTCTAACCATTTTAATTCTTGTTCAACAGAATCATTAATAGTCTTTTGATCTTCTTCTGGAATCTTGACTTTATCATCTCTTATAGAATTCTTCATCTGATATAAATAATTTTCCAAGTTATTTTTAGACTCTATCTTGGCCTTATTTTGATCATCTTGATCTTTGTATTTCTCTGCTTCTGCAACCATTCTATCAATTTCTTCTTGAGATAATCTTCCCTTATCATTTGTAATTGTAATTTTATTTGATTTACCTGTTGATTTTTCAGCCGCGGTAATATTAAGAATACCATTCGCATCAATATCATATGTAATCTCAATCTGAGGAACACCTCTTGGCATAGGTGGAATTCCATCTAATTGAAATGTTCCAAGTAAATTACAGTCTCTAGTCATTGCTCTTTCACCTTCAAAAACTTGTACTAAAACACCAGGTTGATTATCTGCATACGTGGAAAATGTTTGTGTTTTCTTAATAGGAACTGTTGAATTTCTTGGAATAATAGGTGTCATAATTCCGCCGGCAGTTTCCAACCCAAGAGAAAGAGGAGTAACATCCAATAACAATAACTTATCTAAACTACTATCCTTAGTTCCAGATAAAATAGCAGCCTGCACTGTTGCACCATACGCAACAGCTTCGTCAGGGTTAATACTTTGATTTAATTCCTTTCCGTTAAAGAATTCACGAAGAAGTTGTTGTACCTTCGGAATACGTGTACTACCACCAACTAAAACAATTTCATGAATTTGAGATTTAGACATCTTTGCATCTTTTAGAACTTGCTCAACTGGTTCCATTGTCTTTCTAAATAAATCTGAACATAATTCTTCAAATTTTGCACGTGAAAATTGATATGTGTAATCAATACCATCTAACGAATCAATTTCTATTGCTGCAGTAGTAGAAGAACTTAAACTTCTCTTTGATCTTTCACAAGCAGCCTTAATTCTTCTTACAGATCTAGGATTATCCCTTGCGTCTTTCTTAAATTTTTTCTTAATATCTTCAAGTACATGTTGTACCATTCTATTATCAAAATCTTCTCCTCCTAAATGTGTATCCCCTGCTGTAGCTTTAACTTCAAAGATCCCATCTTCAATTGAAAGTAAGCTTACATCAAATGTCCCCAAGACATGTTACCGATAGGCTCTTTATCCTATCTTCTATAAGTTTCCTTATAGTTCGGACTATATCTTCAATCCTTATAAAAATAAAGATTGCTATGCACTCGTGGGTATTTTTCCGTATTTCAATAAATAGAACCTTAGGATACTTTACCTAGTCTCTGAACCCTCATCCTCTTTCGCAGGATGCATGGATGCTGGTTTCCAATTCAATATTATTTATTTTTAAAATTGTTTAAAAGAATAGCATGTTGTATAATATTTTCATGAATAATATTATTTTTTATAAAGTTTTCATTTGATTTCATAGCCCAAGTATTTTTCCAATTAAATGCTTTTTTAGCTTCATCTTATTTCGTCAAATCAAAATTTTTCAAAGGTATTAAATGATCTATATTTATAACCTGATTTTTTTTATTTTTACCAAAACATACTTAAATCTTTTATTATTCCACATTTAGTCAAAAGTGTGTCTTTTTTAAATAATATTAATTTTTAACATTTTTACTTATATCCATATAATTAGTATGGCCCTTATCTATATTACTACGATAAGTTAGTAGTTAAAACTTTATGGGTTTCCAGCAATTCACATAGTTCCCTGTTATTTTTAATAACAGGTGAGGTGTTTCACCTCAGGAAGCAGAACTTTACCTCCCAAATCAAAAATAAGTATATTTTTTTCTTTTTCATCTGTTTTATCTAAACCATATGCAATACTTGCCGCTGTCGGTTCATTGATAATACGTAATACTTCTAATCCTGCGATCGCTCCTGCATCTTTTGTCGCTTGTCTTTGTGCGTCGTTGAAATATGCTGGACATGTGATCACAGCGCTATCAACTTTTTGTCCTAAATAAGTCTCTGCGATGTCCTTCATTTTTGTCAAAATCATTGCTGATATTTCTTCTGGTGTAAAAGTCTTTTCTTGTTCGTTATAATCTACTTTAATTAATGGCTTATCATTTGAATCTGCTAAAACTGTAAATGGCCATAACTTAATATCATCTTGTACAATTCTATCACTAAACTTTCTGCCAATTAAACGCTTTGCATCAAAAATTGTATTTTTAGGATTGCTAGTACCCTGACTTTTTGCAGCGTCTCCAATTAATCTTTCAGAACCACTAAACGCAACTTGAGACGGGGTTGTTCTATTACCCATATCATTTGCAATAATTTCTACTCTTCCGTTTTGATAAACACCAACACAAGAATAAGTGGTACCTAAGTCAATACCTATAGCTAATTTATTTGTCATTTTATTTAAAAAAATAAATCTTTAAACTAATTTTTAATTATAACTTATTTAACATATTTTAAACTGTATCAAAAGTTTAATAAATTTTATTTTTAAATATTTTTTATCTTGCTTTAAATAAACCGAATGAACAGTATAAAAAACAATAATACAAAAATAGACGAATGTATTAATATAGCTGAATATCTTAAAAATAAACCTATTCTAAGTATAAATATTACTTTATATAAAGGTCCAAAACTTGTGAAATCTGAAACTACTAATCATACTTTCGAGATTTATGAAGAAATAAAAGTAAATGTAAAGAAAAATGAAGGTATTAAAATATTGTTAAAAGAAATAACAACTAAAATAGATTTATTATTTCCAAATGAAAATATATAATAACGTATTATATATTTTTAAAATAATTATACTGCCATGTATACAATTCAATGAAATAAGTGAAATATTTAAATACGAGGTTGGTTCAATTTTAACATTGACTGTATTTGAGCTTTTAAACCAGGTTGATATAAACACCAATCTGTATACATTGTTAACAGATTAGTCTGTAAAGTTGTTAAACTTATTAAACCACTTATTACACCATTATTTAATATGGTTGAAAAATTCGGGAAGTTTGTTAAACCTGTTTCGTCTATAATTTCAACATCTGGTGAAGGAGGCACAGGATTTCCGAGTTGACTGGTCACACCCATTAACGAAGTAATCTCAATAGGCAATGTGTTTAAGAACTTAGGTGAAGGTTGTAAAACTATAAAAAGTATATTTGTTTTATAATTTCCTTTTATACCTTGATAATTATTAGGTAAAACAAATAACTCTTTCATATATGCCCAACATGGACCACCCCCTAAAGAATTTTTGTATAATTGTGTATATATATCATTACATATACTATTTTCAAAAACTTGAGTGTAAATACCATTTTTACCACATAAATTTCCAATATCATCACCAACATAATTAGATATAACATAATCATTCTGTGTATTTATACTTAAATATTCGTTTACTAAAATTCCACCAGATGTATTATAAAATAATTGTGTTTCAGTATTCATAAAACATATAATATTTTTTACCCCTCTTGCTAATAATGATAAAATACCTAAATTATCTGAAAATGCACCATCTCCTATTCTAGAAAATTGATTAACATATTGGTAATTATCATTTGTATCTAATAAAACATTTCCTGTATAATCTTTGTTTTTATTAAATGTAGGATTACTTTTTAATGATTGGCATAATAATAAGTTACTGCAATTACTATTAGTAAATCCATTGTCAGTATTACAGTCATTTAATGGATTATATGAACTTAAATAACAATTAGAAGATGTATAAACATCTTGAGGTTTTAAGCTTCCAAAAACCTGATATTTTGGTATTAAATCATTAAAATTTGTACTATTCGCTATCACATTATTAGCAAAAAATCCACCTAGTTGTAGCAGTATTCCAGCACCTGGAAAATATGAAGATAAACGATTTTTTATAATTTCCGTTACAGTTGTAAAACTACCATATGCTGCAATCTGTGCTATTGGACCAGCATATACCAATTTTTCAGCAGCAGCCATAGAACTTGTACCAAGTATATCTCTTAAATAAACATAACTTCCGGTAAAATTATATTCAACATTAGTACTTGTTTGTTGTGTATATAAATCAATTGGTGTTATATAAGATTTTGTATATGTTGTGTCTTGTGTACCTGGACATTTTACGTCTGTTATATTTTTACAATCTGGAGGTGTTATTTGACCAAATATGTATGTATCAGTTAAATATCCTCCTAGTATATTATCAAATTTATATGTTTTTCCATTTTCAGTATATTTAGTATTATATTTGACTGCATGTGGTATTCCAGAATATAAAGGTGTCATTTGAACACAAATATTAGGATAAGTAATATTCATATATTTTAAATAAAGAGTTGAATTACAAATCCAGAAAGGCATATTTCCGTCACTATCGTATATTAATGTATTTGTAATATTACTATTATTTTTCATTATGTCAGTTGAATGAGATTTGTTATATGCAATTGGAAAATCAGAATTTAATCCGTATTTATCAAGTAACATTTTACCTATTTGTATTGACCATACTTCTTCCTTTACACCAGAGAATAAATTTTTTAATATATTACTTGTAAAATATGCTTCGCTAAAAACTGATGGAATAAAATTTTTATTCTGTGGGTTATTTAAAGTATTTAAATCAACGTTGTATTTGTATGCGGAACTATCATAATTATACGGGACTGGACTTGAGCCTAATAAATCTTGCTTATTATAACCGTTATTTTGAGCGAATCCATATGTTCCCCAAAACCAAGATCCTCCCGAAACTGTAGATACAAATTGTAAATTTGTATAATTTAGACCCAATCTATTTAAAGCTCTGAAATAACCTACAGCTGCAGTACAAGATCTTGAGCCTCCTCCACTTATAGCAATACTACAATCGTCATTATTAAAGTTTCTCATGCCAAATGGTGCCGGATTTATAAGTTCTGGATATTCATCATATGCTCTTTCAGGTCCTATTAATTCTGGTAATAATTTATTTTTAGTTTTAATTTTAGTTTTTACAGCATCTAAATTACCAACTACATTGTAATACATTTGTACTGAATAAATATTAAACAAAGCCCCTTTTAACGTGTATAATTCTAGCCAATTAATACCGTCTATAGAAAATAAACAGTTATCAGTATTAATTGCATTATTACAAACAGCAATAAAAATTTGTCCATTCCAACACACACTTGACATATAACTACTAACAACAGTTTCAGGACTTATGGAGGTCCAATTGATTGCGTCATATGAATATTTTATAGTCATTGACTTGTTTGATTCTTCACCAAGTGCTACAATTATATTATTATTAGAGCAAATACTTAATACAGAATTAAAAATATTATTTATTGCATTCCATGTTTTACCATCATATGAATAACCTAAAGTTACACTGTCAGAGCCACCTGCGATAAACATGCTTAAATTTGTAATATATGTAACAAAAGTATATATAGGTGTGTTAGAACTAGAACTCCAATTTTGCCCATCTGATGAAGTCGCAATTACTCCAGATTTATAATCTGTTGATGAACCTACTGCCACGAATAAATTATTTCCAAAACAAACACTATTTCCTTGTCCAAAAATAGAGGAATTAGTATTCCAGGTCTGACCATCATTTGAATAAACTATATTGTTCGAAACAGTTAGAGACGATCCAACAGCGACAAATGTTCCAGAATCATTTGACGATATACTATTCAAATCAGTAAACGTAGAGACAGTAGTCCACATAATACCATCATTAGACCTTATAATACCATTCGAACCAGCTGCAAATAATATAAAATCTCCACTACTTGTAAGTCCAGATGTTATACATGTTAAATTTAAATTGTCTACAGATACATTATTATCGTATATTGGTTGATACCATGTTATGCCATCATAAGAATATAACGGAGTATTACTACTACTTGTATTTTGTCCAACTACTAAAGTAAAATTTGTTAAAGTATTAATTAAAGAACCATCTGT
>Ga0114967_10004541_pt1 | contig 11157 bp, 10 predicted proteins | sample M_130628_MF_Meta_FD_92639 | JGI IMG/M metagenome (GOLD analysis project Ga0114967, IMG submission 92639) | Freshwater microbial communities from Lake Montjoie, Canada to study carbon cycling - M_130628_MF_MetaG | ecosystem: Environmental > Aquatic > Freshwater > Lake | place: Lake Montjoie... | reverse complement strand
TTTGCGATGGAGCCCCGGCGCGCTACATGGTTGCCGATCTCAAAAATGTCCTGAATCTCGTCACCAGTGAGATCCATCACCCATATAAGTATATGGGAGTGGTTGCCAGCTTCTGATTGTCCTGCCTGTCAAATTTGGTCAAAGACCAAATTGCTCCGGCAGGACAGTTAACTCAGCCCGTCCGGCAGGAGCAATTTGGTCAAGGACCAAATTTGACAGGCACGGACAGGCAAAAATCAGACGCGTTTACTGTTTCGTCCGGAGGTAGAGGGGGGCGCCCGCCGCATGACGCAAAGTCGGGATCACGCTGCGCTTCCAGTCGGTGCCGACGGCCTTTTCCGACATCGCATACATGTCGCCGTGCTCAAGGCGCAGCGCGATCCGTTTCCCGTGCGGCGCCTGCCGGTAGAACCACTGGTAGTGGAGCGGGATCGCGGCACCTAAGCGGAGTGCAATCACCAGGCGGCGCTCGCCGTCGCCATGGAAGCCGATGCCCGTACGGGCAACGTCATAGTAGTAGTTGCCCTCGGCCAGCAGGTTGGTCGCTTTCTCGGCGCCAAAGTAGTAGGCGAGCGCGCTCCGCACGCCACTCAGCGCCGGCAGCGCTGCAAATGGAACAATCCGGCCACGCCCCTCCTCATATGCGGGCTCCTGTGACCGGTCGTCAAAGCAGAGGTTATGGCGCGCATTCTTGTTCTTGACGGCGCCCCGAAAGAGGGCTTTTTTATCAACAATCGGTAAAAGTGCCTGCTGCTCTGCAAATACGGTGTTTGCTGTAGCGCCCGCAGCCGCCGCGCCCGCAGCCGCCGCGCCCGCAGCCGCCGCGCCCGCAGCCGCCGCGCCCGCAGCCGCCGCGCCCGCAGCTGCCGCCGCCATCAGTGCCGCATCGCGTGCCGCATTCTCTGGCAGTAAGACTTGCGGAACCGGCGGTGCGCCAGCGCGGCGCGCCATCTGGGGCAGCGGGTTCCGCATAACCAGGACGTACGCGGGTTCGGGGCCTTCCGGCGCATGGAGTACGCCACCGGATGCATCCGTACCCAGGCTCTCAACGTCGCCCAGCGCGACCAGGTCGACAAGCTCGCACTCGATATTGTCGGCATGCAGGCGGGCCATCGCCCGCCGCAGGTCCATCTCGCTGAGGCCCCCGCCCGGCGGACGGTCGGCCCCCAGCTTCTCCATACCGGGCCCGTTCTCGGCGACCTCGCAGAATGTGATAGTAACGGCGAGCGCCATCGTGTAACAATCAGCGACGCGGTTTCAATTTGCAAATTGAAACCGCTCTACAGGTTATATAGGCACGGTTCCGCATATGCGTTTCTGTTCACGTGATGGGCGTGCAATGCGCCGCAACCCCGCCTCTGGCGAGGTCGTGTTCATCTGCACCAGCTGCGGCACCGAAGAGAAGGGGAGCGCCGCCGACGCGCGCATTAGCGGCGCCGTGCACGGCGCCGCCGAGACGACAGAGATGTACCGGCGGCTGATCGAGACGGCGCCCTACGACCGTACAAATCAGATTGTGCACCGCGACTGCCCCGAGTGCGGGCTGGACTACGCGGTGCAGATCCGCGTAGGCGATGCCGAAGTGGTTATCTACAAGTGCAAGTGCAACTACGAGAGCTTTGGGGCCTCGGCGGCCGCAAGAAAAGCTTAAATCTGTTTGCAATTGTATGCTTAGTTTTTACCAGTATACAAATACATGCACCGGGGACCGCAATCAACGGCGAGTGCATATTTAAGTGTAACCCCGCGCGCGCCCCGCGCTCAGCCGCGCGGGGCGCCGCAACTGCACGCGGGCGCGGCCGATCTGCGAGCGGCCACAATCACACGCCTGCATGCTGCTAGACACGCAACCAGGCATGTGCCGGCGCTTGCAGCGGCGAGCCCGACCGAAAACTGGGGGTGGCGCCCTGGCCAGTCCAAAAAACAGTGGGGGCCCCTTGCGTGGCGGTGGCTACACAATAAAACAATCGATTATGCGCAAGACCCTTCAGAGGAGGAGGCCAAACAGATGCTGCGCCGCATTCGGGGCTTCATCAGTAGTCTACCGTGTCCGGAGTGCCGCACTCATTCCATAGAGTACCTTGCAATGAACCCCCCAGACCTGTCGAGCTCCCAGGCGCTCCAGGCATGGGCATGGCGCTTTCATAATGCAGTCAACGTTCGTCTGGGGAAGCGCCCGCTGCCATTTGCCGCATACTCTCAGCTCTACCTGAGCGAAATGTGCCGGGCGAACTGGTCGGCCGCTGAGTGTATAGGAGTTGTTAGAAAATAGCGATAAGAACCAATTGCCTGCTCATTTTTCCAGCGCACGCCCACTTCGTTGGTAGATTGGACACGCGCTGTAGTCAAACTTGGGTCTTGACTGTCCCGAGCGCCCCGGGTAGTAGTTAAGCGGTAGCCCCTTAAGGATCTGCGAGATGTCCGGTTCTAGTCCTAGAATAGCCGGCGGCGTGTCTCGCAGGCGCGCCGCGTAGCCTGCCATTTTGATAACATACGCGGCGTCGGTGTTTACGGTGCCAAGCGTGCGCACGCTTGGCGCAAATGGGCTCTTCTCGAAAATATCTGCAATCTTTTCTGGATCTGCGGCAAACGCTTCAACAAACATATCTTCGGCGGCGCCCAAGATCTCAAGCATATGAGCATAGTATGTGCGAAAAGTCTCACGCGTCTCACCGTCTGATCGATTTGCCCACTGGAGCATATATAGTAGGATGTGCTGAGGCGATGCGACATAGAGCGACTCATCCCCGACTGTCTGGCCCTCGGCCACATCACATAGCCGCACGAGCGCGACTGAGACCAAACGCCCCGCAGAAGAGAGCACGGTTGCAGATCTCTTTTTGAAACTGGCCGGGTATATATCAGCGTAGGGCTCAAACTCGGTGGCGTCAGCGCCTATGGCATCGCGCGGCGTCGGCGACACTACGGAAATCTCAGCGAGAGCGCCCGAGGGGAGTTCAAGCTCTATAGAAGCGCCGGTTATTGCGATGCGCAGTGTGGGGGCCTTGACCTGTGAGAGACGGGATAGCGCCCGCGGGCCCAGCTGCAGTGCAGTTGACGATAGCGATGCGCGCACCGCCGCGTAGCCCGCAAACCCAGTGAGCGCAACAGTAAGGTCGGTCGGCTGGGTTGCCGAACCGACCCGCACAGCAAACTCTGCAGAGATTGTTGTCAATCCACCACCAGATTGACCCGCAATCGGATAGTGTTCCGCCAGTAGGTTGTAGCGCTTCAGATCTTTCCGCCAGCGGTTGAACACATCTTCGCGGGGCGCGCCGCTGAAGGGAAAGCAGAAAGCGAGATGCATATCGATTCTCTGAAAATCCGGGTGAACGATGCGCAGGTCCTTGTAGGCGAGCGTGGGGACGCGTGCACAGACATCTGCTGGGAGGTAGCCCAGATCGGCGACCGGCCGGTAGTTAACCCGCACGCGCATCGTCTGCACATGCACGGCGCGGATCGCATCGACCTGGGCAAATCCTGCGCGGTGGAGTTCATCGGCGAGCGCATAGGCATCATCAATTGCCGTGGGCGATAGCGCGTCATAATCTGGCCGTTCTTCATCAGGGTAGATCGCGGCCCCCCGCAGCCGTAGCGCGCAGTCGATAGCAAACCCGCCAAACACGATAAGCGCCCGCTCTGCGAGAAATGCGCGCACCTGTGTGAGTGCGCGGTCCATTATAGGGCCATCGGCATCCCGCCGCTTCGCCAACGCCTTCGCTTCGTCGGCGCGGTCGCTAGCCCAGGTTACCAGATCTTGCCGTGCCATTTTTGAATCTGGTAGCTGTCATCAATATAGAAACTACTATTTTAGACACTTATATTAATATATATCGGCGGTAACTGGAGGTGCTGCATATGAACAGGGTTCGATCTAAAGCGGCAGCTATGGGAGTGGCGTCTTCGGGCGCTGCAGCTATGGGAGTGGCGTCTTCGGGCGCTGCGTCTTCGGGCGCTGCAGCTATGGGAGTGGCAGCTATGGGAGTGGCGTCTTCGGGCGCAGCGCCTTTAAAGCGAAACCCAACAACGGCGGCCGCAAAGGCGCAGTTGCGGGCGGACCCATTTGGCCTGGACCTTGCTAATGAAGTGGCCATGCCGGCCGATTTCGACATCGCAGCAATCCTGGCTGGCGGCTGGTCCGCGGCGGTTGCGCCGCCGGCGATCGAATCTGCCTGTTCAAACTGTGGCGGCGACCTTCGGTGCGAAATCGATGGCCTGCGCCGCGTGTGCGCCGTCTGCGCCCACATTGTTGAGGGCGATTCGACAGAGCCGGAGGATGATGACGCGCCGCGGCAGCCGGCGGGCGCGTCGCGCCTCAAGCTCGTCGGCGTCGGCAGCAGCTCCCTCCAGCCCGACCTCTACCGCAGCAGCAGCGGCGACAGCTCCGTGACGCAGAAACGCCAGATCACTGATGAGTTTATGCTCTACCGCCAGCAGTACATCGAGCGGGGGGGGCAGGCGATCCCCATTAATGCGATCACCCGCGCCGTCGACTACTACCATGAGGTGCAGCGTGAGTGCGTGAAGCGCTCGCAGAACAAGAAACGTATCATGGCGGCCTGCCTCCACCACGCCTGCATTGACATTGGGTTCCTGCCATCAAATGCAGAGATCGCTGACTTCATGCAGCTCCCGAGCAACGGGATCGCGCCCGGGGTCAACTTCATCCGCGCGCTCGCCGCCGACGGCAAGATGTCGATCGACACCTGCACGGACCCTTGGAAGCCCGCGCGTGCGGAGGTGACCACACTGTTCGCGCACCTGGGTCTAAACAGTGATGAGCTGGCGCCACTGCGTGAAGCCGTGTTTGACATAATCAAGACGGCGGCCGACGAAAAGATCGGCACCAACTCCTTCCTGCGCAGCAAAGTTGCCGGCGCGACCTACACTGTGTTGCGCCGCGCCGCGCTCGCCGACGGCATGAGCCTACCAGCGGCCGAGCTGCGATCGGCGGTCGCAGTCGCATCGGGTGGGCTGCAGGCGTTCTGCAGCGACCGAATTCGCAAAAACACAGTTGAACGCTTCCTGCGCGAGCTCGAAGATTACCACTCCAAGTTTGAGGGGCTGTATGTGCGCCACCACCTTGATGCGCGCCGCGGTGCCGTACGGGTGTAAAAACAGACTCAAGATTTAGTCACCGAGAGCGACTATTGTTTTTTTGGCGGCCTGGTTTGCGAGTGGCAGCGCTGGCAGTGCCATTTCTCGAGGGTTCCACTCCTCGATGATGGCCTCCCCATTTGGCCCCCAGCCCACATGCCGGCGCAGCAGCAGCGGCAGCGCCGCTCGATCAGTTCGCGGTGGGCGATCTCGCAGGGGTCGGTCAGCAGCGCGAGCGCCGGCGACGCCGCGACGTAATTGGTGGCGCTGCGCGCGATCTGCTGGGCGCGCACGGAGATGATATGGCTCGCCTCTGATTTCTGCAGCCGGTGGTCCGTGATGCGCTGATCGGCCGGCCGGACTATCACCTGGGTGGCGGTGTTTGCGCTTGCTGTAACCGGGTCGGCGCGGGCGCGCGGCGCCTCTGCTTGGGCCTCTTGTGGCATGTCCTCTTCGGTAAATACGCTCTCATTTTCGCTCTCCTCATCAGAGCCATCTTCGGCGGTGGCGTCGGCCGCTTCAATTGGCTCTTCGGAAGGGACCTCGCTCACTGCATCTTCGTAGTCGTAGTCGTCGTTATCCTCTTCGTCGCTCATTTCTATAACAACAAGTTAATAAACCAACAAGCAAGGTAGCCAACAAGTTATAAATTAGGAACATTGTTATTCAATTTACCCACAATGTCTGGCAGGAGGATTTTGGTCTTTGACCAAAATCAACGGGACAGGCATTTGAAACTATAGGAGCCGCAGTCTATAGCGCAATGCAGTGGTACTGCGCAATTCTCTTAGTCTGTGTTGCCTTCTGGGCCGGACGCAAATGCGGTGGTCGATCGGCCGCCAACCTACTGGTGGACGCGGCGGCGACAGTAAATGACCTCGTAGCTAGGGTGCGGCCCCTGTTCCGTCTGCTGTTCGATCGCTGCTACGATTTTAGCAGTCACTCTATTGTGCTGCCGGGCCAGGGCACTTTCTACGTCACCTGGGCGGCGACAGCAGTTGAGAAACGCGCTGTCACCTGGCTCTACCAGGCATTTGACACCCCCGATGAGTTAGACTGGCAAGAGTGTCTAACAAAGTATAAACTGGCAAAAGTTCCCACGCACACCCTAAAATGGATATCAAACAGAGGTGTCTGCACTACAGCGGCGGTGACGATCGATCTGGTGGCCGCGCGGTACTCTGTACTGCGCACGCGTGGTACCGGCGAGATCACATCTGTAGATGGCGATATTGCGATCGGAGCCCTCACACCAGGTAATCTGTTTGGTTGTCGATAATAGGGTTTAAGGCCTTTATTTTACGCGCCCGTATCCTAACTAATACAGTTAAAGATTTCTGACCGCAGTAATATGATGGCGCAACCTATGCGCGCTAGTGTCGAGTGTGCGCCATCGCCGGCGGAGACTGAAGCTGCAGTGCGGGCGGCAATTTCAGAATCTGCGGTTAAAAAACGCATGGCCGGGTCACGGGCGCTGACGGCGTGGCTCCGGGACGTCGCCCACTCCTGGATAACCCCCAAGAATGATGAGGGTACAAACGTGATAGATCAGGGCGAGCGGGTCACCTATAACCTGGGTCGAGCAGCCCTCTCTACACTATTTGGCCACCTCGAGGTGGCGCGGCTCGAGGGCACAGCCGCCCACTTCTCTGAACGACAGGGGACGGTCGCCGCCCCCAACTGTGGGATCATGTTAGATTACGACATCGTTACGAGACTGCGGCAGCCCCAGCTCAGTGACCGGCTCTACTACCGGTTTGCCGGTGCGCTAGTGAGTCGCCTCTCGCATGATCTTATAATGACGGCGAGTGGCGCGGCAAGCGGCGCGGCGGCCGGTGCGGCAAGTGGCGTGGCGGCAGGCGAGCGGCGCCTGCATGTATTCTTTATCGTTAAGCCGGAGGCCGTCGCGCGGCCGCAAAGCGCAGACAGCGGCGAGCAACTCTATAAATTTGGACTGCATGTGCTCGTGCCCGGCGTTCAAACGGGTCGCAGTTATAAGAAGTGGCTTATCCGTGAGTTTCGGTCGGAGCCCGGGATTATGGCCGCGATCAGCGAGCTCGGAGCCGTCGGTGAGCCCGCCGACTGCCTCGACCAGAATAGCGCGAGCGTTCCCGTGCTCTTCTTCGGAAGCTGTAAGCGGGGCGGCACGCCCTACGTGCTGGGGGCGGCGCTTGAAGTCACTGTGGACTGCTCCGCGGGCGGCCCGGCCGGCGCCGCGTGGGTCGCGCCGCCCGTCATCCGCAAGATCTTGCCTGCTGAGCTCGCCGGCTTCAACCTCGTGGCCGAACTCAGCCTCACGCACGCGGCCGAGTACGCTGATGGCCGCGCGCCCTTTGTCACAAAACTGCAGTACGAGTGCACGGCGGAGGTGGCCGCTGCTGCTGGGGACTGGGCCGACCGCGCGGCGGACGGGGCGATCCCCGATGAGGCGCTGCTGCTAGCCGAGCACACGCTGAGCACGCTTACGCTCCACAACGCCGAGGCGCGCCACCTGCACGCGCTGCTCGACCTGTTGCCGGTCGAGTTCAGCAGCGACCGCAACCGGTGGCGCGACGTCGTCTTTGCGCTGGCGAACACCAGCGATCAGTACAAGCCGCTCGCCGTCTGGTTCAGCCAGCGCTGCCCCCAGAAGTGGGCGGATGGCGGGCCCGCGGCGCTAGATGCACTCTGGGCGGATGCGGTTGCGCGCACTGGTGGCTCAACGCTCACACTGCGCTCGATCGCGCACTGGGCGCGCGCGGCAAACCCCGAGCGCTACTCTGAAGTGATGGAGCGCAGCTACTTCACAATGCTGACGAGCTTCGTCTACGAGCACGGTGGCCGCCTCCAGCACTACATGATCGCAAAAGTTCTCTATGCGATGCTGGGCACGAAGTTCTGCGTCGACATCGATGTGGGGGCCCGCGGCGGGCTTGCCTACTGCTGGTTCGAGTTTGTGCTGCCGGGCCAGCAGATGCGCGCCGGCGAGGTCTGGAAGTGGCGCCGCGAGACTGAGCCCGACGACGTGCACATCTACATGTCAGAAAAGCTCTCGCGCGTGCTCGATCAGATCAGCGACCATCTCGAGGAGAAGCGCACAGGGGCCGCCGACGAAGATGCTGGCCGGTACTACCGGGACCTGGGCAAGTCGTTCGCGGTATCGAAGGGCAACCTCTATAATGACACGTTTAAGAATGGCGTCATCCGCCAGGCGGGCTACCTCTTCCGGCGCCGCGGGTTCGCCGAGACTCTAGATAAACTGCCGGGGCTATTTGGCACGCTCAATGGCGTGCTGCGCGTCAGCCCAAAGTGCGAGCTGATCGACCACTTCCACGAGTACCCGGTGAGCCGTTACAGCCCCGTCGCCTGGAAGCCGTTTGACCCGGAGGACCCCTGGACAAAGCTCGCACTCGGCGCGATCGCCGACATCATAGTCGAGCCAGACGCGCGCGACTGGATCCTCTTCCATGCGGCCCAGGGGCTTAGTGGCGATCCGAAAGAGGGCCTCTTCCTCATGTGGGAGGGCGGGGGGCAGAACGGAAAGACCTCTTTCCTGCGCTGGGTCGCAAAGGCCCTCGGCCCCTACGCGGACAAGTTCAACATCCAGCTGATGTGCAGCGACCGCGAAGATGCCGACCGGCCGAACAGTGCGATGATGCGCTTCAAGAACCTCAACTACGCCTACAGTGAGGAGTCAAACAAGTCGCAGAGTCTGAATGTCGCGCGGATGAAAGAGATGGTGAACGCTGGCGAGGTCTCTGGCCGCGACCTGAACTCGAAGCAGGAGACCTTTACGATGCGGGCAAATCTCGTGGCTGCGTCGCAATACAGCTTCATCGTCAACACGACCGACCACGGGACGTGGCGGCGCCTGCGCCACTACACGTCGAAGGCGCGCTTCCGCCGCGACCCCGATCCGACGAACCCCTTCGAAAAGCCTGACGACCAGCGGTTCGTGCGCGAGTATCCGAGCGATCCGCAGTTCCAATCGAGTATCCTGTCGATCCTCTCGCACTACTACGAGCGGCTACAGAATGAGTACCGCGGCGAGCTCAAGCAGGTGCGCTCGCCGACGATCGACACAGAGACGGAGCACTTTCGCGTTGAGCAGGATGCGCTCCACCGTTGGATCTGCCAGCATGTGGTGGCGTCGACACCCGAGAACGGGGCGATGGACTACCCGCTGGGGACCCTCAGCGCGCTCTACGCCGAGTGGTACTCGAAAAATATCGAACGGAGACACCACACTGCGGGCGCTGTGATAAAAGAGCTTGAGTCTAGCGCGCTCTGCAAGTACCTCAAGCCCGGCCTTAACGGCACGCTCATCTTGAGGGGCTGCCGCATTCTCACGACCGAAGATGTTGCGCTCCGCGACGGCGAAGAGTTCTTAGCTGTCGCGGAGGCCCGGGGCGGCCGCACTGCCGCCGAGATTGCCGCACTGCGGGAGCGGGCGGCGGCAGACCCGCGCCCATGGTGGGCGGCGCGCTCCCCTTCTGTTGCAGCACCTCTACCTGACAGTTTTATTAAGTTTACTGACGATAAGGTCCAGTGCGCGCGGCCGGCGATGGCGCCGGCCGCGCCGATTGCAGAGCGTGGACAGGTACGAATGCTTAGTGATACCTATATTGATGGGCTGCTTGGTGAGATGAGTGAATCGCTTGCAAGCGAATCTCTAGCGGGCGATCTGCAAGCAGGCGATCTGCAAGCAGGCGAGTTCTATGATGCCGCGACTGATGCTGTGTCAATTAATGTAAAATTATAACTGGAGTCAAGCGTGATTTATAATAAGTGATGGATACCAATCAGCCTGCACAAGAGGCGCCGCAGCCTGCACTGCCGCAGCCTGCACTGCCGCAGCCTGCACTGCCGCAGCCTGCACTTCCGCAGCCCACACAAGAGGCCACACTGCCGCAGCCTGCGCCTGCACAAGAGGCGCCACAGCCTGTAGCACCTAATGATGACTATGTATTTAACTGCCCCCACTGCCAGATGCTCGTGCAAGTGCCCCGCGATGGGCTGAACTGTCAAATATTTCGCCATGGGGTACTAAAAAACAATCCTGATGTGCAGATCCCGCCACATGCATCGCAGGCGGAGTGCGAGCGGTTAGTCGCTAGTGGCCTTATTTATGGATGCGGCAAGCCTTTTATATACCGGGGCGGCGATGCCGCTGAGATCTGTGGCTATATTTAACTCACTTTGAGTCATCTTGTGAGCACTTTGCACACTCCACATGTTTAATTTTTAAGTATCGTGCAACCAGGTTTTCATAAGCGGCGGGCGCAAAGAGGGCTGCCGCCGCGCTATCACTTAACTGGAGCACCGGTGCCATTAGTTTACTGCCCTGCGCCGTCATGACGGCGCGGCATGCGCGGTCATATGCCGCAAGTTCTGAACGTATCTGCGCCTCCATCCTATTATACGTAAAAAAAGTTGAACGAGCCCTTACTCCGCGGCAAACTCGCGAACCAGCAGACTGTCCGGGTCGAAGTCGACATAGCCATCGAGCACGCATACGAGGTTGGTCTCGGCCGCGTAGAGCAGCGGCGGCGAAGACTCTTCGGGCGACCGCCGGCCAGGGCCCAGCCGAATCTGATCGGTGACGATCCACTGGGGCGGGGCGATCACCGAAGCGATGCGCAGGCTCGCAAGGTGGTCCGACATCGCATCAGTGAATAGCGCAGGCCCACGGGTCCGCAGCGGCGTCTCCTGCACGTGCTGGACATAACCTGGCCCCGCTGCGCCATTCGCATCGTACCGCATCAGGTTCATCATCAGGCCGTCAAATAGACAGCGCTTGAAACGCCGCAGCGCCGGCGTAAACTCTTCAATCGGGCACTGTGAGAGCCGCATCGAGTCCAGTCGGCAGAAATTCAGCCCAGCGCCAGCCATATCCGCCGCAATCTCTTCGCGCGCATATGCAAGCTTCTGCATCGCATCAAACTGCAGTCCACACTCGTTACACCAGCGGACAACTGCTGACAGGTCACCGGCGGCCGCGGTAAGCTGTGCCGCGAACGCATCGAATATCAGTACCGCCTCCGCAAAATCGTCAGAGAGGAGGAGTCTTGCGCGATAGAA
>Ga0114967_10004539_pt1 | contig 11158 bp, 7 predicted proteins | sample M_130628_MF_Meta_FD_92639 | JGI IMG/M metagenome (GOLD analysis project Ga0114967, IMG submission 92639) | Freshwater microbial communities from Lake Montjoie, Canada to study carbon cycling - M_130628_MF_MetaG | ecosystem: Environmental > Aquatic > Freshwater > Lake | place: Lake Montjoie... | reverse complement strand
AGCATCCCGACTTCACCCGGGTGAACTACGTCCGCGACTGCTTTGTCTGGGGCAACTCCTACTATCTCTTCGACTGGATGCGGGTGTACGGCGAGGTGGGCTATGCCTTCTTCAATGCTGGCGGATCGCAGCCGTGGGAATTCCAATATGGCACGGAACTGATCCAGGCCCGGGCCACAGGGATCCGCGGCACTCCCTTTCTCGCCCTCAACGGCATGTCGCGGCAGGAGCTCGACTGGGGCGGTAATTTCTGCCTGCAAACCGGGTGGGCCTGGCGGGGACGTCGCAGCGAAAAGCTGTTCCGCGTCGGCTTTGAATATCTCACCGGCTCAGACCCGCAGTATCAGTTTGTCTACAACAACCAATACCGCTGCGGCCTCGGCATGTGGTACGACTTCTAGCTATCTGTCGAAAAAGCCATCCATGGCTCGAACCGATCCAGTAGGCCAACGCTGCGGGGAAGTCGCACGCTCTGCTACGAGAGCACAGCCCGCAGCGGGCCTGTCGAATCGCCGAAGTGGCTCTGCTCCACCCCCATCAGATCGAGCATTGTGACAAACAGATTTGACATCGGCTGTTCTCCCGGGAGCACCAGATGCCGGCCCGTTTCCAGCCGGCCGCCCGCACGCCCCGCCAGAATCACCGGCAGATCGTCGTGCTTGTGGCGATTGCCATCGGAGAGCCCGCTGGCATACACCACCATCGAATCGTCGAGCAGCGACCGCCCATCAGCCCCCTTCACTCCCCGCAGGCGTCCGAGCAAATAGGCGAAGTGCTCGGCATAAAAACGGTCGATCTTGGCAATCTTCTCCAGCCGGTCGGCTTTGTTTTCGTGATGCGAAAGCGAGTGGTGGCCATCGCCGACCCCCACCTCGGGGAACGTGCGATTGCTGCCATCGTGGGCAAACATGAGTGTGGCAATGCGGGTGGAATCGGTCTGAAACGCCAGCACCAGCATGTCGGCCATGAGCCGGATGTGGTCGCCAGAGGACGGCGGCGCGGCGTCGGGGAGTTGGTGGTCGGCCACTCCCGCCGCCAGCGCCAGATCAAATCGCCCCAATTGATGCTCGATGTCGCGGATGCCGGAGAGATACTCCTCGAGCTTGCGCGTGTCTGAAATATTCAACTGCCGCTGCAGGGCCCACGCCTCGTCCCTGACAAAATCAAGTATCGAACGCTGGTGGGCATTGCGGGCCGCAAGGTTTTTGGCCCGATCGGCCCCTCGCCCGGCTCCAAACAACCGTTCGAAGACGAGCCGAGGATTGGCCTCCGGCGTGGCCGGCTGATGTTCGTTGCGCCAGGACATGTTGTAGGAATAGGCGCAGGCATAGCCTGAGTCGCACGGGCCACTTTTGCGGAGGGCATCGCAGGCGAGTTCGAGCGAGGGAAACCGCGTTTCGTGGCCGATGTGCGCCGCGGCGAGTTGGTCGACCGAAATACCGACCCGAATATCGGCGCCGGCCGTTTTGCGCGGCCGCATGCCGGTGAGGATCGTGGCTGTGGCGCGCGCGTGATCGCCGGCGCCATCGGGGCCGGCGAACCCATTGCGGTGGGCCAACCCGCTGATAACTTGCACGTCGCTCCGGAAAGGAGCCAGCGGTTCGAGCGTTCGGGAGAGCCTGTAATTGATCCCTTCCCCCTCGCAGCGCCAGTGCTCGAGGTTGACGCCGTTGGGAACATACACAAACGCCATCCGAGTCGGCCCGGCCGGACAGCTCCCCGCTAGTGCGCTGCTCTGCTGATGGCCGAGCGATTCAAACACCGGCAACCCGATCGATACGCCGAGGCCCCGGAGGGCGGCCCGCTCCAAAAACCGACGACGCCCCATCACTCCGGGAGAAACCTGCGAACGGGAATTTTGAGTCATGGTGTTCCCTTGATAACAGCGGGTGTTGGCACGGCGGCCGTGGGGATCTGGCCAGGCCGCCGCATCTGAAACGGCACGCTGGCCACCACCCCCAGCACGGCCGTCGCCAGCCGCCCATCCTTCTCCAGATCTTCAACGATTGTATCGACTGCCGGGGCGTCGAAATACTCCAACCCACGGCCGAGGGCATACGTGAGAAGTTTTTCCGTGAGGCAGCGGTGAAAATCGCGGCGGCGCGGCCCGGCGATAATGGCCGCCAGTGCTTGTGAATCGGTGAACGCTTCGCCGGTAATCAGCCGGCCACTGGTGTCGATCGTTTCGTCCTCCCGCCACTGTCCCAGGGCGTTGTAATGCTCAAGCGCAAGCCCCAGCGGATCCATGCGGGCATGGCAGGAGGCACAGAGCGCTTCGCGACGGTGGAGTTGCATCAGCTCGCGCATGCCGAGCGAGCCCCCCGCGGCAGCCGCCTCCAGCGGCGGCACATCGGGCGGTGGTGGTGGGGCGGGGGTGCCGAGCAGATTCTCCAGGATGAACAAGCCCCGCTTCACCGGCGACGTGCGCGAGGGATTGGATGTGACCACCAGCACGCTCCCCTGCGTAAGGATGCCGCCCCGATGGCTGGCCGGATCGAGCGACACCAACCGCATTTCCTCTCCACTGATGCCGGGAACACCGTAATAGGCGGCCAGTTCCTCGTTCAGGAATGTGTCGCGCCCCACCAGGAGATCGGTGGCGGGCAGATTATTGCGCAGCAGGTGGGCGAAGAGATGCTCCGTCTCCAGCCGCATGGCTCGGCGGAGGGAGCGGCTGAACGACTTCTCCAGCGCTTTCCGCTCGGTTTTTCCGGCGATGGCGCGAAGATCAAACGGCAGCTTTTCAACATCCCATGTCTGCAGCCACTGGCCGACAAAGCTCCCGACGAGGGCGCTGCTCCGCCCATCGGAGAGCATCCGTGCCACCTGCTCGGGAAGCTCGGCGCGAAGCTGGCCTGCTCTGGCACGATTGAGGAGCTGTTCGTCGGGAAGTGAACTCCAAAGAAAATAGGAGAGCCGTGAGGCGAGCGAGAATTCATCGAGCGGCACGGCGGTGGGAAAGGCGTGCGTATCGGGGGCCGCCTCAGCCTCCACGCGAAACAGAAATCGCGGCGACGACAGCACTGCCGTCAGCACCGCAGCCACTCCCTTTTCAAACGTGCCGCCGGGGGCGTCGTCGGTCTGCTGGGCGAGGTTCACCAGCCGGTCGACGGTGGCTTGATCGACAGGCCTGCGGAAGGCCCGCTCTGCCAGTTGTCTGACGGTGGCGGTCAGATGGGCGGCCCGCTCTGTTTTGTTGTCAGGTCGCGGGCCTGCGGCAAAGACCCGCTGGACATGCTGGGGATAGGCCAGGGGGAGCGGCTGGCCGCTGCGATCGTGGCCGATAAAAGGCACGGCAGTCTCCACGAGCTTCTCCGCCACAACCGTGGCCGTCGCCAAAAATTTCTCCACCAGCAGCGGCGACATCGAAAGTACGTCGCCGATCGTATCGAACCCGTAGCCGGTATCGTCGGCGGGGAGCGTGTCGAGCAGATTGATCTCCAGTCCCGTCAGATCCCGCACCGTGTTGGCATATTCCACCCGGTTGAGCCGCCGCAGCACCACGCGGCCGGGATCGGGCCGGGCGGGATCGACCCCCAGCACATTCCGCTCGACAAACCGCACCAAATGCTGCCTCTGCTCCGCGGTAGGCTGAGGCTCATCGGCGGGGGGCATCGTTTCGCAGCGGATGTTGCGCCACACCGCCAGCCATGCTGCCTCGTCAGCACTGGCCTGGTCTCCAGAGGCCGGGGCCCGTGTCTGCCCGCCCAGCAGGCCGTCGAGTGCGATCGAGCCCTCGGCAGCTCCGTCGCAGTGGCAGGAGCCGCAGTGCTGCCGCAAGAGTGTCACCGTCGCCGGATCGGGATAGGCAGCCAGCCCACCGGAGGTTGGCAGCACCAGCACCACGGCCAGTGCAGCCAAGCCGATGCGACAAGCGGTCGAAATAATGCCTGCTACCACCAGAGCCTCCACCTTACGGCGCTGCGATCCGCCAAAATGCATCGCAGCATCCGGCCGCAGCGATCCGGCCCGGCCGCTTCCCATCCGCTTTCTCTGTTATATCCACCACGGCCCAGTCGGGCAGCTTGGGCGTCTGCCGTGCATTGGAAACATCGTCATCCTCGCGGAATGTGATTCCTGAATTGAGCATCACATAGCGGCCCGGATCGCGCGGCGTGGGGGGGGCGAGCGGATTGGGCTGGATCATCACCGGCACGTGGCTCGCGGCAGGAACGCTGGCGACCGGGGCGCCGCCGCCGCCGATCGCGAGGGTTGTGGCATTCCACTCCAGCGGCAGGCCGGGCAGCACCCGGGCGATGAGCGGGTTCGACAGTGGATCGCCAAACAGCACCAGATGCTTCGTGCGGAGCATCTCCTCCGTTACCTCTCCTGCAGGCACGATCGGCAATGCACCCCGAAACAGATCGTGCCAGCGGGCCTGGAAGTGGGCCAGTTCTCCCCGCGCAAAGGCATCGACGGCCGGATGGAGTCCCGGCCCCGTCGGGCCAACCACGATGAAGGGTGCTGTAAAGGCATCGTCGATCGGGCCGGTCAGCCCGGGCCGCTTGCGCCGCGCGGGCAGACTCTCTGCTGCGACCCGCCGCCAGACGCCTGCGGGGGCGAGCCCCTCCCGGGCCAGCGTGATCGTCGTCTCAGCCGTAGCTGCCGCCGGGGTTTCGCTGCCGTCGATCGTGACGCACACTTCAGGGGGCAGATCATGAAGAGCCAGGGCAGTGACATTGTGCGTCGTCACCACCAGCCCCGCTCCCTTCCTCGAGGCATCGATGCGAGCAGGCTGAAAATGCTCCGCCAACCCCAGCGCCTCGACCCACTGCACGCGGGAGTCGGCGAGCGTGGTGGTGGCCATCGTCACCGTCTCTGAGCGGCGCGGACGGCCCGCCGCCTGGGCCCGCGCCAGAAAATCACAGATGCGCCGCTTCGACACTTCGTCATATTTATGTGGCATCCCCGCGCCAATCACATGCGGCAACACCCGCCCCTCGGCCGCCAGCGTTTCCACCATGATCTCGCTGGCGGCCCGCTGGCGGTCGAGTTCGCCTGAGTAGGCGATTGCCGGGAGATTGAGCAGGTTGCGTGCTACCGGCGGGACGTCGGTCGTGTTCCAGAGAAGAGACTCGTAGAGCGGAACACTGGCTGGATCGATACCCAGATAGCGCTTTGTATCAACAAACCCGGCGCCACCATGGATGGCACAAAACCGGTCGGTTCGTCTCGCTCCGATATTCCAGGCGCCGGCGCCCCCCATGGAAAAACCAGCCAGCACAATCCGCTCCGGATCGATGGCCCGTACCTTCCCGGCAGCTTCGAGCGCCTCGAATACATCCACCATTCCGGGTCCCTTCCAGCCGTTGCAATACCGACCAAACGGCAGCAGAACAACCGCATCGACCGGCTGCAATTCCGGGGCCTTGCGGGCCCTTCCGTGCAGAAATGCCAGATCCGTTTCCTTGTCGCCGCGGCCATGCAGCCAGACCCAGACGGGAACCGGGCGACCGGCTGGAAGTCCCTCCGGAACCCAGAGCCCGTACGGCTGCACCGAACCGTCCAACCGCGAGCGGAATCCCAGCGGAATGAGCCCGGTGTGCTCGCGCCAGGGGGCACGGCCCGCCTGCAGTTGGTCCATTCGCTCCGCTGCTCGATCAAGCGCCCACGCCGCCCGCTTCAGATCGCTTGCGTCCCACCACTCACCACCGGCAAGCGCCCATTCCACTGCCTTGAGAAAGACCTCGGCATCGCTACGAGTGGCTTCATCAGCGATCCTCAGGTCTTCCAGCCGCTGCCGCAGCTCTACCAATCTTTCGGGCACCTCTTCCCAGGCCCGCCGATCGACAGGCTCAAGCTGCTCTGCCAGCACCGCGGGATCGACTCCGGCCGGAGGTAGATGGCGGCCGATCGCCGGCGGCTCGGCGGCGAACAAACCCCAGCCGCAGGCCAACTGCAGGGCGACCACAACGTAGAAGAGGCATCGAGAACGCATTTCAGCATTGTAATTGCCGGTTCGGAGCCCGCCCAGGAACGATCACCTTGGCACATTCCTTCTTTACCGTGTGGCATCAGGTGCGGCCGATGCACTCTCCACTTGGCTAAACCAATCGACGGCCATGGCAGGCCCCACCATTTCCGCTCTACACTTGAGAGGCTGTCTGACCTCGGGCAGCGATTGTTTTCATAGGCATCCGGAATTCCATCACCATGCTATTGGCTGATCTGGTGATCGATACGTTTGGCGCCGACGGGGGAATCGTGGGCGTTGTTCGCAATGGCGTGGGCCTAGGCACCGTGATCGCGGTCGTCTGCTCCTGGCAGCGGAATCGCTCGATCCTGTGGGCCATTCTGGCCGGCATGCTCTCATGGCTCTACGTTTTGTATTTCGCCCTCACCCGCCGCCCTGACGAAGTGCATGGCTTCCAGGCCGCTGACCCCGGCTCCCGGGATCTGCGTGCCTGATGCCAGAAACCGCTGCGCTGATGCCCCAGTCCACACCTGCCACCGCCCCGTTCACTGTTCTGGCCCCTGGCCGCGTTAACCTCATCGGCGAGCACACCGATTACAACAATGGGTTTGTGCTCCCGATGGCGATCGAACGCGAGGTCACAATCCGGGTGCGGCCGCGCCGCGATCGGCTCGCCCTGCTCTCCACCGACCGCGAGCCAGGAACCATAAAGCTCGATCTCACGCAGCCGATCTCCCCTCTGACCTTTTGTCCCGGGAATTGGTCGGCCTATCCAGCCGGCGTGCTCGCCGGCTTTCAACAGCGCGGCTGGGAGATTCCCGGTTTCGAGGCTGATGTATCGGCCACGCTGCCGGCCGGCGGGGGGCTCAGCTCAAGTGCCGCGCTCGAGGTGGCCACCGCCACGCTGGTCGAAACGCTCTGCGGCCGGAGCCTCGAGCCGCTGGAAAAGGCTCTCCTCTGTCAAGCCGCCGAGCATGCGTTTGCCGGCGTGCCCTGCGGGATCATGGATCAGACGGCCGTCTGCTGCGCGCGGGCCGGCCATGCGCTCCTGATCGACTGCCGCTCGCTGGAGCTACAGCATGTATTCCTCCCGGCGGAATTGAGCGTGCTGGTGATCAACAGCGGCGTGAAACACTCCCTCGCCGATGGCGCCTACGCTCGCCGCCGAGAACAATGCGCTGCTGCGGCCGCTGGCCTCGGGCTGGCGTCGCTGCGCGATCTGCCGGCTGCAGGTGCCGCGGCCCGGCTGGCCAGCCTGCCGCTGCCCGAGCGGGCCCGCGCGGGCCATGTCGTCAGCGAAAACGAGCGCGTGCTGCGGTTCACAGAAGCGCTCGCCAAGTGCGATTGGCCCACGGCCGGAGGCCTGATGGCGGAGAGCCACAGGTCGCTCGCCCGCGACTACGAGGTTTCCTGCCCCGAACTGGACCAGATCGTGGAAAGCGCCATGGTTCTGCCCGGCGTGTATGGCTGCCGGATGACCGGTGGAGGCTTTGGCGGCTGCGCCGTGGCGCTGGTTGACTCGGCCCGGGCAACTGCGATCGGTAACCTGCTCCATGAGAGCTACCGCCGAGCGACCGGCATTGCTGCCGACTGGTTGCTCACCTGCGCTGCAGCCGGCCCCCGCGTGATGATTCCGGCGAGCTAACGCACTGGCCTGACGGGCCTACAGTTTCGGCTTGGCAGGCGTTGTGGGGGGGAGAAAGTTTGGCGCGCCGGCGACCTTCACCTTCCGCACAAAAACCTTGTCACCGCAGGTGGCCAGCAGGTGGTCGAAGTTCGGCCCGCCGAAGCAGAGGTTCGATACCTTGCCGTTGGGCGTGGGGATAATGCAGTTGACCCTCCCCGCCTGGTCGCACACCTGAATCCCCATGCGCGTCGCCACCCAGAGGCGGCCATCGCGATCGACCCGCAGGCCGTCGGCGCCACTATCGTCGGCCGTGTCGGGAACATGGAGATGGAAAAATTTTTGTTTTTGAGCCAGCGAGCCATCGGGCTGCACGACAAAGCTCCACACCCACCGGCTCCGGCTGTCGGCCACATAGAGGAGGCTTTGGTCGGGTGACAGACAGACTCCGTTGGAGAATTTCAGGTTTCCCGTGTGCACCACGGTGTCGACCCCCTCGGGAGTGATGTAATGAATTCTACTCGGACTGGTGCCATCCCAGCCCGGCTCGGTCACGTAGATACCCCCGGAGGCATTAACCACCAGATCGTTGCCACGCCACCCTCGCGCGAGCGTGGCGGGCTGGCCGGAGGGATCCCAGGCGAGGATCGTTTGATCGGCACCGCTGGCCGCCACGAGCCGACCATCGGGCCCAAAATTCTGGCCATCCCCACGGCGCGAATCGGCCAGCCACAGCTCGGCCCGCCAGTCGGGCGTCACGCGCCAGGTTTTCGAATCACCCACGTCGTTGAAGAAGAGTTCCCCCCGGGCGTTCGCTGCCGGTCCCTCGGTGAATTTGTAGCCTTCCCCCACCAACCGCCAATCCTCTCCCGGCAGAAGAATTTCTTTGAGCTGCGGGCTGCCCTCTCCCCTCCCGACAGGCTGCGGCCAATCGCGCCACAACCATTCAATAGCTTCCGGAAACAGTTCCGTGGCATGGGCCGGATTGTGCCCGCCATCCCCCCACACATGCCGAATGTCGTAGCCTGCGAACGTGAGGGCCCGCTCCAGGGTTTGGTTGGCCATCCACCAATCGCCACCGTAGATATTGAGATCATTCGAGCCATCCTCGAGGAACACCCGGATCGGCTTCGGCTCTCCCTTGCGCACCAGCGTTGGATAGACATCCCCTCCCTGCAGGCCGACATAGGTACCGATCCCGCTGAACACCCGGGTGAAGGCATCGGGGCGCTCCCAAGCGGCGGTGAAGGCGCAGATCGCCCCGCTGGAGATACCCCCGATCGAGCGGTCGTTGCCGCTGTGGGAGAGCACCAGGCTGCGGCCATCGGAGGCTTTTTGCTGTTCGACAGCGGGCAATAATTCCTCCAGCAGAAACCGGGCGTAGTCTCCCCCGAGGCAGTCGTATTCGTGGCTGCGGTTGTAGCGATCGAGAGCCTCCGGGCGGCCAGCAGGCACCCGCCCGGGCGTCACAAAAACTCCGATCGTCACCGGCATCTTCCGCTCGTGGATCAGGCGGTCGAACACCTGCGGTGCGTTGCACTGGATCCCATCCTGCTGAATATGGACACAGGCGGGAGTGGTGCCGTCGAACTGCGCCGGCACATAGATCCAATAGTTTCGCGTTGTGCCAGGATAGATCTTGCTCGCGGCAAACTCCCGCTGGATCACCTCGCCTTTGGGCGGTGATGCGATCGAAGCCTCAGCGGTGGTCTCGGTCGCGGGCTGAGCCCTGGCGCGGGACAGAAGAGCGCAGCTTGCCAGCACAACAGCCACCACAGACAGCACAACCTTCATCATTCGGCTCCGGGGGATGGACGGGGGAATTGGGCCTCCAGCAGTATTTCGGCCTGCGCTCGGGCAGAAGCCCACTGGGCATCATCGACAGAATTGACTCGTTCCTCGGGCTGCTGGCTGCGGTCGTAGAGTTCGCGGGCCACCACCCTGCCGCTGTGCCAATCGCGCCACTGGGTATACCGCAGCTCCGCGGTGCGAACGCTCACCCCCATCGCCGTGGGCTGGCCCCCTGGCTCGCGGTCGAAATAGGCCGGCCGCGGAGCTTGAGTGAAGGCGGCCGGCTTCACACGCTGCGCTGTGTCGCCCAGCACCGGCACAAGGCTGACGCCCTCAAGCCCCGGAGGCTCAGGCAGCTTGCAGAGTTCGACCAGCGTCGGAAAGAGGTCGATCAGTTCCACGAGGCTCGCGGTGCGGCCTCCGGCCTGCCGGCACTGTGGCGGTGCGATGAGCAGGGGCACGCGGGCGTCGAGTTCGAAGTTGGAGTTCTTGGCCCACAGCTGGTGTTCGCCGAGATGGTAGCCGTGATCTCCCACGAACAGGATGATCGTGTTGTCGAGCCGCCCGCTGCGTTTGAGCGCTTCGAGCAGTTTGCCGAGCTGGGCATCGAGATAGCTGATGTTGGCGAAGTAGCCATGCCTGATCTCCGCCACCTGTTCCGCCGTGAACTCGACCCGGTCGGGAGGCAGTCCGAGCAGTTCACGGCTATCGTGAAACGCCAGATCCGGGGCGCCAGACGGACGAGCGGGGTTGAGAGGGGGAAGGCTGGCCCGGTCGTAGAGATCCCAGTATTTTTTGGGGGCGTTGAACGGAGCATGGGGCTTCCAGAAGCCAACTGCCAGAAACAGGGGCTGATCCCGCGGCTCCTCGATCAGGCGCACCCCTTCCGCAGCGACCCGGCCATCGTAATAAGCCTCGTCGGGCACATCGCGGCATTCATAGAGCGGCGCCGCCGGCAGCGAGGTGCCGTAGGGCCGCGGCGCGGGGGAGGCGAGATTGGGGGGCAGGGGCGTTGGCACTGCGGCCAGATTGGCCCCCTGCTGGGCGAAGTGGAGAAACTCCGGTGCGCTCCAGGAGCGGGGATCTCCCTTTTCGCTGGTATGCCAATTATGGAAGATTTTTCCCACGCATCGGGCAGAGTAGCCATGATCCTTGAACCACTGCGGCAGCGTGGGGAGATCAGGCTGGTGGGTGCGGAAGTGCGTGCTGTTGTCCCAGACCCGCAGAAAATCGGGGCGGCGGCCGGTGAGCAGCGACGAGCGGGAGGGATTGCACAGGCTCTGCTGGCAGTAGGCCCGGTCGAATTGCACACCCCGGCGGGCTAGCCGATCAAGGTGGGGCGTGATCGCCGCGGAACCATAACTGGCCAACTCGGGGCGAAGGTCATCGGCCATGATGAAGAGCACATCGGGCCTGCCGGCGGATGAGGCTTCGCCCGCCTCGGCACTCCCGAGGAACAGCAGCGCGGCGCCAGCCCAGGCCAGGCCGAGATTGACTGCCAGCCAGCGATTTTTTCTCAAGCGATTCACGCGTCTGCTTCCCTTGCCAAGCGCCGGCACTTCTGACAATTGAAATTCGGCCGCACCAACCCCGCAGCCGCCATGATACCCCCCGCAGGCGATTCGTATCACCGCACCTACCCGTTCCATCTTGGCCGCAGGAGTCTGCTACAACTCCCCTGCCCGGTATGGGCTCGGTACCACAATCTTCAGCGGGGTTTGCCGTGAGGGCAGTCGTCTACGAGGATCGGCTTCATTTCACTCCCTCTGCAGCACTGCGCTCGGCGCGGCCCGGGGAGACAATCGTGGATGTCACCCATGCCGGTATCT
>Ga0114967_10004535_pt1 | contig 11163 bp, 11 predicted proteins | sample M_130628_MF_Meta_FD_92639 | JGI IMG/M metagenome (GOLD analysis project Ga0114967, IMG submission 92639) | Freshwater microbial communities from Lake Montjoie, Canada to study carbon cycling - M_130628_MF_MetaG | ecosystem: Environmental > Aquatic > Freshwater > Lake | place: Lake Montjoie... | reverse complement strand
TCTCTTGAACTCGAATCGGAATATGGTAACGTATTGAACTGCCATCAGAATATTTATATTTGCTTCGATAAATGGATTCAGCGAGAAGAGTACGTAAATACAAACGATTGCGGTGTATCATATACCAATTATATGAACGAGATGTGCGAATGCTTTGCAAACGGGGGTGTTCTCGACGGCGAATATTTCCTGCCCAATAACTCCAGCATTATTGATACTTCTGATTGGCAAATCAGTTATTACGATAGTATTGATAGCGTAGATTATCTATTGCAACGATAATTCTAATCTATAAGAATAATATATTTATAATATAAACATAAAATGAAACAAATATTTCGTAAAACAATCCCCAGTGTAATATTATTTACACTTTTAGAAAAAATATGTTTAAAAACAGAAAAATACTTTTTTATCGATTATAATAGTTATAAGACGATGATATATCACGAATATCATATCCCGTTTCAAGAAAAAGTAAAGCCATATTATCATAATTCGAAACAGTTTTATGCCAACCGTAAGTTCTCGTATAACTCTTTCGCTACTATTGTACGTCAAATATGTAGAATAAATGATATTGTATTTACATCTCAAATAAGATATAATGAATCGAAATATAATATTGACTATTTTGTATACCATAATGGCGTAGATATTGCAAGAGAACTCGAGATATTAGAAGAAACGGAAAAGGAAGAAGCAGAACGCATAAATTCGTTGAAAGAGCGCCAAATAGTAGAGGAGGTTCTCGAAGATATTATCGATAAAGTTATAGAAGGATAAATAAAATAAATAGATAGATTATATGATAACAGCTGAAGGAATATATAGAGTTCTATTTGGATTGGCAGTAATAGCAAGTGTAGGATATATAGGAAATAAAATTATAGCAAAAATAGATACGAAACATCAAGACGAATACGATTTAATCAAGAAATACTTGCTGAATGATTCGCCTTTATATGGCTATAATAAACCGAAAATATGGATTCATTCTAAATATGAAGTGAATGCAAGACAATGGAAAGATTTCTATTCGAGAAATTCCACGGATTTAAATCAACCCTATTTACATTTGACTATACAAAGTATTATTAATCATTGCGGAAACGATTTTCATATATGTCTTATAGATGATGAAACATTTAGTAAGCTTATACCCACATGGGATATAGATATCGTGAATATGCCAGAACCAGTAAAATCGAATATTCGAGAACTTGGATTAGCACAACTCGTCTACTATTACGGAGGTATGGTCGTGCCGAATTCATTCCTATGTTGTCAAAATCTACTGGGGCTTTATAGCAACGGTATTTCTAATATGCAACCATTTGCTTGTGAAAATATTAATCGCACACAGGAGTTCACACAGACTCATAAAGCGATTTTTACCCCCGATGCCTATTTTTATGGTGCGCCCAAGAATAATTGCACGATAAAAGAATACATTGAAATGCTTAAAGTCCGGTGTATGAATCCACACTTTACAGCAGAATATGAATTCCGAGGACAAACCCAACGACTTTTTCAGCGATTTATTCTCAACCAGAAAATGAATTTAATTGGTGGAGAACTTGTGGGGGTTAAGAATGATAAGCGTAAACCGATTTTGGTAGACGACTTATTAGGAGAAGGATTCCTTGTTTTAAGTCCAAATGCATATGGGATTTATATTCCAGAGGAGGATATATTAAATAGGACTAAATTCCAATGGTTTGCGGCGATGACAACAGAACAAGTTCTCAATACAAATACGATTTTATCAAAATATATACGTGCATCTATGGTAGATTTTTCCACAGAATATGCGAGAACATCGAATGAAATCAAGAGTATTATTTCTATATGATTATGCGTAGCCCCTTCCGCACCCCCGCCCCGAAAGGGTCGGCGTTTAGATGTCCAAAGGTGTAAAATTGATTATTTATTACTTTTAAAATATAAAAGTAATAATCCTATATGATGATACCAACCAGCCTCGTTATCGCTATCCAATTCCCTAAACTCCCACTACAAACAATATTATCTATAAGAACATTCGGGTCGACGATATTCAATGAATTAAACGAACTATCTGTGAAAGACCACCTAATAATGAATATTCTCGATTTTAAACCGGACCAGAATCATTATATTATGGCGTCTACACTCATATTATTCCTATATGGCCAATATAAATATAATGAAGGAATGCAGAGTATAGATAATCGCATCGTAAAAATAGATAGATTTAAAAAAATGAAAAAAATCATGAGCGAATTATTGTTAGTCTTGGTCATCGTTTTCACAAAAAATGTGACCGAGGTCTTTTGATAGTCATATAGAAATATTCTCTATATGACACGATAACGAATGTAATTTAAATTTTATTTTTTTACGGTTTTATTCTTGGCCGTCTTGGTTCTCCTAGATTTTCTCAAAACATATCCGAATTTCCCTTTTTTTGCGAAATATCCATACTTCTGTAGTCTTTTTTCTTTTTTAGCAGTAACATGCTTCTTCTTTGAAACGATACGCCCCCATTTATTCATCATAAAATCGGATTTTGTGAGATTTCCGTATGTTTTATAAGCAGTGCCGGTCTTATAAACTTGTTCTCGAGAACCAAAAAGATTTTTAAATTTCTTTCCATTAATATGGTAATAACCATCATCGTGTCTATATGGGCGATTTGTCATATAGATATTATGGAGATATTTTTACAACAGTGAAGATTTGACTTCTGGTACGCCCCTTCGGGGCGTATTTCAATTCATCACTGGTATCTGACCCTTGTAATTTGAATTCTTTAAGGGTTTAACATGGACCTATGACATCTGTGCTTCCAAATCTACGCGCGAATGCGGCGTATTCCATTTTTTTAGACATATTTGGCGAATTTGCCTTAATCTTTCCTTGATTATATATATTTGAACACTTGACCGGAATTGAGTTTTTATTTATTTTTTTATTGGACATGGAATATAATTTCGTGGTTGAATATGTGGGCGATATTACGGAGGTAGTTTTGGGTTGATTATATATACAATATTGTCTTTGTTGTGTCGGTTTATTGAATCTATTCTGTTGTAGATTATCAAAATTTATAATACTAAATGGCATTTATATAATACTTTATTATATTATTTATTACGAATGATTCTAGAGAACAGTAAATTTACGTGGTGTATTATTTCCTATAATAATACCATTTTTTACATCTTGAAGTATTTTTTGTTCTGGGGTAAGTTTTGGTATAATACCAATATTACTAAATGTTTTGTTGCCGACATTATACGATTGAGTCGCTCCATATGTTCTTACATAAGATGCATATCGCATTTTTTTTGATATAGTGGGGTCATTGCCTGATGTTGCCATTTTTTTATATTGTATAGATTTTGTGCATGCACATTGTGTTTTAATATCATATTCAATCATATTTTTATTATTATTTGTATCTGTATTAAAAAAAGTATTTCCCATACTGAATATTGATGTCATATAATAATATTTAGATAACTTATATGAGAGATATTTTTTTTATTCTTTTATTTTTTATTTTGGTTATTATTTTGACCCCCTTTAATGGCGGATTGATTCAATATATAAAAGCATTTTCACTATTACTCATTATAGTTATGCTTTGTTTATATGCTTGGGTATTTACATTCGAAGATGTTGACATAAGTTCCTTCTAGGAATGTTTTTCCGTTCCATTATTTGCAAAATATTGTATATGTCACATAATCTAATCGTTGCAGGTCATACGAAAAGGAACGATATTAGGGTCCCCCTTCTATAAAATTGATTTTAAAAATAAATACAAAGCCATCTGCATATAACCATATAGAATGTCGTCCGCTACCGCCCTTGCAAATAAGTATCAACAGAAAACCGATAAGGAACATGTTCTCGATAATCCTGATACATACATTGGTTCTATCGAGAATATCGAATCCACTATGTTTGTTTTACCGAACATAGAAGTCGAAGGTCAAATAGAAAAAATAGTACAGAAAAATATACCGTATAATCCCGCGCTATATAAACTATTTGACGAAGCCATCGTGAATGCGCGTGACCATATTGTGCGTATGATTCAAGCGACTTCTGCTACCACTTCAGAAACAAGCGCTGCGACCACGCCAAATGCAACTGCGAAAAATGTCACATACATTGATGTTCAAATCGACCAAACTAGTGGTGCAATAACTATCGTAAATGACGGGAATGGTATTGATATCGCGATTCACCCAGAGACGAAAAAATGGATTCCGCATATGGTTTTCGCCGAGTTGAGAACATCGACCAACTACGATAAAACCGAGAAGAAAATCGTGGGCGGTAAGAATGGTTATGGTGTCAAGCTCATTTATATCTGGTCTACCTTTGGCTATATCGAGACGGTGGACCATACTCGCGGTCTTAAATATTACCAAGAATTCCGGAATAACTTGGACCTCATCGGCGAACCAGTGATTACTAAAGTGAAATCCGCAAAACCCTATACCAAAATCTCGTTCACACCGGATTATGCGAGACTAGGTCTTATCGGGGGACTCACACCCGATATGATGACACTTTTGAAACGCCGCGTATATGATATTGCAGCAGTAAGCGACCATTCGGCGAAGAAAGTGAAAGTCATATATAATGGCACTCAAGTACCAGTCAAACATTTCCAAGGATATATCGACTTATACTTGGGTACAAAAGAGGAATGTAAACGGGTGTATGAATCCCAAGGTGATAGATGGGAATACGCGGTAGCCCTCGCGCCAACACACGAGTTCACACAAGTCTCTTTCGTCAATGGTATCGCAACATATAAAGGTGGTAAACACGTAGATTATCTTATAGGACAAATCGTGAGAAAGTTGACGGAATATATTGAAAAGAAGAAAAAGGTGAAAGTGAATCCGGCGTCTATTCGAGAACAACTCATCCTGTTTTTGAGATGCGATATAGAGAATCCGGCATTCGATTCGCAGACCAAGGACTATATGAATACCCCGCCCGCGAAATTCGGTTCATTATGTAACGTATCAGACGCTTTTATAGAGAAGGTAGCAAAGATGGGTGTCATGGATATTGCGTGTTCTTTGACAGAGGCCAAAGAGAACAAACAGGCGAAGAAGTCGGATGGTTCTAAAACCAAGAATATCCGCGGCATTGCGAATTTCATTGATGCGAATTATAGCGGCGGACCCCAATCCAATGAATGTATTCTCATTCTATGTGAAGGGCTATCGGCAATGTCGGGGATTATCAGCGGACTCTCGTCTGAAGATAGAAACCGTATTGGTGTATATCCGATGAAAGGGAAAATCCTCAATGTACGCGGGGAACAACAGAAGAAAATATCGGAGAATAAAGAGATTGCAGATATTAAGAAAATCCTCGGTCTAGAAATGGGAAAAGAATATAAAACCATCGAGGATGTCAATAAGAATCTGCGATATAGCAAAATCATGATTATGACGGACCAAGATTTGGACGGGTCACATATCAAAGGTCTATGTATTAATCTCTTTCATTCGGAATGGGCGTCTTTGATTCAAATCCCCGGATTCATTTCCTTTATGAATACGCCTATCCTTCGTGCGACAAAGGGCCAAGAAACCCTCTTGTTCTATAATGACGGCGAATACAATACATGGAAACAAGCATTCCCGAATGCAACGCCATCGAAAGCATGGACTATCAAATATTTCAAGGGGCTCGGGACCTCGACCTCGAAAGAATTCAAAGAATATTTCGCCAATAAGAAAATCGTAGATTTTGTATATGATGAGACCCTCGACGATAATACAATTGATAAAGTCTTCAATAAAAAACGGCCAGATGATAGAAAGGTTTGGCTCGAAAATTATGATAAGACCGTCTATCTCGATACGTCGCGACCTAGTGTCAAATATACCGAATTCATCGACCACGAGATGGTGCATTTCTCCACATATGACTGCGCAAGGTCGATTCCTAATGCGATGGACGGTTTGAAAATCTCGCAGCGTAAAGTCCTATATGCCGCGTTCAAACGCCGGCTCACATCGGAAATCAAAGTCGCGCAATTCTCTGGTTATGTATCAGAACATAGCGCGTACCATCACGGTGAGGCATCTCTCAATGGTGCAATCGTAAACATGGCACAGACGTTCGTAGGGTCAAATAATATCAATCTATTAGAACCCAACGGCCAGTTTGGCACGCGCCTACAAGGTGGCGATGACTCGGCATCAGAGAGATATATCTTTACCCTCTTGAATAAAATCACACGCGAGATATTTCCAGAGGCAGATGATAAAGTTCTCACCTATAAAGACGACGACGGTACATTGGTCGAACCCGAGTTCTACGCACCCATTATTCCATTTGCCCTCATCAATGGGATATCGGGAATCGGTACAGGATTCTCGTGTTCAATTCCGTCGTATAATCCCTTGGAAATCATCGACTATTTGACACAGCGACTCCAGAAGGGGGTATTTGCGAACGCCACTAACACGGAGTCATTCGCACCTTATTACGAGGGATTCAAAGGCACGATTACAAAACTCCCTAGCGAACCCAAATACTTGGTGAAAGGTCAGTATGAACGTATCGGGGATGATAAAATCCGTATTACCGAACTCCCTGTGGGAACATGGACGATGCCTTATATTGCATTCCTAGACGTACTTCTTGACGGAACAGTGGATAAAGCGGGGAAGAAAATCCCACCGGTAATCAAAGACCATGTCAATCTATCCACCGAAGTCAATGTAGATATCACCATCACTTTTCCGAAAGATAAATTACAAGAGTATTTCAAGGGTCCATCTCCGTCGACTACTGAAATCAGTCCTATAGAAAAATTGCTGAAACTCACCACGACGATTTCCACGACGAATATGCATATGTTTGATGCCAAATGTCGGTTACATAAATACATCTCGGTAGAAGAAATCATCCAAGATTTCTATATGACACGTATCGAAGTCTACCGTACTCGCAAGGCGGCCCTTTTGATGGATATGCGCGCCCTCCTCGTGAAACTGGCGAATCGTGCGAGATATATCCAGATGAATCTTACTGGCGAAATCGACTTGAGGCGTAAGACGACGACCCAAGTCGATGAACTCCTCACAGGAATGACCTTTGATAAAATCGATAATACATATTCATATTTGGTTGAGATGCCGATGAACTCTGTGACCGAAGAGAAGGTAGCGAAGATTATGAAAGAGAAGGCCGACCTAGAATCCGAAATTACTGTTTTGGAAGCCACGCCTCTCGAAGAAATCTGGCGTAAAGAATTGGATACACTCAGGTCATCATATTTATCCTATAGGACAAAGAGGGAAGCCCTTCAATCGGTAATAGCGGTTGCACCGCAAAAGAAAGTGGTTAAAAAGAAGTCATTAAGTGGCGGAGGTAGTAAAATGTAAACATGTAAATAAAGTCAACTAGAATAAAAATTGATTATAAAAATATTTTTTATGATATGATATAAAACAATCATACCATAATGTATTACGAGAATGATTCCGATGAGACTGACACAATTATTATGTATGACTCCGACGATACTCACTCGGAAAGTGACACTATCCCTTATTATAGCGAAGAGTTACAGATACACGAAGAAGATATAGAATTCATTCAAAACGAAACTACGCAAGCCGCATTTGACGATATATCAGAAGAAATAGATAATCAACATATAGGACATGAAAGAATGCAAATAGGGACATATAAATATATTCGACGGTCACGCCAGTTTTTACATATCATGAATATACCCCTTGTATCATTTTTCAAATATAATTCCTATTTGATATCTAGGTATTTCTATTGGCATAGTAGTTTTTATGTGACGGAACAACCTCCGGTTGATTTGATTCAAATATACGAAGTAGGCAATCCGTTAACAGTGTCATATTGTGTGATAAAAACCTTTTGGATAAAGATTATTCAAAGGGTTTGGCGGCGGGTTTATAACGAACGCCAGCGTATTATTCAGGGTCGTAAGACCATTGAATCGATCAGATATAGAGAATTGAATGGGCATTTTCCCGAAGGGTATAGGGTCATGCCTAGGTTCTCGTTGAATATACGGAATTGAAGATTTATATGAGTGATTATTTTACATATATAATATTTTATTATTATATATGATTTCTCGTTCAATTAGTTCAACTCCTTTAAAATATAGACCCTATAGTTTAAGCAATAAACCACAATCAAAGAGTAAAACAGAAATGTGTGAAATTGATGTGATAGGGTTTATTATTCGCACGATTGATTTTATTATGAGAACAATTCCATTTATTGGAGAAAAATATATAAATGAAATGCCCAATAGTTTATGTAAACAATTATTAATATATATAAAAAATATAAAAAAGGAATATCCACATATTAGTGGAAGTGATATAATCAAATTTTTATATGAAGATACTGAAAATAAAAAAGGTGGAGGAGGTCTAAATAATTTATACAAAATATTGTGTTTATTTCTTATGGTTACATGTGCTTTTACATTACAAGCATTATCATCTTCAGCATTGACAAATACGATTGAGGATTTAACTAGTGAACTTAATCGGCGTCATAAAGAAAAATGTAGCAAAGATAATAGTTGTACAGTTATTGGGCCTAACGAAAGATTAAATATAGCAAGCAATGAATTCAGAGAAATTGCAAGGGATTTTTTACTTGTTTATACGAACACAAATGGTCATTGTGCATTTAATAGTCATTTTATTCTCAATGAACAATTACATATAAATGACTTTAAAAGAACACTTAAAACTGCGATAAAAAATAATGAAACGAATCCCGAATTAATAGGTAAAATAAATCGATATCACGATTTTATTTATCACGATGTAACAAAAGAAAATATGTTAGGCATAGTTCGTGATGCTGGGAAGAATTTACATGAACGTTTTAACACTTTGACACGTAATGATTATTTTTTTGCATTTCCTACTAGGACTCTAACAAAACAACCGCCTGAAATTATAGCATTTTCTATGGGGTATACTACTTATGCGAATGAATCCGGAAAAAGAACATATAACACTGGACATGCCGTTACTGCATTTGTACGTAAATTCGATAAAGATACATTTAAACCCTTGAAGAATTCAAATGGGACATCCCACTTCGTATCTATTCTTCAAGGGTATAAGGTAGCTATTGCAGATATGAATAATATTGATAGTTTAATTTATCAAGTAACAGGGGTTGCTACGGATTATGTCGGCGTTCCTTTAATTAGATACGAAAAAGGTTTCTTTACTCCGGATGAATTGAAAAAAATGGATAAAACTATGAAGTCAATAAAAACTGAAGTAAATGTCAAACCAAGCGAAATATCGAATATTTTACCGTTTGCTATAGAAACAGATGACCCTGTTTTTTCTACTATTATGAATAGTGTTGTCACAGTATCGTCAGATAAAGATACGAATGATAATGGTGACCATGATTCCACTAAAAATTATGGTATAAGATTTGAATCCGTGAACAATCCGGCTGAAAGTGTCATTCATGAAATTTTACCACTATTTAAGATAAATATAGACGATTTTAATGAAATTTTAAAATTAAGAAAAGAATTATATGATATGAATACAAATTATAGAATTAAGGATACATTAGATGCCATAAAAACAAAATTATATAGCGATAAAACACACGCCGAACTGAAGAAAATAAATGAAGATAAACAAAAGAAAATAGAAGATGAAATGAAAATCAATGAATTGCGAAAAAAGAGAAGAGATGATAAGAAAAAAGAAAAACATAGAGGCATTGAGGAATCAAACTCTGTCAAGGAGGTACGAAATAAAGCTGCGATGGAAGGAGAATTTAAACATAGAACGAATAAACCTAGACATCAATCACTTGGTGGAAAGATACTCGGTATAAGAAAAAAAACCAAACGAAAACGAACACTAAAAAAACGGAATCAATCTAGAAGGATGTAAATATTATTTACAATTTTTGGGCATTTATAATTCGCGTATTATTTGAAGAACGCCTTCTATTTGAAAGAGAGCAAATATAGACAAGAACGCCTTCTATTTGAAAGAGAGCAAATATAGAAACTGGTTCAAATCCGCTAAAATATCATCCCTTATACTCATTAAATCACTATCTCGCTTCACATCAAAATAAATATTCATATCTGATAAAAATTCCCGATATTCATGAATCCGCGTCTTGATCTCCTTTGTATCATGAACATCCACCAAATCGATACGGCGTTCCAGCATCTTCACACGGCTTTGGTCTTTCCCTAGTAAAACCTCAACAAATTTATCTATATGACTATTCAACTTTTCATATAGGTCATCTGTCGCCTTATGTTCTGCGTAGGAGTGTGTCTTCCAGTGGTAGAGTTTGATTATATTCAGCATTTCGATAAAGACTTTGACGATATGAGATTTTCTGGGTTCCTCCGTTTTTTTTTCTCTCATCCTCTTGGTTCTCGACTTTATCGATTTTTTCCTATGTGACTTTCTTGACATATATCATATAATTATATTATAATAAGAATAACACACAATGTTATTTACAAAAACAATATTGTGTCATATATACACCTTTTTACATTTCAAACGCCGAAATTTATATAGTCTTATAGATAATATATAAAACGCGATGGAATTGTATTTGTGTTGATATTTTAGGAACAAAATATATTAATATATAATAATGGAAACTTACAAAACACTTATTGAAACATAATTTCAAAATGCAGAAGATAATATTTCGAAAATTACAAATGATATTATTAATATGGAAGGTATGTCTGGAACAAAAACAAGACATTTTTATAATAATTTATTAAACACAGAAGATGCAAGATATTTAGAAATAGGAACTTGGAAAGGTAGTTCTGCTATGTGTGGAAATAAAGCAAAGGTAATCTGTATAGATAATTGGAGTGAATTTGGAGGTCCTAAATCTGAATTTTTAGTTAATTTTGAAAAATTCAAAGGAGAAAATGAAGCAACTTTTATTGAGAATGATTGTTATAAAGTAGATGTTTCTACATTACCAAAATTCAATATTTATATGTATGATGGAAACCATACGAACGAAAGTCATTATAACGCATTATTACACTATTATAATTGTTTAGATGACCTATTTATTTTTATAGTAGATGATTGGAACTGG
>Ga0114967_10004532_pt1 | contig 11166 bp, 8 predicted proteins | sample M_130628_MF_Meta_FD_92639 | JGI IMG/M metagenome (GOLD analysis project Ga0114967, IMG submission 92639) | Freshwater microbial communities from Lake Montjoie, Canada to study carbon cycling - M_130628_MF_MetaG | ecosystem: Environmental > Aquatic > Freshwater > Lake | place: Lake Montjoie... | reverse complement strand
TTTTCCTGATTAACAAATAAAACCTCCAATGATTTTACTTGCTTTTCATTTAAACTTAACTTCTCTTTTAACATAATCGCTCTTTTAGTGGCTCTGTCTTCAGGCGACATTTCTTTACGTTTCATTTCTTGAGCTGATACAGTAGTTGCGAAACCCGTAATTAATAAGAAGCAAATTAATAAAAATTGTTTTTTCATGATATGTTTTTTTTAAATTATTAATAGTGATTTTATTTAGTTGATAATTATAGTTTTTTCTTGTTCTTATTCACTAATTTTTTTGATTAGATATATTCCGTCTCTGATAGGTAGTAGCATTTTCCTTGTTCTTTGGTCAGAATTCACTTTTTCATTAAATGCTATTAAATGTTTAGTGTCGCGATCCCAGTCCATTTCTTGTTTTATCACATTGCCACTCCATAAAACATTGTCAGCTAAAATATAACCTCCGATATTCACCTTGTCGATTATCAAATCGTAGTATCTTGAATAGGCTTCTTTATTGGCATCAATAAAAACAAGGTCAAATTTTTCATTTAAAGTAGGGATTATTTTTTCGGCATCACCTATAATTATTTCACACGAATGTAAAACATTTGCTTTAGCTAAATATTGTTCAGCAATTGTTTTTAACTCGTCGTTAACATCAATGGTAATGAGCTTGCCATTTGGTTTTAGTCCTCGGGCAAGGCATATTGCAGAATAGCCAGTAAAGGTTCCGATTTCTAAAATTTTTTCTGGATTAATCATCTCACTTATAAGAGTCAAAAATTGACCTTGTAAATGTCCAGAAAGCATTCTTGGAGAAAAGACTTTTGCATGTGTTTCGCGATTTAGCTCTTTTAAAACAGCATCTTCATGAGTTGTATGCGCCTCACAATAACTTAAAAGTTCTTTGCTGATAAATTCCATCTTCTAGTAATTTTGGTTATTTAATGATTATAAAATTAATTGAATAATACGTAGGTTTATTATGTTATGTGCTAAACTAGTAACAGTATTTCGATTTGGTTAACAATAAAAGAAAAAATATTCTAGATAATCAAGGATAATACATCTTTGGTTATTATTTTCGTGACATATCTTCCTAGTTTATGAATATCATTCTTTTTGACGATCAATATACAGATAACCTTCTGCCTTTCACCTATACTCGTCCTGTATGCGAAATGAGAGTTGGGATTTTAACTATTAAAGAAAAGTGGGAAACACTATTGTCATCAGAAGATAACCGTATCTCTCACCTTACAAGAGATTATTTAAAAGAAAAGTTTGCTTGTAATAATTCGCAGGATAGTTATTTTATAAACGGAGCTCTTTTCCCGACTTTTGAATTACTTTCTTCAATTAAAAAACTTGAAATAGGGAAGGGGCTAATTTCTGGTAATAAGTTTATTGCTGTGCGTTCTGATAATTTTAATATCAATAATGACACGTCTATTGAGTTTGTTGGTTATGATGGGGAGGCTGATTTTCTGAATTATCCTTGGGAAGTATTTATAAAAAATGAACGAGAGCTAATTAATGATTTTGAATTTTTAACTAAGGGAAGGAAGAGTCAATTATTGTCATCAACAAACCGAGTAATAGGTCTGCAAAATATTTTTCTAGAAGAAGGGGCCAAGGTAGAATGCTCGATCATAAATGCAAGTACTGGTCCAGTTTACATAGGTAAAAATGCGGAGGTAATGGAAGGTTGCATGATCCGTGGACCTTTTGCGTTAAACGAAAGTGCTGTTTTGAAAATGGGAGCTAAAATATATGGCGCAACAACTATCGGTCAAGGTTGTAAAGTAGGAGGAGAAGTGAGTAATTCCGTGTTTATTGCTAACTCAAATAAAGCGCACGATGGGTTTTTGGGTAATAGCGTAATTGGCGAATGGTGCAACCTAGGAGCAGATACCAATACTTCCAATTTGAAAAACAATTATTCAAATGTAAAAGCGTGGAGTTATAGAGAACGTAAAATGATTGACACTGGCTTGCTGTTCTGCGGATTAATGATGGGGGATCATTCTAAGTGTGGTATCAATACAATGTTTAATACTGGAACTGTTGTTGGTGTTTCTGCTAATATTTTTGGCGCCGCATTTCCTGATAAATTTGTTCCTTCATTTACCTGGGGTGGAACTGCAGATTCAGCGAAATTCCTATTGGAGAAAGCCACCTCTTTAGCAAAAATTGTAATGCAGCGAAGGGGTATAAAGATGACTTCTGCAGATAGCAATATATTAACAGAAGTTTTTTTGAAAGAAGCTAATCCAATTTCAGATTAGTAATTCCGTTGGCACATCTATTGCCTGAGGCGCGCGCCCAAAAAAAACGCGTATTCATTTAAGTTTTAATGTCAATTTGTCACAATTAGTTTATGTATTCAGAAAATAATTTTAATAGTATGCCTTTATCTGCCATAGGTATAAATGATGATGAACCAGAGTTGATCCCATTGCTCACCAATGAAGACGAGGAGCAGATGAATAATGAAAAGGTTCCCGAGACACTTTCATTGTTACCATTAAGAAATACGGTTTTATTTCCAGGAGTTGTTATTCCAATTACTGTTGGTCGTGATAAATCCATCAAACTGATAAAAGATGCTTATGCATCTGATCGAATAATCGGAGTAGTTGCTCAAAAAGATGTAAGTATTGAGGATCCAAAGTTAGACGATTTAAAATCGATTGGTACGGTTGCACAAATTTTAAAAATGCTACGAATGCCTGATGGAAATACAACAGTTATTATTCAGGGCAAACGCCGTTTCAGAGTAAAAAAGTTAGTTCAAGAGGATCCTTATTTAAAAGCAGTGGTTGAGCCATTTTCAGATTCAACTAAAGAAGAAAAGGATCAAGAGTTTAGCGCAATCGTAGATTCATTAAAAGACATCTCGATGCAGATTATTCAGCAGTCGCCAAATATTCCTACAGAAGCTTCTTTTGCATTACGCAATATTGAGAGTCCTTCCTTCTTAATAAATTTTATTTCATCTAATATGAATGCGGATGTAGATAAAAAACAAAGTTTACTTGAGATGAATGATTTGAAAGAAAGAGCAACAAGAGTTTTAGAGCATTTAACAAAAGAATTACAAATGCTTGAGTTGAAAAATCAAATTCAGAGTAAAGTAAAAACTGATTTAGATAAACAGCAGCGTGAGTACTTTCTAAATCAGCAGTTAAAAACAATCCAGGAAGAGTTAGGTGGTAACACGCCAGACAAAGAGATGGAAGAAATGCGTGATCGCGCAAAGAAAAAGAAGTGGGTTAAGCAAGTGCAAGAAGTTTTTGATAAGGAGATGGATCGTTTAGGGAGAATTAATCCTGCCGCAGCTGAATACTCCGTAACGATGAATTATCTTGATTTGCTTTTAGAACTTCCTTGGGAGGATATGACAGATGATAATTACGATTTGAAGCGCGCGCAGAAAATTTTAAATAAAGATCATTTCGGATTAGAGAAAGTTAAGACGCGCATTCTTGAATATCTTGCAGTAATCAAGTTGAAGAAAGATATGAAGTCGCCGATTATGTGCTTAGTCGGACCTCCAGGCGTTGGTAAAACATCTCTTGGTCGTTCTATAGCGGAGGCGCTTGGTCGTAAGTATGTGCGTATGTCGTTAGGTGGCTTGCGCGATGAAGCAGAAATCCGCGGACATCGCAAGACTTATATCGGGGCAATGCCTGGTCGTATCATACAGAATATTAAAAAAGCTAAGTCATCAAATCCTGTTTTTATTTTAGATGAGATAGATAAGTTAACTAGCGATTTTCATGGTGATCCATCTTCCGCATTGCTAGAAGTATTAGACCCAGAACAGAACACAGCATTCTATGATAATTATGTTGAGTTAGAATACGACTTATCGAAAGTTTTATTTATAGCTACTGCCAACTCGCTCAGTAGTATTCAACCTGCGTTAAGAGATCGTTTGGAAATTATTGATATAACAGGCTATACGCTCGAAGAGAAAACGCATATTGCTATTAATCACTTGGTGAAAAAACAATTAGAGGCCCATGGTCTAAAGGAAGGACAGCTTTCATTTTCGGCATCAAACTTAAAAATGATTATTGAGCAATATACATGGGAAAGTGGAGTAAGAGCATTAGAAAAATGTATTGCGAGTGTTGTTCGTTCTGTTGCTAAAATGGTAGCTATGGAAGAAAAAGCACCCAATAAAGTAACAGAAGATCTTATAATAAAAGCTTTAGGTGCTCCGCGATTTTTACCTGATCGTTTAATATCAAATGATGTCGCAGGTGTTGTTACAGGTCTTGCGTGGAACACTAACGGAGGAAGTATTTTATTTATTGAAAGTAGCAAGAGTAAAGGCACAGGCAAACTTACCTTAACTGGAAACTTGGGTGATGTAATGAAGGAGTCGGCTGTAATTGCAATGGCTTACTTAAAAGCGCATGCCGAAGAATTAAAACTTGATGCTTCAGATTTTGATAAATGGGATGTACATATTCATGTGCCTGAAGGTGCTACTCCTAAAGATGGTCCTTCAGCCGGTATTACAATGCTTACTTCACTTGCATCACTTTTTTCGCAACGAAAAGTGAAAAGCAAATTAGCTATGACAGGCGAAATTACACTTAGAGGCAAAGTGCTTCCGGTAGGAGGTATTAAGGAAAAGATTCTAGCTGCTAAGCGTGCGGGTATAAAAGAAATTATTCTAAGTGCAGATAATGAAAAGGATATTTTAGAGATAAAAACAGATTATACAAAAGATTTAAAATTTCACTACGTAAATAAAATGACGGAAGTTTTAGATTTAGCCTTACTTAGTCAAAAGGTTAAACAAGCTATACGAAGTTAAAAGTGATAAGCCCTGATGTTTATTATTAGGGCTTTTTTATTTTTTATCGCAAACACTGCAAGTGTCACCCTTCGATTTCTTTCTCATCTTAAGAATTAGGTAACAGGTTGCACCAATCACAATTGCATATACAATTATATTTTGAAGTATGTTCATCAGCTATTGCAAATTTCGTAAAATTTATTGTTTTTCGCCACTGAAAAAAAGAATACTTTTGTAAAAGAATTTAAGGCTATGATAACTGCAGAGTCCCCCATTGTTTTTAATAGGAAGAATCTTACGAATGAACAACTGATTGATTTGTATAAAGCGCTATTGAAGCCGCGCATGATTGAAGAGAAAATGCTTGTTCTTTTGCGTCAAAGTAAGCTTGCTAAGTGGTTTAGTGGAATAGGGCAGGAAGCTATATCAGTAGGAACAGCTATGGCGCTTGATAAGCTAGAGTATATCCTTCCTATGCATCGCAATCTTGGAATCTTCACAGTAAGAGGAATTCCATTAAACAGGTTGTTTTCTCAGTTCACTGGCAAGCCATCAGGATTTACGAAAGGCAGAGATCGTTCATTTCACATGGGCACGCAGGATTATAAAATTGTAGGAATGATATCACATCTTGGTCCGCAGCTAGGAGTTGCAGATGGAGTTGCCCTAGCAAATTTGCTTCGAGGCGATAAGAAAGTGACTGCAGTTTTTACAGGTGATGGTGCAACTAGCGAAGGTGATTTTCATGAGAGTATTAATGTGGCTGCTGTATGGAATTTACCTGTGATATTTATTATTGAGAATAACGGCTACGGACTATCTACACCGAGCAGTGAGCAATTTCGCTGCAAGCAGTTTATTGATAAAGCTATTGGTTACGGAATAGAAGGCGTGCAAGTCGATGGAAATAATATTCTGGAGGTTTATAAAACGGTTTCTAATCTCGCAGCTTCGATGCGTGAAAATCCTCGTCCTGTTTTATTAGAATGCATGACGTTTCGTATGCGCGGGCATGAAGAAGCTTCAGGAACAAAATATGTTCCGCAAGAACTTTTTGATTTATGGGGTAGAAAAGACCCGATTAGGAACTACGAAAATTATCTATTAGATGAGAAGATAATTGATGCAGATTATGTGCAGATGGTGAGAGCAGGTATTAAAGAAGAAATAGAAGTAGGATTAGAAATTAGTTTTTCTGAACCCGAAGTTCAAGTAGATACAAATACTGAATTGGCAGACATGTTCGCACCTTGTACAAGTTCGGTAATCCCTGTGGTTAGTCAGGCAAAAACAGATAAACGATTTTTAGACGCGATAACTGATGCTATGCGTCAGGCTATGCAACGGCATTCAAACCTGGTAATTATGGGACAAGATGTTGCGGAATATGGTGGTGCATTTAAAGCAACTGCTGGATTTGTGGAGGAGTTTGGAAAAGGAAGAGTGCGAAATACACCTTTATGTGAATCAGCTATAGTGGGCGCTGCTTTAGGGCTTTCTATCAATGGATACAAATCGATTGTTGAAATGCAATTTGCCGATTTTGTTACCTGTGGATTTAATCAGATTGTAAATAACCTTGCTAAAACACATTATCGCTGGGGCCAAAATGCAGATGTTGTAGTGCGAATGCCAACGGGTGCTGGTGTGGCAGCTGGGCCATTTCACTCACAATCAACAGAAGCATGGTTCTTTCATGTACCAGGATTAAAAATAGTTTATCCTGCATTTCCTTCGGATGCTAAAGGATTGTTAGCTGCATCAATAGAAGATCCTAATCCTGTAATGTATTTTGAGCATAAAGCACTTTATAGAAGTATTAATGAAGATGTTTATGATGATTATTATACTATAGAGATTGGTAAGGCAAAAACAATTAGAGAAGGAAATAATTTGTCAATAATTACTTACGGATTAGGTGTCCATTGGGCTCTTGAAGCTTTACAATTACATCCTGAAATTGATGCCGAGATTATCGACTTGCGAACCTTGTTGCCTTGGGATGAAGAGGCAGTTTTAAATTCAGTGAAGAAAACAGGAAAGGTGATTGTAATGCATGAAGATACGCAGACTGGTGGAATAGGTGGCGAGATAACGGCACGCATAGCCGAAAAGTGTTTCCCTTATCTAGATGCGCCTCCTGTTCGTGTTGGAGCGTTAGATACAGCAGTTCCGATGTCCGCGGCATTAGAAAAAAACTTCTTACCAAAAGAGAGATTTCTCCATTTGCTCTGCGAATTAAATGCTTATTGATTTGTTGTAAGCATAGTTTTTAACTTAGCTAATGCTTCTATGTTTTGTTTCGAATATATTCCGGTTAATAACATTTTTTTTTCTTTCTCAGTTAAGTGCCAGTTAAGTGATACTCTTTCTTTTGTGTCAGGCATCTGGATAAGAACATATTCAAAGGGAATACCTTTTGTCATGCTGATGCTACATATTAGTTTGTCTGAAACATAATCTTGCATTACTAAAAAATTATCACTCAAATTTTGTACTGGAGCAGTAGTTTTTTCAAAAAAAGTTTCTGCTGAGTTATTTTTAATTTTTAATTTTTTTGGAGTATCTCTTATTTGAAGCAGAACTACACCCGAAGTATTTTCCTGAATCCATTTTTTAAAACTATAGATAAATTGAATTGCATTTTGTGTTCCATAGTTATCGTGTAAGCCAGCATCTAATACTTCAATTGACGGATTGCATGGGAGGGTAGTTGCTGGTGTTATATATGGGAATGCAGCATTCATTCTGAGTGCAGAGCTCATTCTTAGATTATAAGAATTTTGACTTTTAAAGAAACGCGTAAATTCGATACCGTTAGGAAGTTGCTTAAGGTCAGCATTTTCAGATGCATTAAGCAAGTAGCTTACTGGCTGTGCTGATATATGTAATGCGCCACCGGAATTAAGTATGGTTGGTGATACAACAAGCATTGGAATAGAAGCTGATTGCTCAGGTAAAATATAATCGCTTATTGGATGTGCCAATAAATTTTGTGTGTTTTCGTTAAACTGTTGTTCCCATGCATAAGCTCTGTCTTTCGCATAAAAACCACCATCAATTTTTACGCGACTCGGATTGAGAAATAGATCTGCGACTACACCATTAAAAATAATTGAATTAAGCATATCATTTCCGAGTGAATCTATCAATTGCTGCTTTCCTGAAAAATCATCTTGCATTAATTTTTCTTTTTGTTTCCAAAATAATTCTCGATAATAACTTTCGCTTAGCATTCCTCCCGATGATCCAAACATAATTGCCGTATTCTTCATTAAGCTTCCGCTACATGTGCTGTCAATTACTTGTAAGCTTTTAAATGTAAATAGCATCGATCGTAATCCGCCGCCACTTGCTTCTAATATAACTAATTTAGGTTTGTCTACTCCTTGTGATTCCCAATATCGTTTCCAGTTATTTAATATTTTCTCGGTATGCTTTATATCATTGGAATGTATAGCTTCATTATATTGCTTTTCTAATTTCTCTTCTGAATTGATAATAGTATTTTTTGTGTTGTCTATTCCATAAGCATAAGTTTTTGGAGAAATAAAATCAAATCGAGAAAGGAAATTAATTACTATCAAAATTAAAATCATTACAGGTGTGGCCCATGCTTTTAACCAATAGCGAATAACGCCTGCAATCATTAATAAAATCGTCATTGTTAATAATATAGAAGCACCTGCTGGGATTTTTAAATTAGGACTTTCGCCAAAAAAACCGAGAGAAAGAAATAGTATAATCAAGATGATTTCGAAAACAGCTACATTTAAATGGTTTTGGCGAAAAACTTTTTGCAACATGTATGGGTGGTAGTGACCGGATTCTCTTACTAACTTTATTTTGTGAAAGGAACTCAAGTAGGTCTCCACTCTCCATGAGTCTTTTAGTTTCTTATCTATTTTTGTATAGTCTCTAGTTGGTAATTGATCATTTTTGTCGGAATCATTAACACCAAATAGTTTTTGAATATCATCATTAGTGGTATTGAAATAGCGAAGCGATATGAATATTATTACAGTTATTCCAGCTAATAATCCCGAAATATCAATTGTTATTTCTGTCAGCGATTTTAACTGACTATTGGATTGGAATTCGTAAATGCGGTAGCAATAAAGCAATACGAATGTTGCAGGAATAATGAAATTATTTAAAAAGAATTTTAATAATATTCGTGATAATGTAGCAAGAAACGGAAAGCGAAAACTGTTTAATAGAAATCCTGATATATTAAATGCAACAATGTAAAGGCCAATCATCAGTCCAACAATAAAGAAAGATGTAAAACTTACTCGACCTAAATACTCAGGATTTAAAAATAAAAATTGTAACCCGTATTTAGTCCCAAAGTTTTCTGTTATTATACCAAAAAGTAAAATCCAGAATAACAGAAACGATTTATTTTTTTTGGCATACATTACCATTAATTGTATCGGGAAGGAGTAAATAAACCTTCTCAAGAATAATGGAAATGTTTTTTTTGTCATAAATAAATTAAAAAAAGTATTCTCATAAAGTTAAAAAATCAATGTGTAAAATTCAGGTAAAGCCAGATAAACGGTATCGCAAATAATAAGCTATCAAAGCGATCTAAAATGCCGCCATGGCCTGGTATAATATCACCTGAATCTTTTAGGTTATATGTTCGCTTTAGCATGCTTTCTACTAGATCTCCAAGTGTGCCCGTAATAACAATTATAAAAGCAATTATAATCCAGTTGCTTGTACTTAATGAATGAAAATAAACGGATGTTATATAACCTGCAATTAATGTAAGGAGTCCACCACCAATAAATCCTTCCCATGATTTTTTTGGAGAGATTCGTTCAAACAATCTTCGTTTGCCTAATGTAATTCCAACTAAATATGCAAATGTATCGCTGCTCCATTGAAGTATAAAGTAGCCTAAAGCTATTTCGGGATTGTAATGAATTTTAAAGGTTGCAAAAAAGTTTAACAATGCAAAAGGGATTATTGCATAAAATATCCCGAATGTTGTTAATGTAATATTGATAATTGGTTGCTCTTTATTACGGTATAATTCAGCGATCGGTATAACGAGTAATAAAGCAATAACTAACGTTGAATATTTGAAAGGTAATGTTCCAAAAGCAATTGAAGATAAAAGTATATAAATTGATATACCAACTATCCGGCCTACTGTCTTATTGGGTTCGTTTTTATCGGTCTTTACTATTTTATAAAACTCGTCTAGAGCACTTATGCTTATTAATAAGAATAGAATACGAAAAGTAATGGCGTCATATAGTATAGCGCCTATTAGTACAGCGATAAATATTGTTCCAAATAATAATCGTTGCCAAAAGTTGCTCATGAAATTTGATGTTCTTTTAATAGTGAAGTGGCTTCAGCTAATTTTTCTTCAGGCACATAAATTTCAATCTCTCCAAATATGTAACTAGAGTCTTTTTTATCGATGGATGTACATGGGATGTCAGCCTCTTCGAAAATTGATTTGATAATTTCAGGCTGCTGTATTTGATTGGTAGAGTAAATCTTTATCCAATTGATATTATTCATGATTTCTGTCGTCAATTAAGAATACAAATAATTGTTTTGGTCCGTGTGCACCTATCACGGTAACGCCTCCAATATCGGCTGTTTTACTTGGGCCTGTTATAATACTGATTGCTGATGGAAGCTTGCCTTTGCTTTTGAAATAGGCAAACATCTCTTTCATGTTATTTACTAGCTGTGATGCCTTTACTAAAACAATGTGAACAGGAGTAAATGCAGGAACTGATCGTGTTTGATTTTTTGATGATAAAACAATTGAGCCGCTTCTTACAATTGCACATTCACAGCTTGTTATAGCTACATTCATATTATTTATGTCTTCAACTAAGCAAGAGTGTGGAAGTTCGCATTCATAAAGAAGGTTAGAAAGACTTTCTTCGATGCATACAATGTTTTTCCATAGGTATTGAGTACCTAATTCTACTACTTCGGCAGCAAATGCTAGTTCATCTTCTACTAAAAAAAACTCTCCACCCACAGCAGTTAATTGATTTTTAAATTCAATTATAGCGTTGTCTGAACCTTTAACAAAAATACTTGATTCTATTTCTATCTGCGGAAAAGGATTAGGCGACTTCGATAATAACGAAGCGCGTATTTTTTTTAATACCTTTTCTTTGGTAGTATTATCTTGCATTTGGATGGTTAAGCAATTGGAGTATTGTTTTCGCCAACTAAAGAATCATCATCAGACAATGCAGGTGCAACTATTGAAGTTTGATTAGCTATTGGTTCTTCTTTATCCCATTTACGCTTTCCAAATATGATTTCTAAATCTTCACGGAAGATAACTTCTTTGTCTAATAAAGTCATTGCTAGGGT
>Ga0114967_10004530_pt1 | contig 11171 bp, 9 predicted proteins | sample M_130628_MF_Meta_FD_92639 | JGI IMG/M metagenome (GOLD analysis project Ga0114967, IMG submission 92639) | Freshwater microbial communities from Lake Montjoie, Canada to study carbon cycling - M_130628_MF_MetaG | ecosystem: Environmental > Aquatic > Freshwater > Lake | place: Lake Montjoie... | reverse complement strand
CAACCTTTGTTGTGCTACCGCTTCAAATAAAATAACCAAGTCCGATTTGATTCTTGGCATTACTACCTCGGTCTCAGGGTCTCCCATACGCACGTTATATTCGATAACCATAGGTTCGCCCTTAACAACGATTAGTCCAATAAATACAAATCCTTTATATTCAATCCCATCTTGTTGCAATCCCGCTATAGTTGGTTTAACAATTCGGGTCTCGATTTTTTCTAATAATAAATCATCCGCAAAAGGCACTGGTGAAACCGCTCCCATTCCTCCAGTATTCAGACCTGTATCCCCTTCTCCTATTCGTTTGTAATCTTTCGCTGTCGGTAATATTTTATAATGTTTTCCATCAGTTAGCACGAAACAACTTAATTCAATACCGTCTAAAAACTCTTCGATGACCACTTTCGAACTGGCTGTTCCAAACTTAGCGTGAACCAACATATTGCGCAATTCCGCTTGAGCTTCTGCTAAATCTTGAAGAATCAATACACCCTTGCCCGCAGCTAATCCATCGGCCTTTAATACATAGGGCGGCTGTAACGTTTCTAAAAATTTACATCCTTCTTCCACAGTCAATGAAGTAAAACTATCATAGGCAGCGGTTGGTATACGATGCTTTATTAAAAACTCTTTAGCAAATTCTTTGCTCCCCTCTAATTGTGCACCTTGCTTCGACGGACCAATAACGGGTATAGCATTTAATTGAGCGTCATTTTTAAAATAATCATAAATCCCCAATACCAAAGGATCTTCCGGACCTACAACAACCATATCTACTAGCTCCCGTAATACAAATTCTTTTAAGGCAGGAAAATCCTTTGGGTCAACGGCAACATTAGTCGCCAGCGATGCCGTTCCAGCATTTCCTGGCGCAACAAATAGTTTGGCGCATTTCGAACTTTGAACTAGTTTATAGGCTAAAGCGTGCTCCCTTCCTCCGGAACCTAATAGTAATATGATCATGTTGTGTTGTTGTTAATTGTTTTGCAAAAGTAAGTTGATTATTTTTTTTATACTCTCTTTTTTGCAATTTACTACGGTATTTTTAAGCCAAATTATTTAATAAAACAACTTGCATTCCACCAAAATGGTAATTTAATGCACTACATCTTCCCTTTCAATAATTCAAAGTACAGCGCCAAAGAAAAACGGAATTATTATCTAAGATGAGCTTCAACATAATTTTTATCGCGTTTCAAATTTTCCAAAAGTTGCTCCAGAAGTGTTTCTAAAGGGCGACCACATTGTAAATTCTGCTGATGGTTCATAAACTAGTAAGTTTATGAAAAATTAATACCAATAAAATAGTATTTTTAAGCGCTGACAATTACTAGCCCTTTTTATACTTTAAATGTTCCATTTATTTAATATTTCGTTACAGCTAAGCGGCTTTCCTCTAAAGAAAGCGTGTCATGATTTTGATCAAACACAAAGGATCCCAGCAGCCGATTACGAAAAGTATATAATTGAAAAGAGAAAGCAAATAGTGGATTTTCATTTGGAAAACAACCCTGCTTATAGAGAACTCCTCGGTCTAACTGGTTTTACCTCGTGGGAAGAATTGCCAGTAATGACCAAAAAGGACTTCCAAAAACCGCTGGAGCAAAGACTCTCCAAAGGCTATACTTTACATGATGTTTATATCAATAAAACATCAGGCTCAAGCGGAGATCCCTTTGTTTTTGCGAAAGACAAATATTGCCATGCAGTTACGTGGGCCAATATCATCAATCGTTTTGGTTGGTTTTCAATCGATTTTAATACCTCTTTACAAGCCCGGTTTTATGGGATTCCATTGGGGTTTATCGGGTATCATAAAGAACGGATAAAGGACTTTTTGAGCCACCGATATCGTTTCCCAATATTCGATTTATCTGATAAAGAATTAGAAAAAATAACCCAAAAATTCAGCCAAAAGAAATTTGATTACATTAATGGATATACAAGTTCCATCGTGCTCTTTGCAAAATTTTTAAAACAAAGAAATACCAATCTTAAAGATATTTGTCCGTCCTTAAAATGCTGTGTAGTTACTTCCGAAATGCTATTTGAAGACGACAAACAATTACTGGAAGATTGGTTCGGAGTCCCTGTAATTAATGAATATGGAGCCTCTGAGCTTGATTTAATTGCCTTTCAAAATCCAAGTGGAGAATGGCAACTAAATTCGGAATCCTTGTATATTGAAATTCTGGATGAAAATAATAAAGTTTTACCTCACGGTAAGGAAGGAAGAATAGTCATCACTTCCCTATTCAATAAAGCGCATCCATTTATTAGATATGACATTGGAGATATCGGAATTATTGACGAAAAAAGTACCTCTAAGAAACCTATTCTAAAAAAACTAATTGGCAGAACTAATGATATTGCTTTGTTGCCAAGTGGCAAAAAAGCACCCGGCCTTACTTTTTATTATGTAACCAAAAGCATCATTAAAGACGATGGAAATGTTAAAGAATTTATTATAAAACAAACCAAAATTGATACTTTTGACATTGAATACGTAAGCCTGCAGGAGTTGACTTTTCACCAAATCGAAGACATTAAAAGTGCGATCACGACCTACTTAGAAAAAGGCTTATTCTTTACATTCACCCGAAAAGAAAAACTAGAACGTAGCAAAAGCGGAAAGCTTAAGCAATTTGTTTCTTTATTAAAATAACATATGAAAATCACAATAGTAGCAGGAGCTAGGCCCAATTTTATTAAAATAGCACCCATCATAAAAGCAATCGAACGAAAAAAACAGGAGGGAATCGCCATCTCCTATCGTTTAGTGCATACTGGTCAACATTATGATAAAAACCTGAGCGACACCTTTTTTGAAGAACTCAATATACCCCAACCTAATGCCAATTTAGAAGTCAAAAGTGGTTCACAATCGGTTCAAACCGCTGCAATTATGGTCGCATTCGAACAAGAACTCATGCAAAACCCTAGTGACTTAGTTTTGGTTGTTGGAGATGTTAATTCTACTATGGCTTGTGCCATAGTAGCCAAAAAATTAAATCTCAAGGTTATACATGTAGAAGCAGGTATTCGCTCCGGTGATATGACCATGCCAGAAGAAATCAACCGCATAGTCACAGACAGTATCACCGATTACTTTTTTACCACTTCCACCACAGCCTCACAGAACTTACTGCGATATGGAGCTGAACCCCAAAACATCCATTTTGTTGGAAATGTAATGATTGATACCCTTTTTCAAAACCTCAACCGAATTTATGCTCCTTCTTTTTGGGAGGAATTAGATTTAGAAAAGGACAACTACATAATACTGACGCTACATCGTCCCGCCAATGTTGATGAAGAAAAATCTCTAATAGACTTAATAGAAGGTATTGATAAGTTAAGTGGCAATAAAAGAATCATATTCCCTATCCATCCAAGAACTAAAGCAATACTGGGAGAAACATCGCTAAACCTCAAGAACATTGTATTTGTAGAACCTCAAGGGTATTTAAATTTTATGTTTTTAATCAAAAATAGCTTTGCCGTGATTACTGATAGTGGAGGCATTTCAGAAGAAACAACTGTTCTTGGCATACCTTGCTTTACCATGCGAAACAATACTGAAAGACCAGAAACTCAAACGATCGGAACTAATACCTTAGTAGGGACCTCCTTAAAAAACCTTGAAAAAACATATCAAGAATTCCTTGAAAAAGGCAGTAAAAAAGCAGGGATTCCTGAGTTATGGGATGGAAAAGCCTCTGATCGAATCATCGATATTCTTTTGAAAAAATAGTATGGAAAACATCCTAATAATCTCTAATTACTATCCCCCCGAAAAAGGAGCCGCCGCTAATAGAATAGAGCAACTAGCCTTAAAACTTAGTGAAAACGATTTTAATGTAACGGTCGTATGTCCGCTTGGTAATTACCCTAAAGGTGCATTGTTCCCTGAATATAAGGGTAAATTTATTGTGAATGAACATCGAGACACAATTGCTATAAAACGTCTCTGGATTTTTCCAAGCATCAGTAAAAACATATTCATTCGCTCATTTTCCGTTTTATCTTTTTCTATTTGCTTATTTGGGTATTTACTTTTCAAAAAAACACCTAAGAAAATTATAATTCAATCCCCACCCCTTCTACTATCTTTTATTGCCATTTTAATTCTTTCCTTAAAAAGAAAAAAAATAATCCTCAATGTATCTGATTTATGGCCTTTGGCCGCCCTTGAATTAAATGCACTAAAGGAAGGTTCTTTATCCCATAAATGCTCCTTATTCTTCGAACGTTTCATATATAAAAAAGCAAACATAGTCTTAGGACAATCTCATGAAATTATTGCTCATGTACAATCCCAATTTTTAAATAAAAAATGTTTTTTGTACCGCAACTATCCCGACCATAAGGTGTCGGAAATGCATTTAATTACCTCAAATGACCGTATTGTTAGGTTTTTTTATGCGGGGCTTCTAGGGGTGGCACAAGGAGTTTTAGAGCTTTGTGAAAACATCCGTCTAGAAGGACTAAATGTTGAATTACATCTGTTTGGTGATGGCGCTGAAAAAAATCAAATAGAAAACTTAATTTCAGGCCAAACACAATCAAAAATCTTCTTTCACGGAATGCTTGAAAGAAATGAACTTCACAACACACTAATGTCTTTCGATATCGCAATCGTTCCACTAAAAACAAGGATTTATGGTTCGGTTCCCTCCAAAATTTATGAATACAGTTGTTTAGGATTTCCTATTCTATATTTTGGCGGTGGGGAAGGAGAAGTGGTAGTTGAATCGAATCAGTTAGGTTGGGTAGCCAAGGTGGGTGATTTTGATGATTTGAATAACAAAATTCATTCTATTTCAAATATGGAGAAAGAAGTATTACACAATTTGAAAAAAAGGATATTTAATGAAACTAGATCCATTTTTAATTTAGAAAATCAAATAAAAGTACTTATTGAAGAAGGCGCATTCTAATACGCTTTATCTTCTCCTTTAAAAATATTAATTACCGTTTGTACAATAATTTTGATATCCATAATTAGAGACCAGTTTTCTATGTAAAATACATCAAACTTGATTCTGTTAATCATGTCCTCGTCGGTTTCTATTTCGCCTCTAAATCCTTTTACTTGAGCAAGCCCTGTTACACCTGGTTTAACGTAATGGCGCACCATATATTTTTTAATTCTTTTAGCATATGCTTTGTTTTGCGACCAAAGGTGAGGTCTTGGTCCAACAACCGACATATCGCCTAACAATACATTAAAAAACTGTGGGAGTTCATCAATGCTGGTTTTTCGCATAAACTTGCCAATTCTTGTAACTCTGGGGTCATTTTTTGAAGCTTCTTTCTCTGTAGTACCGTTGACTTGCATAGAACGAAATTTATAGCAAAAAAACTCCTTCTCATCTAAACCTGGTCTTCCTTGTCTGAAAAAAACAGGACCTCTTGACTCTAGTTTAATTAAAATCGAAAGTATGGGGATTAACCATGACAATATTAATAGAATGACAAATAATGAAAATAAGATGTCAAATATTCTTTTTACTCCTTTAATATAAGGATTATGTAACTGTGTTTTTTGAAGCGTTAGTACAGGAAATAATTCGTAATAATTAATCTTTAAATTCTTAGAAAAAATTTCTTTTGTATCGGGTATAAATTTAATTGCTTTTTTAAAATCGTCCGCAAATTCAATTAGTTCTTTTAATTTTTCATTTGAAATCTCATTTAACGAACAATATATCTCATCTATTTTATGTTCTAAAACATAACTTTTAATATCGTCCACCTTACCCAAGATTTCTGGATTTTGCTTTCTATCCGAAAAATATCCATAGAACCTGTATCCATAGTCTTTTCTGTTTTCAAATACTTCTTTTAACCGTATAGCTTCAGGTGTATAACCAATGATAATGGCGTTTCGAAAATTACTCCCAGTTGTTAACCTATACTTTTTTAAATAATAAAACAAAAAATACTTAAATGCTAATATAAACAGAAAGCTAAAAGACATAAAAATCGCTATAGCTCTACCACTGAATATCGCAGTTTTGACAAAAGGAAAATAGGCAATGGTTACTAATATGAAAACACTAAATTGCTTTACTAATTTTGAAATAATTTCTACTGGAGTTGTAAATCGAAATACTTCATAGTACTTAAATAAGGCTGCAATAATGATCCAAGACGTGGTCTGAAATAACAAATAAGAAACTTCATCAAGATTTAAATATCTTAAAAAATATAAGCTTGAAAAAGTTATTGTAATTAAATCAAATAGAATACTAATTGGTCTAATATATTTCGAATATCTACCTGTTTGTTGTGCAACCATAGAATTTCCTAATGGATATATCCTTTAAAATCCTTATGCTCTTCTTTTAGAAGTTCCTCCGAAGAAAGAGATTTAAAATAATCGTAGGTCAATCGCATTCCCTCTTCTCTAGAAACTTTAGCGGTCCAGCCCAATATTTCTTTGGCTTTTGTAGTATCTGGCTGTCTTTGCAATGGATCGTTAATTGGCAATGGATGATAAACCACTTTTTGTTTAGTTCCGGTCAATTTTATGATTTCTTCCGCGAAGTCCTTAATTGTTATTTCATCAGGATTACCGATATTAACAGGATAGACATAATCTGATAGAAGCAATCTAAATATTCCCTCCACTTGATCTGTTACATAACAAAATGACCGTGTTTGACTTCCATCTCCAAATATAGTTAAGTCTTCGCCTCTTAATGCTTGACCTATAAAAGCTGGTATTACACGTCCGTCATTCAAACGCATTCTTGGACCATAAGTGTTGAATATCCTAACAATTCTTGTTTCAACATTGTGAAAAGTATGATATGCCATAGTAATGGATTCCTGAAATCGCTTGGCTTCATCATAAACGCCTCTTGGCCCAATTGTATTTACATTTCCGTAATACTCTTCTGTTTGAGGATGAATTAATGGGTCACCATAAACTTCTGATGTTGAAGCTATTAAAATCCTAGCCTTCTTTACTCTTGCCAATCCCAAAAGATTATGTGTCCCTAATGAACCAACTTTCAATGTTTGAATTGGTATTTTTAAATAGTCTATAGGACTGGCTGGTGATGCAAAATGAAGAATATAATCAAGTTTTCCTGGAACATGAACAAATTTCGTCACATCATGATGATAAAATTCAAAATTTTTATGTTTGAAAAGGTGTTCAATATTTTTTAAATCACCTGTAATAAGGTTATCCATACCGATAACAAAATAACCCTCCTCTATAAAACGGTCGCATAGGTGTGAACCTAAAAAACCTGCAGCACCTGTAATTAATATTCTTTTCATTTATATTTATTTTGCTTCGGAAGTATTAAATTTTATTCCTGAATTAAAAAGACAAAACATAACAGCGAAAAACACAATCCCTCTTTGTCTCCATAAAAAGGATTCGGTCAAAAATAAACTTATCATTAGAATTGAGAAAGTAAAATGCAGAAAATCTTTAGATTTTAATGCGTTTTTTGTATTAATAACCAACATGATTATCAATAATAAAAAACCAAATACACCAAGCTCTGCAAAGTTCTGTACATATTGATTGTGAAAATTTTTGGTTTGGTAACCTTCACTGCTTTCATTCCCCATAAAAAGATTATAATAAATTGCCTTTTCTTTTATTTTTGGCAGTGAGGCATTTAGGCCAAAGCCTGTGAAAAAAACATGCTTTTCTTTCATTAATTCACAAAAAATGCGAAATTGGTATACCCTAAAAGCAGTACCTGGAAAATAATCATTTGGCGTAAATGACTTATTAAACCAAGCTTCCTTTATGCTGATATAATGGACTCCCTCAGGAACGCCCTCAATAACATTTGCGCTCAAGCTTTTATTGGAATTAGATTGAAACTCGACTTGAAATCGGTTTTTTATCCTACCAAGGGAAAAAATTAATACTAGGAGCAAACTAAACAGTACCAAGTTCCTCATCCTTAATTTATGGGCCATTCTAGAAAAAATGAAGGTATACAACAAAACCAATAATATCACTATCAGAATAATATTTTTTGAGGAAAGCAATAAAATAAATCCAAATAAAAGTCCTGAAATTATTCCATCAAATTTAGACTTTATTGCTTTTGTGAAAAACCAAAAGAAAGCAACAGCTACAAATACAGACATGTGAATTGCGTTCAACAATTTTGGAACAAGTCCAAAGTCTATTTCATTTTCTCCATGATAAAAGAAAACCCTACTGTCCTGTGAAAGACAATAGCGAAACATTGCTCGAACTAAATAATAAACGACAAAACCAAAAATAGAATAACTGTAATATTTGATAATGGAATTCTTCTGAGTTTGCGTAAAAGGTTTAGCAATAATGAATCCAACGGGAATAAGCAGTAATGGTATCTCCTTTTCGAGCGCTTTCAGGGTGCTTTTGGTATCGATTGACCAAATAATGGAAGCAACCATAAGTAGGTAAAGCAACACCGGAACTATTAAAGTTAAATCGAAAATAAAGTGGTTTTTATTAATTTTAACTAACGTCCACAAAAAAAACAACCCGATGGCAATACTATTAATTCCATTACTTAAGGGTATCGTAATTAAAACTAAAAGTGTTAGTAAAAAAGAACTGTTACTAGCATTTTCTTTTATCAGATTTTGACATACAATCTTCAAAGAGTTGTAAATATTCTCCATTTATTTTACCCCAATTAAATTCGCTTAAGATGGCATCAAAATTGTTTTGAACTAATCGCAAGTTATCATTTTTTTTGATAGTATTAAGAATATTTTTTACCTCCAACGCGGTAGAAAAATAAAAGCTATTGTCTTTCAATATTCCCTTATTAAAATCGTTATTATGAGCGATTACAAAAGCTTTCGAGGCCATTGCCTCCAATAAAGAGGGATTGGTCCCTCCAACAGAGTGGCCATGAAAATATATATTTGAAAAATACCGGAGATTATTCAAGTGCTGCAGATTATATAACCCCCCTATAAATCTGATGTGAGTATAGCTTTTGAATTTATTTTTAAGATAAGCTCCATATTTCGTTTGGTGTTTTCCAATAACTAATATAACTGTTTTAGTTTCACACATTGCTACCCCTTCTAATACCATATCTAAATTATTCTCCGGTTCAAATCGAGCCATTATTACATTATAATTATCTCGTTCAACTTGATATTCTCGAAGAACTGATTCATCAGGTGATTCAAATGGGTGCGCCCCGTATGCTATATAGGTAGATTCCTTGTTATATTTTGTTTTAAGAAATTTTTGAATTCCTAAAGAATCCGACACCAAAAAATCACTACTTTTTGCGGCTAATCTTTCCGCAAATTTTAAAAATTGCTGGACGGGCTTAGAATATTTTGTTCGCTTCCATTCTAAACCATCCATATTGGTGATTATAATTGACTTTTTTGGTAAAAGAAAATACCAAATAGAATTACTGGTATAACCCAATTGTAAGATAATATCAAAATCTCGTTTTCGAGCATCAATAATACAATTGTAATCATATATGAACTGTCCAAAAGTCCCCATTTTATACTCTGGGTCGTACTTATGAATAATATTTACCCCACGGAAAACTTTTTCCTGAAAGGGATGATCGTGTGAACTATAACAATATACCTCATGTCCTTTTTCAACTAGATATACAGAAAAAAATTCTGCGAACTGCTCAAATCCCCCATAATAGTTGGGCACGCCACGGGTCCCTAATATGGCTATTTTCATTAATGATTTTCTATTTTAGCCGACAAAAATAGAAATTAAAAAGTGAGTTTTTATAATTTTTCGAAAATAGCTTCAAATTTTTCAACATGTTTTTCAAGTGAAAAATATTCAATTGTTCTATGATGACCCTTTTCTCCATAACTGATTCTTTTTTCTTTGCTTAATATCAATTCTTCAATAGCTAAAGCAAGTTCCTCAGCATTATTAGGTTCAAACAATAAACCTGTTTCATTATGTAAAACAGTTTCGGTTAACCCACCATGCTTTGCCGCTACAACTGGTTTTTTGGATAACATCGCTTCAATTGCGACCATCCCAAATGGCTCTGGCTCAGTGGAAGGCACGACAGCAATATCAATTGAATCCCAAAAACTCCATATGTTTTCTTGAAATGGGATAATAATAACTCGTGATTCTAGACCAAACTCTTTTATTTTATCCTTTAATTCCGTCTCAAAAAAAACTTGGCCCGGTGGCGCCGAACCAATAAAAACCAATTTCAAATGGGCATATTTATGCGCAATTTTATAAAATGAAGACAATAATAATTGTTGCCCTTTCCAACTGTTTATTCTACCTATTAGTGAAATAACCAATTCATCATCATCTACTTGGAAATAATCTTTACGGATCTGTGCTATTGCTTCAGGGTTAGGAAGCGGCTTTTGATTGACATCTAATCCATTACAAACAAATTCTGATTTTCCCTCTAAGCTTTTGTTTCCGTTTATCCAAAATTCCATTGTTGTTTTGGAATCATAAACAGCCACATGATTACTTTTTAATGACAGCAATTTAACAAAGCCTTTATTGAATATTCTTGGCTTGGCAATAATTTCTTGTACATGCCATAGATGCTTAATTTTATTTTTTCGAGCGAATATAATGCCGATTAAAGCCGCTAAAGTATGTGAATAAACAATGTCAAATTTATATTTCGAATGTAGTGACTCTAAGGTTCTGATGCCTCTCTTGTACTCTTTAACGAATTTAATAATTCCTTTTGGAGTGAGCATTTTACGGTATAACTTTAATACAGGAGCTATGATGACTTCAATATTGTTTTTTTCAAATTCTCTTTTCAAAGGCCCATCAAATGGAAGCACAACCACCGATTTGTATTTTGCTTTATCTAAACTGGCAATAAACATTAAAATAGTTTTATCGGAGCCATATAATTCTGCTGATTGATGAATAAAAAGAATACTTTTCATTTATTTATATTTTTCTCTATAGGCTATTAAAAACCCTATTAATATTGACTTGGTTTCCGTTAAATTATAAAAACCTAAGAAAACCCAATTGGAAATGAATAGAAAAACACCCGTCCCAATAAAAAGTAAATTTATCGTATGGATAATTTTAGTTTTCGATTTCACACTATTGAAAAAGTAAAAAATTGTAAATAGATAAATCAAAATCCCTAACAATCCCGATTTTAAAAAAACAATCATAAATCCATTAT
>Ga0114967_10004527_pt1 | contig 11173 bp, 9 predicted proteins | sample M_130628_MF_Meta_FD_92639 | JGI IMG/M metagenome (GOLD analysis project Ga0114967, IMG submission 92639) | Freshwater microbial communities from Lake Montjoie, Canada to study carbon cycling - M_130628_MF_MetaG | ecosystem: Environmental > Aquatic > Freshwater > Lake | place: Lake Montjoie... | reverse complement strand
TAGACGCGAGCATCGCCAAGTTTCTTTATAGCCCTGCGGCGAGTGGGTTTTTGACCAAGAACGGACAATTCCCGGCATTGAATCTTAGCGCAAAGCAAGACTTCGATGGCGGCGGCAAGATCAGCAACTCGGAGAAAATCACAGCAAAGATTACGGTGCGAGTCACCGATGTATTGCCCAACGGCAACCTCGTTCTCGAAGGCCGCCGCTCAACATCATTCGCGGGTGAGACACAGGAGGCCGTCCTGCGCGGTGTGGTGCGCGTGGAGGACATCGCCCCAAACAACACCCTATACAGCTATAATATCGCTGATGCCACGATCAAATATGTCTCCACCGGCACTCTCACCGACAACACTCGCAAAGGTTGGTTCACGCGAGTTTGGGAAAAAATTACGCCATTCTGATCTGAAAAACATGTACCGCACCACCTCAGTATTGTTATTTTTCTGCCTGCTGGATTTTTCAACATATACGTTTGCCACAGGCTCACGTGTTAAGGACCTCACTATGGTCGCAGGGGCGCGCGAAAACCAACTCGTCGGCTATGGCATTGTCACTGGGCTCGCTGGCGATGGTGACAAGAACCCCATCTATACGATTCAAAGCGTTGCGAACATGCTTCAAAGATTTGGAGTTAATGTTCCGGCCGCTGCGCTCTCCTCTAAGAATGTCGCTGCCGTCATGATCACCGCTGAGATTCCGGCGTTCGTGAAGAACGGCACTCGGCTTGACGTGACCATCTCGGCGCTCGGGGATGCGAAGACGTTGCAAGGTGGCGTGCTGTTGCAGACGCCCTTGATGGGTGCGGACGGGAAAGTTTATGCCGTGGCTCAAGGCACGGTCGCTGTCGGCGGATTCATCGGCGGTAACGGCGGGGGTAGTGTGCAGAAGAATCATCCTACGGTGGCACAGATTTCCGGCGGAGCGTTGGTGGAGCGAGAGATTCCTACCGAGATTGTCCGAAATAATTTCATCGAACTCCTCCTCCGTGAGCCGGACTTCACATCTGCGGCGCGGTTGGCTACGGCTGTGAACACACTCTTCACGAACAGCGCTGAGGCGGTTGACTCTACCTCGGTTCGCGTCCGCGTACCGGAAGGTCATGAGAAATCTCCTGTGCAATTCATCTCGCTCGTGGAAGCCATCGAAGTTCAACCCGACGTTCCCGCCCGCATCATTGTCAATGAACGCACTGGCACGATTGTGGCCACCACGCGCATCCGCATCGCGCCCTGCGCCGTGTCTCACGGCGAGCTCACCATCTCTATCGCCAACACGGACGAAGTGTCGCAACCGGGTGCGTTCAGCCAGACGGGGTCGACGGCAGTAACGACGCGTACCGATACGACCCTGAAAGAATCGAAGGCGCGTTTTGTAGTGATGCCAGAGATGCCGACGATCGAAAATGTTGCCAAAGGATTGAACGCCATCGGAGTCACGCCGCGTGACATGATGGCAATCTTTCAAGCAATGAAACAGGCTGGAGCATTGCAGGCTGAACTCATAATGCGTTGAAGTTGGATGTCCATGGAAATCTTTGCTCTCAAATCAAACGTCAACGTTGCCGATCTCAAGATCGAGAAGCAGGCCATCGATTCTCATGTAAGCGAGAAATTGAAGGTAGATCAAGTAAGCCGCGAGTTTGAGGCCGTGATGCTGCGGCAGATTCTTACGGATGCCACTAAGAAAACGTTTGCGTCAGACTCTGAGCCTGAGTCGTCCTGCGACAGTATCTACAAAGACATGGTCACGAACGTTTTGGCCGACAGCATCGCCCGCTCGGGCGCATTTGGGCTGGCGCGAAGTCTAGCGAAACAATTGCAACACGAATTTAAAACAGATAATTCGCCCGTTGCGGGTGAACTTTAAACATGAACGAAGCACTAGAAAAATTAATCCACGCGCTGCGTGAAGAATTACAGCAATACGGCGAGATGCTGGCCCGGCTTGACCAACAACAAGATCATGTTATGTCCCGCGCGTCAGAGAATCTTCTCGAAGCCACCGCCGGGATTGAAGTCCAGAGTCAAGCTATGCAGATGACGCGCAAGATGCGCATCGAATTGCAGATGGAGGTGGCCCGCTCACTTAGTTTCGCGAGTGATGCCACGTTTGCCGAGATCATCCCCAAGTTGCCTGTGAATTATCGTCCGCTCGTCACCGCGCTCGTGCAGGAGAACAATGAGTCGCTCGGGCGCATCCATCAGCGTTCTCGACAGAATCATCTTTTGCTGTGTCGCTCGCTGGAATTGATGAGCCGTTTGCTCAGCAATCTGTTGCCCGGCAGTGGAAGCCCGGTTTATTCAGGAAATGGAAGCGTCACCGGTGGAAATTTCCCGGCTCACGCGATGTATCAAGCGATCGGATAATTATGCTAGGGCTCTTTGGCGTATTAAACATGGGGGCGCGCTCGATGGGTGTGCAGCGAGCCGGGGTTGAAGTGGCTGGGCAAAACCTCGCCAATGTCAGCAACCCCGCCTACGCCCGGCAGCGTGTCGCCATTTCCACGTCTATCACCGTCGAGGGTCAGGTTGGGCCGCAGGGCACGGGCTCGGAAGTCACAAGTATCGTTTCAATGCGGAATTCGATTCTGGATAGTCAGATCCAAGCTGAAGCCAGCACGCATGGAATGTTACAATCGCAGCAGACGGCATTGCAGTACGCCCAGGCCGCTTTGGGAACGCAGATTGATCGCATGGCGACTGGTGCAGAAGGCGCCACCGCTGCTCAAGGCGTCGGCGGCGGGCATGGCCTTGCCGACAGTTTGAGCGCTTTGTTCAATGCGTTCCAAAGTCTCTCCGCGAATCCTACTTCGATGGCTGAACGTCAGACGTTGATGATGAAGGCAGACGGGCTTGCCTCTCAATTTCGCCAATTAGACTCTCGCATCGGCTCACTCGCCAATCAGTTGAATCAGACGATTGATTCCGAAGTGGGCTCTGTGAATCAAGCGCTCACCAACATCGCGTCGCTCAATGACAAGATCACTCGAATGGAGGCCATCTCTGGCGGTACAGCCAACGACCTTCGCGATATGCGTCAGGCGCAGATCGAAGATCTGGCGAAATATGTGAAGCTTGATTTGTCCAACGGTTCAGGCGGCGCGATCAATGTCGCCATCGGGGGTGTGGACATGATCGCAAACAATCAAGTGGTCAAGACAGTGGAGGCTTACCAGGTTGGAAATAAAACATACATTCGAGCTGAAAGCACCGACTCGTTTTTGGATATCAAAGGCGGCAGCATACAAGGGACAATTCAGGCGCGCGACGTAGCGCTGGAGGATGTTCGCGCCTCGATCAATAACATTGCGAATATCCTTATTGCTCAGGTCAACGCGACACATGCTGCCGGATTCAGCTTGAACGGAAGTACGGGCGCTAATTTCTTCACCGGCACAGACGCTGCCACGATTGGTGTGAATACTAATTTGATTAACGATCCGTCCCTGATCCAAGCGTCCGGAGTGAGTGGTGCAACGGGCGACAATCAAGTCGCGCTCCAGCTCGCACAGTTGTCCCAAACTGAGTTTATTTACGGCCAGACGTTGACGCAGGCTTACGGTCAAACAGTGGCCACTTTTGGTCAGGCACTTTCCACCGTTAATAACGATCTCGCGAACCAAGATACGGTAGACAAGATGCTGCACAGCCAGCGGGATTCCATCGGAGGTGTTTCGCTCGACGAGGAGATGACTGATCTCACGCGATTCCAAAAGGCGTTCCAAGCCTCGGCGCGATTGATTACCACCGTGGATGAAATGCTCGACACGCTGGTGAATATGAAGCGGTGAACTAACTAGGTAAAATATGCGCGTATCCGCCAACACATTCTCCGACACGCTAATCAACCAGCTTGGCAATCTAGCCGTACGCCAATCGCGCTTGCAAAGCCAAGCCGCTACCGGACAGCGTGTGCGGTTGCCGGAGGATGATCCGGTCTCGCTTCGCCGCGCCCTAGACCTCAATGCGGAGTTCAGTTCCACGGGTCAATACTCCCGCAACATCGCGCGTCAACTCGAACTGGCGCAGGCTTCATTCGGTGGCCTCAAAGGAATAAAAACGCTTTCCGATCGTGCAGGGGAAATCGCGACTCAGGTTGATGATTTGAAATCGCCCGAGGAACTGCAGTTCTTCGCCAAGGAAGTCACCGAGATGATCAAGCAAGCCGTTCACATCATGAATGGCACCAATCGTGGCGACTCGATCTTCGGGGGCACGATTGCTGACCGACCGCCGTTTGTGATGACGCTCGACGCTAGCAACAGCGTGACGAGCGTCGCGTATCAGGGAAACACCACGCTTGCAGAAACTGAAATCTCTGAAGGCGTGACGATCACCTCCCAAACTCCGGGCGAAAACACCAGTGGCGCAGGCCCACGAGGGTTGGTTAGCGACAGCCGCTCCGGCGCGGACTTGTTCAACCACCTCATCTCCCTCCAAAATAATCTCCTGTCGGGCAACATTGCCGCTGTAGCAGCTGTGGATAGGGGTAATCTTACCAATGATGAATCAAATATTCTTTATCATATCAGCTCCAACGGTGCAATTCAGGCGCGCCTTGAAGCGACAGACGCATTGATCCGGGATCGTGGCCTCGCCATTGAAGGCCAGGTCTCAAAAGAAGTGGATGCCGACCTCGCGCAAACCATGGTGAAGTTGAACCAGACACAAACGGCTTACCAAGCCGCACTCCAAAGCGGTGCCCGTGCGATGAGTCTCTCCCTGATGGATTACTTACGTTGACGGCGTAGGGCGGGTTGAAGATGGTGCGCGCTGCAGGTTTCGAACCTGCGACCCCTACCGTGTGAAGGTAATGCTCTACCACTGAGCTAAGCACGCGACCGAAGTGAGAGTAGGGAATTATTTCAAAACTTCAAGCCCTGTTCGCTGCCCAGCCTTGCTTTATCAACGACAGCAGATGCGCAAGGGCTTCTGCCTGGGTGCGACCTTTTGCAACGGCAAGTTGCCCCGCGCGCTTGTCCAGTTGCGCAGCCATCTCGACGGACTTGTCCGCCGGACAACCGAGGGTGACGAGCAGTTGGGCGAGTTGTTGGAGTTCGGTGGCGTTCATAAAAAACGCGGATGAAGCTCGCGCTCCATCCGCGTTGTAAAACGAGGGGGCTTATTTCACCGAATCCCGGGGAACGATCTTGATACTCTCCACGTTCATGCGTTTCACCGGGCGATCTCCCGGTTGCGTGGCCGTGGTGCCGATTTTTTCCAGAACGTCATCGCCCTTGATGAGCTTGCCGAACGCCGTGTATTGACGATCCAGAAAGCGTGGGTCTCCGTGGCAGATGAAGAATTGAGAGCCAGCGGAATCGGGGTCTTGGGACCGCGCCATCGAAAGTACGCCACGTGTGTGCGCCTTGTCGTTGAACTCAGCTTTAATCTGGTGGCCAGGGCCGCCTGTGCCCCAACTGCGCTGCTTAGATTCGTCCTTCGTCAGCGGATCCCCACCCTGGATCATAAAGCCTTTGATAACACGATGAAAACAGGTACCGTCGTAAAAGCCCTTCTTGGCCAACTTGGTGAAGTTTTCGACATGACCCGGCGCAACGTCCGGCCAGAATTCGAGAACCATTTCGCCCTCGGATGTTTTGATGATGGCTGCTTCGCTCATAAATTTATAGTTGAGTGGTTACTTGATGGAATCAGCGGGGACAATCTTGATGCTCTCGACGTTCACACGCTTGACTGGGCGATCACCCGGCTCGGTAGCTGTGGTCGCAATCTTTTCCAACACGTCGTCACCTTTGATGAGTTTGCCGAACGCGGTGTATTGATTGTCTAGGAAGCGTGGGTCTCCGTGGCAGATGAAGAATTGTGAGCCAGCGGAATCGGGATCTTGTGAACGCGCCATCGAGAGGACGCCGCGAACGTGAGGTTTGCTGTTGAACTCCGCCTTGACCGTGTAGCCTGGGCTGCCCATGCCCCACGAGCTCTTCTTGCTCTCGTCTTTCGTGTTCGGATCGCCACCTTGGATCATGAATCCTTTGATGACGCGATGGAAACAAGTGCCGTCGTAAAATCCCTTCTTGGCAAGCTTCTTGAAATTCTCAACGTGATTCGGCGCGACGTCAGGCCAGAATTCCAGCACCATTTCACCCTCGCTTGTCTTGACGATGGCCACCTCTTTTGCGGCGACAGGTTTGGAATCCGGCTTGGCGGCTTCCTTCTTGTGTTCAGCTTTGGCAGCAGGAGCAGAATTGGTTTCCGCGGCACAGGCCGAGGCTAGGCCAAACAACAAAACTAACATACTTTGGAGTAGATATTTTTTCATAACGGACGGCAGAATTCCACGAACAGGCTGCGAAGTCACGCCAGATTTAGTGGGAAAACTCGTAGGCGCAGTCTTGCTTTAACGCAGTGAATATGGGTGCGCTTCATGAATCAATAGGCGGAACGGGTTTGTGTTTCCTCAACTCGCGCTCGCGCAACCACGCGAAGATTACCGGCGTCACAATTAGGATGTGAATCAAGCTGCTCACCATGCCACCGATGACGGGCGTCGCGAGCGGCTTCATCACTTCCGCGCCCTGCCGATGACTCCACATGATTGGCAGCAAACTGGCCACAATGGTCGCCACGGTCATTACCTTTGGACGCAGACGCAGACGAGCGCCGTCCTTCACGGCTTGAATCAAATCAGCTGAGGTGAACAACGCGCCGCGTTCCTCCATGCGCTTCTTCAATGTCTCCTCGAGATACACCACCATTACCACGCCCGTTTGCACCGCGGTACCGAACAAAGCGATGTAACCGACCCACACTGCCCCATTAAAATTGTAGCCCAGCAGCTTTTGCAGGAATACGCCGCCGCTCAACGCGAATGGAACTGCCAGCAACACATGCGCCGCCTCCGCCGCGCTATGATAAACTAGGTAGAGCATCACGAAGATGATCAGCATTACTGCCGGGAACACGATCTGCATGGTCTGCGTGAAACGCCGTTGGTTCTCGTATTCGCCGGTCATCTTGTAGGTCATGCTGCCCCAGTTCATTTTCTTGAGCGATGACTCCACTTCGTTCACGAAGCCGCCAAGGTCGCGGTCCTGCACATTTGCCTGCACGTAGGCGCGCAAGCGTCCGTTCTCGCTGGCAATTTCATTCGCGCCCATTTCCCGGGTGATTGTCGCCACCATCGCCAGCGGGATGTAAGCCGCCGCCGAACTAGCGCTCGCAGCCGAAGGACTCCTGCCAGCATCCACGCCACCGCCCATGCCACCGCCCGAAGCTGCCGTACCGCCAGAGCTTTCCGCTGTGCCTCCGCTCATGCCGGACTTGGTTGCGATGAGGATGCGCCCAATCTTCTCGATATCATCGCGCTCGCAACGTTCGAGGCGCACTTGAATCGGATAACGTTCTCGCCCCTCGATGGTTACACTCACATTCTTCCCGCCGATGGCAACTTCTACGGCATCCAGCACATCCCGCGCGCTCAAGCCGTAACGCGCCATCGCGCGCCGATCTACCTTCACATTGAGATAAGGTTTGCCCTGCACGCGCGACGGCGATACGCCTGCCGCACCGGGGATCTGCTTCACCACCGCCTCCACCTCGAACGCCTTCTGTTGCAGCGCGTCAAGATTGTCGCCATATATTTTCACGCCGACCTGCGCGCGAATGCCGGTGTAGAGCATCAGGATGCGGTTCTCGATCGGCTGCAAAAACGCCGGCACGTAGCCTGGCACAACTTTCATTTTCTCGGTCAACTCGGCCTTGAGCTTCTCAATCGTCATGCCGTCGCGCCACGCGGGATTGCGCACAACGCGCGGCAGCTTGATGAGGCCGAGCACCGTGCGATTCGTGGAAATCCATTCCGGCTTGAGCGTGATGGTCGTCTCCAACATCTCCGTCGGCGCAGGATCGGTCGGCGTCTCGAAGCGGCCCGATTTGCCCGCGACCGTTTCAATCTCCGGCACGCCGATCATCACCTTATCCTGCCACGCCATCACGCGCTGGATTTCCGAGAGGCTCGTCTTCGGCAACAACACAGGCATGTAGAGCAAACTACCTTCGTTAAGCGGCGGCATGAATTCTTTGCCAAAGCCTTGCACCAGATTTGCCGTGCGATGCCAGCCCGCATCACGAATGTCCTTCACCCACGCGCGCGGCAACCCGAGCGCCATAAGCAACGCCGTCGCGAGCAGCATTGCCGCCGCGCTGATAACGGTTTTGCGATGATTCAATGCCCAGTTCAGCACTGGGTCATAAATCTTCAGCAGCAGCCGCATGATGAAATTGCGATCCTCGCTATGGAAAGGCCCGCGCACCAGCAGGCTGCATAGCACCGGCACAAGCGTGACCGCGAGTAGCGTCGAGCCGACCATCGCGAAGGTCTTCGTCCATGCGAGCGGATGGAACAACTTGCCCTCCTGTCCCGACAGCGCGAATACCGGCACGAAGGCAAGGATGATGATGGCCATCGCGAAGAAGATCGGACGGCCCACCTGCTGGCAGGCGGCGAGCGTGACGTTCAAAGTCTCAGCAGGCGTGAGACGGCTGCCTTTCTCCTCTTCCGCCCGCTCGCAATGGCGGATGACATTCTCCGTCACGACGATCGCCGCATCCACCAGCACACCGATGGCTATGGCAATGCCTGTGAGCGACATGATGTTGCTCGTGATGCCGAATTCCTTCATCAGGAGGAACGAGATCAGGATCGAGATCGGCAGTGGCAACGTGACAATGAGGATGCTGCGGAAGTGCCAGAGAAAGATGATGTGCGCGAGCGTGACGAGAATGATTTCCTCAATCAATGCGTGCTTGAGCGTATCAATCGTGCGGTCAATCAGCGTGCTGCGGTCGTAAAACGGTTTGATCGAAATGCCGGGCGGCAAACTCGGCGCGATTTCCGCGATGCGTTCCTTCACGCGCTCGATAACGGCTTTAGCGTTTTCACCCGTGCGCATCACCACCGTGCCGCCGACGGCTTCTGCGCCGTTGATGTCCAACGCGCCACGCCGGAAATCGCCGCCAATCTGCACCGTGGCAATGTCCTTCAAATAAATCGGCGTGCCGTCCACCGCCTTCACCGCGATGAGTTCCAAGTCTTCCGTGCTCGCAACCAACCCGATGCCACGCAACACAAACTCCGCGCCGTTCTCCTCGATGACTTTGCCACCGACGTTGAGATTCGCGTTCTGCACCGCGCCCATCATTTCGCCGAGCGACACGTTGGCCGCGCGCATTTTCGTGGAGGAGAGTTCGATCTGATATTGCTTCACGAAGCCGCCGATGCTGGCGACTTCCGCCACACCCTGCACGCTGGAGAGTTGGTAGCGGACGAACCAATCCTGCGTCGCGCGCAACTTGCCAAGGTCGTAGCCGCCGCCGGGCGCTTTGGCTGGATCAACTTCGAGGTAATATTGATACACCCAGCCGAGGCCGCTGGCGTCCGGGCCGAGTTGGGGCTTCACGCCTTCAGGCATGTTGGCCTGAAGATAATTCAGTCGCTCCAGCACGCGTGTCCGCGCGAAGTAAGTGTCCACGCTCTCCTCGAAGATGATTGTGATGAGCGAGAAACCGAACATCGAGGTCGCGCGCACGTCCTTGACGCCCGCAAGCCCTTGCAGACCGGTCGAAAGCGGGAACGTCACCTGATCCTCGACCTCCTGCGGGCTGCGGCCCATCCAATCGGCATAGACAAGCACCTGATTTTCCGTGAGGTCGGGAATGGCGTCCACCGGCGTCTTGAACACCGCCCGCACGCCAAGTGCGATGAGCATCAGCGCGCCGCAAAGCACGAGGAAGCGGTTCTTCAGACTCCACCCGATGATGCGGGTAATCACGGTTTCACCTCCGAGCCGCAGTCGAGCATCTCCTTGCCGAACCAAGGATTGTGAATCTCGGGTTTGAGTTGCAGCCAGTCAGCACGATTGGGAGCACCTGGGAACGCATCTTTCGTCATCGGGCAGCGGAACACTTTCACGCCGGCGAATTCTTTATCCACACGTCGCAGCGCTTGAGCAAGGGCCGCCGTCGCTTCGCTGAAGGGATGAAACGCTTTGCGGGCGGCCTTCAGATTCTCTGCGCCATTGAGGTGGCCAACTTTTTCGATTGGCTGGAGCAAGGCCTGCCATGCGTTAGTGCCTCCGAAGGCATTCAGTAGCGTTGGCGTAGCGGCGTGGGTTTTCGCGGTTTTCGCGCTGAATTCCTTCACGTCGTCAGCGGAAAGCGAAACAGTTAGCGCGTCTGCAAGAGCGAGGAAATCTTTTACCGCCTTACGCTGTGAATCAGTCAACATCGGGAGCGCGGGCGCGGCATTCGTGTCATCTGTGCGCAGGGCGTGCGAGGCATACGAACGATTCATCTCGGCCTGTCCGTCAATCAACAGGTTGCTGTTCACAACTACCTTTTCTCCTGGGCTGACGCCGGAAATAACTTCGACCAGCGAATCCCCGCGCCGCCCCAAGTTGAGCACGCGCCGCGCGTAACCTCCGCCGCCTTCGTCCACGAACGCCACTGCCTGCGGCCCGGTCTGGATAATCCCGCTGCGGGGGATGACGAGAACTTCCGGCGCATCGAGATGTACCACGCCATCCGCGTAGAGGCGATGCGAGAACAGTCGCCGTCCGTCCACAAGCGGGTTCTCCAGTTCGACGCGAACCTTCGTCGAGCGCGTGGCTTCGTCGAGGTTCGGATCGATGAACTTGATTAAGCCCACGACGACCTTTCCTGGCAGCGACGGTGTGGAGACATCCACCGTTTGCCCAGCACGAATCCAGGGCAAGTCCTGCTCGTAAGCGCGGAACTGAAACCACATCGTCGCGAAGTCCGCGATCTCGAACAACTTCTCGCCCTCTTGAACGTATTGCCCGGCATAGATTTTTTTCTCCGTCACCGTGCCGTTGATGGGGGCGAGGATTTGTGAAGTGAGTTGCGCCGCGGATTTTTCCGGTAGTGCCTTGATTTGTTCGTCAGTCAAACCCATCTGGCGCAATCGCGACGTCACGGTTTCGCGAAGTTCCGCATTAGCCACGCGGTATTCTCGCTCTGCCTGCAAGAGCATCGGGCTGTAAAAGTCCGCTAGCGGTTCGCCTGCTTTCACTTCCGCGCCGACGTAGTTGACATTCAACTTCTCGATGCGCCCGCCGACGTACGCAGACAACACGCGATGCTTAGCGTCGTCGTCATCAATCGTACCCGCCACCGTCAACGTTTTG
>Ga0114967_10004526_pt1 | contig 11175 bp, 16 predicted proteins | sample M_130628_MF_Meta_FD_92639 | JGI IMG/M metagenome (GOLD analysis project Ga0114967, IMG submission 92639) | Freshwater microbial communities from Lake Montjoie, Canada to study carbon cycling - M_130628_MF_MetaG | ecosystem: Environmental > Aquatic > Freshwater > Lake | place: Lake Montjoie... | reverse complement strand
TAACGCCTCGCTCTCCAAAAGAATCTCTTGGATGATTTCGTTGCGTATGATGTCGTTCTTATATGGTTGGCCGTCCTTGCCGGGTTTGAGTTCTTGTTTGCTCAACCAGTCCAAGTAGTCCAAGCCCTTCTCACCAAAGGCGGCGATCTGACGAAGGGTAGAGCCTTTATACTTACCAAACTTCAATTCCATATCCCTCGGCTCTGTGCCGTTGGTTTTATTAGGAGAGTTGAGCTTGGCCGTGATATCTGCTAGGTCTGCTTTACTTATCTTGGCGGGTTCGGCCTTGGGTGCTTCCTCAAACTTCTCCGTGTTGATGTCTTGAAATCCCCCATAAGGAACTTCCTCGGCTGGGGTGGTCGATAAACTCTTATCGATTAGGACTACGATATGGGCAAAGGCAGAGCGACAAGCCCTACTGATTGCTCTGGTCTGGCACATAGCCCTTTTAGCATAGGTGGGGCGGTTAGACCACATCGGCTCGTCATCTCCCAGAAACCCCTCGGCTTGGGAGATCACTTGGCCGTTGTCCATTCGTTTCACCTCACCGATGCAACGATAGCCATCTTCGAGCCTCTCCACATCTCGGGCAGAGGCAACGCATCCGTGAGCGACTGCGATGGATTGCCATCCCTCGACACGCACATACTTCTTATCGCCTTTGCCTATCTGCTGGGCGGTCTCCATTACGATTGCCCTACATACTCCAGCTACATCCGTAGCTTGTCGCATATAGTTTTGCACTCCGTTAGAGTGGCCCAGTCCGTGGTCATTCTTTAATACTATCTGTTCATTCATTTGGTTGTTTCTCCTATTGTTTATTGTTTGTGTTGTCCGTCATCGAATACGCCGAAGCCTTCGGCATTTTCTTTCTGTGTCTTAGGTAAGTTCAAAAATCTAAAATCATTACGGCTATCGAACTCTGTATCGGGGAACGCCCCAAAAACTCTTACTACCCATTCATCCGTAGTTTCATTTGGTAATTTTTTCTTGTCTGGTTCTTGATGCCAGAATGTAGGCATTTCTTCACTCATTTTTTTGTCCTTTCTTTTATGGTTTTGATTATCGGGGAAAGCCACTTGGCTGATATATCGTGGGAGGGAATGCGGAAAACTAGGATGTCCATCGATGCGGCGAGGTTGTATTTTTCCATATCGTTGAGGAATCCGGAGGGTCTGGTGTGCCTGCCCCTCGTCCATACCCCCCCCTCTAGCTCGATAGCGATGCCAGAGGTTAATAAGTCCACATAGTAATCGAATCTAAACCTTCTGCCCACGGCAAACTTATATTCTTTCTTTAGCTCCCCACCACCAAGGCTTCTCCATAGAAGTTCAAACTTGGCTGATGGGGTCATCTTCATTCTAGTTTCTCCCCACCCAGTTCTTTGTCGGCAACAATAGCTCCGGTTCTTTTGGTTTCTTGGGCTGGTTGCCCTCGGCGACGATCTTGTCCATCTTGTCCAACTCGGCGGCAACAAATAAATAAAACTTCCTGCGTTCGTAATTCTGCTGGTCGATATGCTTTGCGAATATCCTCACGCCTTGCAGAATCAAAAGACCAAAGAAAACTACGAGAAAAATAATCACCAGCGTATCCGTTGCTTCTTCCACGAGGGCGAGCAGTAGTTGGGGTTGGTGATGTAAGGATATTTGCCATCGTCCAGAGCCTTCATCACGAAGCCCTCCCAGATAACTTCCCCAGCCTTGTTGTTCTGATAGTTCATCTCCTCCCAGATTGCATTGATCTTGTGGTGGGCGAGACGGACAAAGCGGAGGAGTTTGTTGGGTTGCAAATCAAATGTGACGGCTTCCAAGTGTTCGATCTCCTTCATCCGCTCTGCGTAAGGCTTGGGATTGGCCGGTTCGAACGCATCCATCACCACAATAGTTCCTTTGCCAGTCTTGGTGCGTTGTCCCATAATCTCGCAATCTACAAACCGAGGTTTGATTCCAGCACCAAGAATCCTCTCGGCCATTAGGTTGTGGTTCAAGGCGAACTTGCCGTGGCGGTTGTAGCCCTGCTTGGTTTCTTGGTCGAACCAGCCCCTCCATCCGTTGAGCTTGCCCTCGATGGCTGTTTCTTTTTTGAACTCGATGTGGGATGCTGGAACTGCGGAGGCTTGCGGTCTTGCGGGGAGGGGGAAGGATGTCATTTGATTTGTTCTAGGATTTCGATTTGGAGTTGTAAAGGATTAATTGAGGAGATGTTCAACTATATAGAGGGTTGAGCCAGCACCAACGATTAGGCCGATGATATAAGCTATGAGGATTTTGTTCATTTAGTTTTGTCCTTTCTTGTTAATATTGTTTGTCATTGTTTGTCTCGCCTTGTCTAGCCGTTTCTGTCGATTCCACTGCATCGAAAAGGCAAACGTCTCTGCTTGCATTCCCCGATTCACGATGTCCTCGGCATCGATGACCGCTTGGGCATCGCTCCTATCCGCTCCAAGGTTTTCGAGTTCTTGCACTCGAGCTTCCCAAGTACGGATTTTGATTCCCTTGCCCACAAATCCCTCGTCATCGAATTTGGTGTAGCACCGGGTTGGTGTTGATATGCGTTCTAGTATTTTCATTAAGCTTTCCCCCTTCCCGCATCGGCAAGCATCCACACTTTGCCCATCTTTGATATGTCTTTTATGAATGCAACCGCCCCTCGCTTATTCAGGAATCCAAATATTTCATTCTTTTTGCGTGGGTTCTTTGCCCTAACTGCCACAAGCCATCTTGGTCTTTCATTTGTCTGTTTCTTGTGTTTCATTATGTTTAATTGTCCTTTCTTTATATGATGACTAGGTGTTTGTTCATCCATTCCCTAGAGATTCTTTTTTCGGCGAGCTTATCTTTCATCGCCTTTTTGAAGCCTTTTGGTAGGTTGCTTTTGAGCGTTGTCTTTTTGTCTGTTGCTTTGTTTCTTTGTTTCATTTGCTTGCCTCCTCTGGTTCTTTCTTTTGTTGGGGTTGGGTTAGGCAAAAAGGAGGTGTCCCTCTTTTCGTATTTTCCCGGCCTTGCATAATGCTCCGATTATTGCTTCAAACTGATTGAGGGAGCATCCTTGAGTCATAAGAACTGCATATAAAGAGCCCGCCGGTGTTCCCATTGGGCTTGCCTTTACTGCGTCAATGACTGCATCGAGGATTTTTCTCATAGCTTGTATTTGGTTGAGGGCTTGTGGGTTGTTCATTAGTTCGGGTTCTTTCTTGGTTGGGGTTATTTTTTAACCGCCAATATCCCCCGTCCGCAACAATTTGAAACCTCTATCCCTATAAAAGATTCGTCTTCAAAATGCCGGAAGCGGTCTCTGGAGCCTCCGACTATGTAGACGCCTTGAAGTCCTAATGCTTTCTCTGCGCTAACACTTCCGAAGAAGTCCTCGACCTGCTCAATAGAATCGGTCATTCCATCAAATCTTGAGCGAGTCTTGCAGAAAAGTGAATCCGCATTCTTACGAATAAAGCTCTTTAGTGTTGCAAGGGTTATTTTCTTCTGGGTTTCCGTCGGTGTTACTGTGGTTATTTGCATATCCACACCCTATCACACTCCCCCAAGTTGTAAAGGGTTTATTTATCTTATTTTGACGATTGTTCGTAAGTCCCTATAACCACGCTACTTATGGGGGTGCTTTGTGGGGAGAATCTTAAAGATTTTAAGGTTGCGAATTACACGATGATCTTTTCTGGCAACAATAAAGGGATGTCTTTTCATCTCCACTTTCTTTTGTTCGAGCATTTGATTGAGCATCCGTGAGGTTGTGTTCATTGATTTCTGCCACAACTTACTGACTTGTTCCCTCGTATAATATCCCGCCGGCTGGGGTGGAGCAAACTTGTCTTTGATGTGTTCCGATAAAAGTTTCTGCCAAGGATTTTTTGCATTCATAATTAAAACGCTTTTATGTCAGTCGGTAAATAAAACTTATTGCCCCTCTGCCTTGCTTGAAAAACTTCGTGTGTCTTGTCTGGGTAGATTGCTCCGAACGCCCAGCCGTGTTGCCAGCGGAGTCTGCGGAGTTGGCCTCGGTTATATTCTGGGGTCTTGTTGCATAGGCATCCAATATTGTATCCAGTCCGAGGGTCGATGGATACGCTTCTAAAATAATCGATGGCGTGCGTATGCCCAAAAATAACATCGCCGTAAGCGTCTGCGTGTTGCTTCCCGCTGTGCATAGCGTGGCCATAGCCGTGAACAAAGGAAAGCCCGCCGCACTTGTAGATTCCACCCACAGAATCATAGGGGAACATCCTCGCCTTGGTTTCCTTCATAATCAATTCGATGTTCTCTATCCCATCGTTGGCGTAGTCACGAGCCAAACCACTTCGGCTGTTACTAGCCATATCAAAAATCCGTTCATCGTGGTTGCCTCTTAAAAAGATTCTCTCATCGCCGAACTTAAAGAACTCTCGAATGAACTCCTCCCCTGCGTCCCAATCCTTTTGCAAGCTCGATGCCTGCTCCTCATCGCCCGCCCCTTTTCTGATTGCCCTAAAATCCCAGAGATCGCCGATGCAGACCACAAGCCCACCATCCTTGCCGATGTATTCCTTTGTAAAAGCGAGCAGAGCCTTTACCGAGGGAGCGTCTTGTTCGTCACCGTGGATATCTCCACAAGCGACAAACTTAATTGGCTTCATAATTGAGGTTTAGATTGACCAGTTAAAGTTGTGTAAATTAAATTACAACACTCTCTTGCTCTGGGATTTGTCAATGTCTCGTCTGTGCATCCGTCCCTTGCAAGCTCCATCACAATATGCATTTGCTGTCGAAGGGTGAGGAGATATACCATTTGATCTGTTGCTTCGGCTATGGATTCTTCAACCAAGCGAGCGGTTGGCATCTCCCATAATTTAGTTCCAGAATTTTCTACGACTCCCTTTTTATATTTCCTCTCCATCGATTCGACCGCCGCCATTTGCAAAGTAGTAAGATGGAGATCGTGCTTCTTTGTAAAAACTTTCTCTTCTGTTTTCTCCACTCCCTGCTCTGATGTCATCCATTAACGACTAGACCACGGACGCTTACTGACTAGGGAAATCTTTTGATTGTTCACCTCTTGCTTTTGTGGAGAGACAAGCTCTCTCCATCCAGAGATATTTGCATCCTCAAGATGGGGCTGTTCCCAATCCAATCCACGAAGGCCGTGCTTCTCCGCAATCTTGCGGGTGATTGAATAGCCTTGGTCATCGTCCCAAGAGGTCACTAGATCACCGCTGGGAGTTTGGGCAAGGGGAACATAGTCAATGGCGTGAGAGCCTTTACCTAGGTCAATGTGGAGCGATTGCGGTGGTATTCCACGAGCGTTTGTGACTTTCCTCCCAGCTTTTGTCCGTCCTTGGGCGTATAGTTCCTCTTGCTCTTGAGGGGTACGCACCGAACAATAGATCAGCACCGGAATCTTTTTGCTCATCAACTCGCTATACCAAGCCCCTACCCTCTTGCCAAAACTAGGCTCACACTTTTCTATGTGGCTTCTTGACCTTTCCACCGCCTCCCGAATCGTCATTGATCGAGCCTCTTTCGGAGTCGTTCATTCTCTTCCACGAGTCGAGAAATCGTTTTGAGCGATTGCCCAAAAAGCTGTCTGTATTCTTCTGGGGTTGATTTGGTTCGGTCGAGCTTGTCCCACCGCATAATGTAGTCGGTAATTGAATCTTGGTTCGGGACTTCGCCAATGTCGTAAGGTCGGGTGGTTACGCACCCACAAAGAAGAACGCTAGTTGCGATGAATCCAAGAATCCACTTCCGCATCTCGTAGACGGCGGTTATAAGCAATCTCTTCATCGTCTCGTTCTTTTCTTGTCTTGGCTCGGTTCTTTGTCCACCAAGCGATGATTCCAATTAGTCCAGCGAGCGAGGCGAGAATGGCCTCCCACATTGTTATTTCCTAGAAAACTTGGAGAGAAACGAAACGATCTTGGTTAGCGTGGCCTCCGGCTCGTCACCGGGAATTAATGCACAAATAGCAATCGCCGCAGTCAGAAGGGCGGTCAATGCCCCAAGCCAAGCAAACAAGTCTTGTGTCTGAACAAAGGATAGGAGTTGATTCATACTGATGCTGGGGGTGTCAAGGGTTCGCTATTCAGCCAACCGTTCTTCAACGCCTTCTATCATAAGAAAGCCAGATGCAGACCCCTGTTGTCCATAGTTTGAATCAGTAAGAACATACATTGGTGCTTTATATGTCGTTCCGTTAATTTTTATTTGGAATCCATCAGATATGGCGGTTATAAAATTAGCTTGGGGGAGAGTCGAACTTATGGCGAAATAAGCGAAATATGCTCCCATTGTGCTCTCAATAATTGCACCAACACGCATAAAAAGAAACGGATAGATTTTTAGTTTTTGGCCACTGTTTGCTTCTGGTGTTTTTTTGATTGAACCATATAACACTATGTCTACAGATGTTTTGCCTCGCGACAATGGGGAGGCAATAACATGGTCATTTGACTCTTCAATTACATAAATAATTGCTGAATAAAAGTCGTTACAAACTAAGTCGCTCATTTTTGGCTGTCCAGTATTTATGCTCGCACCAGTTCCGTCCATTTGAAATATAAAAGCAGCGTTATCTATGACTTGTGCGTTAAAATTTCCAATAATTGAACCAGTAACCTTAAATGATTTATATTTCCAATAAAGAGCCATCGCATCCTCAAGAGACATTTCAAATGGGCGTATAGTGCCTGCGCCGTATTCTCCCTCTGTTGCTTCTTCTAAACAGAATGGAAAATAGCCGCTTTTGCTTGCGTGAAGAAATGCCATAAGGATTTCGTTAAGGCATCAGCCCCTAGTTAATAACCGATGACGGTGATTCGGTAGGTGGCTGTGTTCACATCCCTAGCAACGCTGTCGGCATTTACGCAAGATAAGCAGACTGTGTTGGTCTGATAAACCACTCCTTGAATAATTGCGCCTGCTGAAATTGCCGATGGCAAGCCCACTAAAACAATATCATTTACTAACGCACCAGTCACAACCACATCCCGATAATGCTGATCGTTTGCGCCTACTGTTCCAAAGGTGACCGAGGTAAGAGTCGTAACTGTTCTTGGAGATTGTGGAAGCACTCCGTAGGTTGCCCCATTTGCGATTAGACCAGTATTTATTAGGGCAGTAATTACATTTGTTGCTGTTGACTGAGTATATGAAAGCAGGCCAATGTTTGTAAGGCCAGAAACGATGTTTGTTCCAGAGGGTTGAGCCGTGACTGTTGCCCCATAGAATCCAAGAGGAGTGTTGGAAAAGGAAAGCCCAGCCCCATAACTAACGACTACTGTGCCAGAGTTATTGTTGAGCGTCCTAGCACCAAAGGCAACCGAGGTGACGGCAGAGGAATCGGCAAGACCACGAGCCGTTGAATTTACTCCTGTTGTTGAATTTCTTACAAAGGCGGCATAGCTCTCGGAAGCGGTAAGGTAGCTGGCTTGGTTTGCCGGTACGGCAGAACCGCTAGTAATCAAATCACGGCGAATTGTAACATCAGTTTGAAGAACTGTTTTGGGTGTTCCGTTTTGTGTTAGCTCAACCTCAATCTTTGGTGAAATAGTGTCTGCACCAGCTTCCGCAAATAGCTCATCCAATTCGGCGGTTGCCATTGTAACTATTGTCTGCAAGAAACTTCCAAAGATAACCCCGCTTGCATCGAGTGTGAGGGCAGTCGTAATGTTGGTGAGGCCAAGGTCACGGACAAAAGAAATGGAATAGTTCCCAGCATTGTTTCCAACATCGACACTTATGTTTCCGTTGCTAATCGTTGTGATTGATGTGAGAGCTTCTTGGAAACAGACCGCAGTAGAGCCAATCGGAATAGCCGTTGTTGAATTAGTACCAAAGTTAAGAACAACCGAGCCGCCCTCTGCATCCGACCCAACCGCAAGGTTGTATGATTCGTTTTGCGTGGCAGAGCCGTCCTGAATTTTGGTCAATGAAACGATCCCAGCGGTAGGAGAGGCAACGAAAGTGTCTGAATAGACAGCAGGGTTACGAGCCAACCGAACTACTTGCTGTGCCGCAATCGATGAAGCTGGGAATCTGCGTGTGCTTACTAGAACTGAACTTGTTGGAAAAAGTGTAAAGGAAGAACCACCAAATGACATAGCAGTATTTGGTTGTGTTGCAGTTAAAATATAGGCATCTGGCTCATTCCCATAGGTTGTTACCGTGGCAACATTATTTGATACAGCTGTATAAATGTATCCAGCTACGGTTGCTTCATCTGTGCTATATGTAATTGCATTTGATGTAACTCCATTAATAGTCAGCTTAAAAGCACCAGATGTGGGGGCATCATCAATCCCACCAATGCCCAACTTAATTGAAGAACCAGTTGTATCTAAATCTCGAAGAAACCCAGCAGAATCTCTCTCTTGTAACCGAACACGAAGATTATATGAGTCGTTGCGGGTAAGGGTGGGGAGCGTTCCACTCCTAGCCGACCCTGCGGCCACTAGGTTTCCATTGGTTGTGTCAATGTAGATGTCTAGACTTTGAGCCATTTAAGTGTCCCCTTGTGTCAATTCTATGCCTTGGCAAGAACTGTGATTGTGTCCGGCGTTCCATTTGAGCATACATTAAGAGTGACTTCTCGGAATCCACCACCACCACCAGCCGCCCCAAAAGAAACCTCAAACCCATTCTCTTTTTCTGATATGCTAATTCCAGAACCAGCAAGGGGCTTGGTGCATTCAATCCTTCTTATCAACTTATTGAAAAAAGACTTCGTGAGAATTGATGTCCCTTGGAGTTCGTTAAGTTGTGTTTCTTTCATAAATAACGCCTATGCAAATCTAATTTCTACTTCAGCGTAAGAGGCTCGGGCTATCAAAAACAATCCCCTTCTTTCACAACTATATGTTTGGGTGCAATACCCAAAGTATTGAGCAATTGAAACGCGGTTAGAGGAATTAAATGGTTGCCTTGGGTTGTCTGGCATTTTTGTTCCGTTGATAAATGGGGGCATTTGATTTACTTGACCAAAAGAAATATTCCCCAACTTGATTTCAGAAGTTGCGTTGATATTACCCTTAATAAATTGTGACTCACTAACATCGGTCACAAACTCTGCTTCAATAGTTAGGGGGGGGCCGTAAATCCCAGCACCAGCTGTTGGGATAAGCCTTACAATAGCTGGTGGCAATCCACTTAAAGATGTTAGCCCAACATAGGTAACAAGCATTTGAGTAATGCCTCCGTCTTGCTCCTCTGTAGTTACGGATTCCACAACCATTCGGGAGTATGTTTTAGCAGAGGATGAGAACGCAGAGTGGAGCGTGTCCTTCTCTGGAACAACCGTGTCTCTGTTTGCCGTCTTAATGGCATAAGCCTCGATGATTGTCTCTAGGCCATTGGGTTCTTTATTAAAGTTTTGCCTTTGCAATACCTTTGAGCCAATCGCCGAGCCGATGACTAGACTTGCCATATTATTTAACCACCGTTCCGGATTTCATCAAATCCACCAGAGCCTTGAGTGCTGTCAGAGTTTCTGCTGATAGTGAGCTTTGTTCCTCGCCAAGTTTTCCAGATGCACTTGAGCCACCCCTTGGAATAGCTCTGTCCTTTTCAAACTTAGTCGCCGCCGCTTCCCTAGCAAGTTGTGATGGGTCAACCCCGCTTAACCCTCCCCGAATCTGTTCGCCTAAAGACGGCCTTTCCCCTGCGGCTTGTTGGGCGGCCAGCTTTTCTCTGTCCCTCTGAGTGGGGGCAATCTTCTCGGCAACCTTAAAATTCTCTGTCTTGAGTTGTCGTTCCCTTTGTTTTCTAGCTACATCGAGAGCTTGTTGCCCAGCCCTGCTTGCGCCAAGTATGCCACCGCCGGCCGCTGAAGCAACTTTTGCAACATCGGCTTTTTGCTTTTGAGAGGCTTGTTCAAGCGATAATCTTTTTTGAGCCACCTCTAGGTCTTTTTCTCTTCCCTTTCTGGTAAGATCATCTATTAGTTTTATATTTACACCAACATCTTTTAACTCATATAATTGCTCTATTTGCTGATTTATTAAAGAAAGTTGATATTTTGCTAATTCTAACTCTGCCTTTGCGTCAGTAACAAAATCTGCTTGTGTTTTATTTCTTACCGCATTTAGCTGGCGAAGTATCTTATTTTGTTTAACTGTTCGCTCTGTGTTTTCTGCTTCTTCTTTTCCTTGCTTTGTTATCTTTTCTTCTTGCTGTCTTGTTGCGAGCAACTGCATTTCTGAGTCTAAAAGAGCTTGAGTGTCTTTAAGTGTTTTTTCTGTGCTGGATACACCAAGATCAAGGTTAAATACTTTTTCTATCCCCTTCATTATTCCCGCCATAGGGCCGAGTTGAGTTATTTTCCCACGCAAAGATTCGATTGTGTCTTGAGTCTTTTCTAGCCCTGCCCTTGCTTGGTCAACACTTGTGCTTTTGAAAGATGTTTCAAAGGCATCTGCTAAATCTTTTTGTGCTGAATAATAATCTGTCGATGCTTGTTTGACTGTTTCCCCAAACTTATTCATTGCGCCGATAACGGCATACCCAAAGATTCCACCAGTTCCAAGCCTTGCCAACATACCTAGGGATGTCCCCGCCTTGCTTGCATTAAGCCCAAGACTAACAAGCGTCTTGCCCAGCTTTTGAGCCGATGCGTCAGATTGCTTGAATGTGCTAGCCGTCTTTGTGGCTTCTTTCTGAACTGCCCGCAAGCCAGTCGTGGCCTTGCGTCCATCAAGCTCGATCTCTCCTTTTAATACAAAAGCCATATATATTACCTTATTCTATTAACCTTGTCAGCAATCTCTTGTTGCTTTTCAGCAATCTTTTCCTTCATATCGGCCTCTTCTTCATTGATTGCATTTTGCAAAGAACCTTGCCCAATTTTTGCTACTCCTGCGGCCGCATTAACAAATACTGCCTTAATCACATCGCCTTCAGCAAAAACATTGTCAATTCCGTATCCTAGCCCAGCACTTCCTTTTAATGCCCTGAAGAATTTTAATAGAACATTATCTGGCTGAATTGTTTTCCCAATAGTCTTTCTGCTAAAATGATAGAAGGCCGGCAACCAACCAGCGGCAATGTATCCGGCTGATGATTTTGCTCGCTTAACAAACTTATTATAGAACTGGCTTGCTGTCCCTCCCTTTTTGCCCTTACCCGGCCCTGCCAATTTAGCTGGAAACTTATTGTAGAATCCTAATCTTTTTCCTCTAGCAAGCCTCCAATT
>Ga0114967_10004525_pt1 | contig 11176 bp, 13 predicted proteins | sample M_130628_MF_Meta_FD_92639 | JGI IMG/M metagenome (GOLD analysis project Ga0114967, IMG submission 92639) | Freshwater microbial communities from Lake Montjoie, Canada to study carbon cycling - M_130628_MF_MetaG | ecosystem: Environmental > Aquatic > Freshwater > Lake | place: Lake Montjoie... | reverse complement strand
ATATTATTTGCTCTTATAAGTTTGTTTATAGGTGCTTTTGTTGGAATATTAATTGAGTATCAGAATGTAAATATTTTTGGAAGAAATGCTACAAACTTTTTAGGAATTCCCTTATTACGGAATAAATCAGCAAATAATGAGCCAATTTATATATGTTCTAAATAGATGAATTTTATTTCAAAGATAAAAAAAAATATACTATATTTCTTTTTAGCATTGCCCCTTATACTGATTGGATATGAAACGTTTATGTCAATTGCTCTAGGTTCAAGAACATGGTCATTCTTGTTAGTTGGTCAAATCGCAATTGTTCCTCTTGTAGCAACCCTATTCTATTTTATCTATAATATATTCGGTGAGCAAAATTATGGAATGTCTCTACTCTTCTTTGTTATGTCATGTATTTTTCTTTTTATTTTAGCATATCTTACTGCTAATCCTGATTCTATAAATACTATGCCTGGTAATATCCCTGCTATAAATATACCTTCTATAACACTTCCTTCTATACAGGGGCCAACAAAAGAACAAATTGATAGTGGTTTTCTTATATTTGGTAAAGTTGCTATCCCTATTATAGTAGTATTATCTGTTGCTCTACTTGTATTCCCTGAACAGTTTGTTGGTCTCTTTACTGGTGTTACAAGAACCACTACTTCTACTATTATAAATGCTTTAAAGTTTCCTTTTACAACTTTTTCAAACATGTTTGAAAATAATGAACCAATCTATGGAAACGATAACTGCTCTATATTCCCTGGGATTTCTGATAAAGTTTCTAAAGTACCAAGTTTCTATTTAGCGCATGTTGCCTTCTTTGTTGGATATGTTTTTACAAATTCTCTCACTATTTATAATATGTCAAATGATTCTAATGATGAAGAGAAAGGATATAATTCAAGACGTTATAGGTCATTAATAACAATGATTTCAATATCAATTCTATATTTTCTTCTTGTTCTATTTCGTTACAATGTAACAGGTTGTGAATCACTGTTAGGAGTTTTCTTCAGTTCAACTACTTTTATTACATTAGGACTAGCTTGGTATTTATTGGCAAAATATTGTGGTTGTAGAGCAGCTGATTTATCTGGAATAACTACATCTTTAGTGTCTCAAAAGGCAAAAAGTCCAGTAGTATGTTTGAATCCAACTACAGTTACAATTACTCCAGCTTCAAATCCAGCTACAGCTGGCCCGTAACGAATTAACCGCTTTTAAAAAGTCATGAACAGATTCTGGTGAAATAAAGTGATACAGTTTATATTTCTTAAAAAGTGTATCAAAGTTTAATAAAGTTTTATTAAACTCTTCTTTTGTTATAGTTCCATAAGTAGATTCTAATGAAGAGAATGGTATAGATATAATATTTTTCTCCTTGTTTATACTATCATGAATATTATAAAAAAATTCTTTAGCATACTCTTTTAATTCATTGTATTGTAAATCTTTTTTATGATGTATTAGATTCTTTGAATAGTGATTTTTACATACTTTACATGGGAGTATAAAACGTATTTGATTTACAAATTTTTTATAAGCATTTATTTCATCGGTTTGAAGAAGAATATTAGTATTAGTTCCTAGATGCTCGCAACATGTATGTATTATTTTCCAAACAATTGGACCCCATTCTTTAGGATTCGCCATCTTAAATATAGGTATAAAAATTAAAAAAATATTATACACGTAAAAAATTGAGACTAATTGATATTCATAATTTTTTATTTACTTCGTAAACAAAAAATTGATTATCTAACCCCCTCAACTACTATTACCAAAATGGAACCAACGTCTCTTCTAGTTCCTACAATCATTCATGAAACTATTCTTGATACTCTAGAAGCTCAAGTTCGGAAACTAGCAAAAGATATAGCAAAAACATTAAATGTAGATGAGAAACTTCTTATTCAAGAATTAAAGAAAGAAAAGTTGGAAATTCTTACATTTGATGATAATATAGATATTACAGAGTTAACTTGTAAATCATATATCCTAGAAAAGAATATATATATTCCATGTGATCAACCGATAGTTTATAAGAAAGATTTCTGTATTTCACACTTACATGAAAGTATCACATTTGATAAACTTAAAGATTTAGATGTTTTGACTATTCTCAATTATGATACTGTAAAATATTATCGTAATAGAGAAAATATAGTTTATAATTCAGAATTTAAACCAATTGGTTCTTATGATCCAACAACAAAAGAACTTATCAAATTTGTTGAAGAAACTTAGTAGAAATCAGAAAATAGAACATTTAATAATATATAGATACCAGCAAAAATAGCGGCATGTGTTAAACTCTTAATCCAGAGTTTACTGTTTTTTCCAGGTAAATCAAAAAATAATCCTGGTGTTAAAAGAATAAATAGTAAAACTGGAACAACAATATTTGCGGGTTTACTTATAAGTTTATCAAATCCCATCTACTCTATCATAGATAAAACATATTTCAAATTTCGTAGATTCCATGTATTTGATTCTTCTTCCACTTTCTTTTTATTTTCACTATATTTACTTAATAACTTCTTCTCAATATAAAAGTCATCAAATTCATCTTTTATTCTTTGAATTATTTCACATACCACTGTTTCTCTATCCCAAATCTTACAATTTGATTTTAAATCAACCCATCTCATAAAATAACGACGAATTAAAGGTTTATCAGATACTTGATTTACACCATTCCCATGACTCTTTTCTTTATCTGGTAATGACCATTCGTCCGGAATATCGTCAGGAAAATACCAGCTAATAAATTCATCTAGTGCATTAGAATCTTCAACTAAATCTTCATAAGAACCATATTTCTCAAGAATAGTATCATAAACTTTTGAATTCTCAATAATGTAATCACAATCATATAATTCATGAACATTTGATTCTGTATACGTCATCGTTCCTCGTTTTGTCTTACCATACAAACACTCTCTTGGTACACTAAGAACTCGTCTCTTTCTTTTACCCACTAACGAATTATACTGAGTTAATAGTTGTTCTGTTTCGCTATCAATTGATTTAATAGGAACTATCGTTTTCAATAATACATCTTCTTTAGAAGAGAGAATACCAATTAAGGCGCACATCTTATATGTTTCATTAATATCAGCACCTTGAAGACATGATACTATATCTCGTAGATTAGTATCTTTTATTTTAACTTCTACTAGTTTATTAATGCTAGATGATACATTTGTTGTTTGATATAAAAGCCATGATTCTAAATACTTTCCAAGTAGCACAGCACGAATAAAGGCATCTACTTTTGGATTCAATTGTTGTAGATTTGCTGGGAGTTGAAAGTGTATATTACGATTCTTATATTTAGGATTTGATATTCCGTAAATAAACATAACGGGCAGTGTACAATCTCTCATACTTTCTTTAAGAACAGTCATGCCATAAACTAGATTGTAGATTTCATTTTCATCTTGAATATTTGTAGTTAAAATCTTATTTAGAATCTCAATATTTCCAAGACCAATATTATGAAACCAAGTTAGAAAGAGTGTCTCAAAGATCTTCTCATACTCTTTTGATTCAAGAAGTTCTTTTACCCAAAACAAAGATTCTCTGTAACGCCGATTACTGATTGTGTATTGAAGAGCAGCACACACTTCATCGCATCTATAAAAGTTGTAAGTATACATTTTTTGATTACTTAAATCCACGTTTTTAAATTTCAATTTTTATAAACTTTCTACTGTTAGGGACATGAGTTTGAGAGATAATGTTAATTTAATCATACCAGGATTATATCTGGGAAATGCTAAAAGTTCACTTGATGATGAATTCTTAAAGAAAAACAATATAAGAGCAGTTTTTAATTGTACTAAAGATTTACCATTTCATCATAGTATTAGAAATAAGTATAGAATTCCTGTTGATGATAATTTAAAAGCAGAAGAAATTCGTAATTTAGAATTATGGTCTTTTGAAAGTGTATATAAATTGGCAAAAGAACATAAGGAAGGTAATGTTTTAGTTCACTGTTATGCGGGAATGCAACGTTCTGCCGCGGTTGTTGCGATGTATCTAATCGCTATTTACGACATGAAACATGAACAGGCAATTTCTTTTATTAAACATAAGAGATCTATTGCCTTTTTACCTTTTACAAACTTTTTAAAATCAATTCAAGGGTTTGAAAAGAGTTATCAGAAAGAAATTATGCCAAAATTAATTGATGAAGTATAGTTATTTTTTATTTTTTAAAGCCCAGAACGGTTGCTCTTCTTCTTTGACTTGAGGAACTAAAATATTAGGTTGTAGTCTTACAACTGCTTCTTTTCTGTAATACTGTTCTTTTTTTCCACGTGGATTGCTTATAAATAGAACTGAACCATCTGTTCCGTCAGTCAAATAGTATCTTCTAGAATATTCAATAGGCAAATGATTGTGACCACATATCCAAGCCATGATTGGATATGTTATAAGTTTTTCTAACTCTTGATCTACTACTGCTGAATTTAGTTCTTGAATCCAATCTTCTTCATATAACCAAGTGAATGGCGGATAGTAACTACATATTAATAAGGCATAAGGACTATTTTTAATAACTTTTTCTAGAAACTCTACGTTACGTCTATGAGATTCTGCAAACACTCCTGATTTACATGGAGGCGGAATCGGTTTTATAAAAATATTTCTTTCAAAATGTAACATAGCACCATCTCGCGGTTTATGCCATAGAGGTAAACCCACTACTAACATTTTTTCTTCACCATCTTCTAAAAGATAGGAGTTCATATAAAGCACTTTAATATTTCTATATGAACTACATAAATCTCTCATTTTTCTTAATGATTCATCTTCTGATTTACTAGAATTCCATATCTCTTCATTCCCAGGTATCCAGAATATTAGTTTCCAACGTTCAGAAACATATTCTAAAAATGAACGTAAATTAGGATTATCTAATTTTGCTATGTCACCACATAAAACTAAGTAGGGAGCAGTTGGTTCTATAGTTTCATCAAATGTTGTTTTTGTATATAACTCTAAATGTAAATCAGAGGCATATTGGATACGCATCTATACTAATTGAACATCCGAAGTTCTTAAACTAACATACGCTTCTGGATTATACGTTTCACTAAATCCTTTCTTAACAGAATTAAATGTTGTATAAGAATTTACACCACAAAATACATCATTACAAATACCAAGTGTGCCAGTTATAGAAGAGTCTCCAGCTCCTCCTAGCCAAATTTCTATTGGTTTCTTTATCATATTTTCAAGATTAGTTGATTCCATTCTGATTCTTCCTAGACTTTTAACAAGTATAGGATGTGGAAGATGATGTGTTAAAATAATGTAACGATTTCCTCCTTTAATAGTTTCTTGTATATATTCTTTATCTTCTAGATGCCACGATTTAATATCTTCACCCATTAAATGACCAAGTCCACTATGGCGTTTCAACCAAACATAACGATACTCAAACATACATTGGTGTTTAATGTAAGGGCTGCGGGTCCATAGAGTTGAACCGACCAAATTAATATCTGTATTTGCGATATGAGTATGTGAATTATTTAGAATTTTTATATTCTTATACTGTTCTTTTAATATGTATAGATTCTCAATACAACTATTATAGTATTGAGGGTTAGTAGAAGATATTTCCCATACTCCAGGAACTATATATGTATTCTTATAGTTCTTTGAACAGTAATTTAGAAATTCTCTATATGCACTAATTGATTCGCTTGAATCAAGAGCACATATGTTTCCAAGAAGTGCCAGATTTTCAGAAGATGGTATTAACATCTTATTAAAATCTCTACGTTTATGTAGATTAAGAAAAAAGTTTGAAGCATATTGAAGAGTATATTTCATTTTACTTATAAATATGTGTAATGGTTTAGACCTTTCTACCAATAACAACCATTTTCTACTAATTTAGAATTCTTAGGTTTACACGTATCAGATGGATATACCCATGCGTCATTAAAGAATTTAGAAATAATCTCATGATTTTTCCAGCGTCGCCCTTTAACACCAAAAAGAATTTGTGTTGCTCCTCCCATGACAATACACTGTAATCCACGCTTTTTTAATTCACTACCAACAATCATACCTATTCCTCCACACCCAATAATAGCAACATCACATCTTTCTGCTACAGTTTTCTCTACTACATAATTAATGGCTTCTTTCCATGATGGAATATGAGAAGGCCAGCTAGCTGTTCCATTCGCTAAACGAGGACTGTAGAATGTTCTTATAGGAATCCATGTAGTTTTAGAAGGAAGAAGACTTTCTGTAAATTCTGGCCAGATTGCTTTTGACATATATGTTTGGGTTTCGCAAGTTTCAGCAAAAGAGTTAATAATCGCAACTCGTTTCCCAGCCAAATACTGTGTCCAACGTAATTCTGGTTTAACATAGTAAGGTTCTAGATTTCGTAACATTACTGTATAACGTCTTGGATTAAGTGTATCAAGAATTTCTTTTTCCGCAACCTTTAAAGGTTCATACCAGCCTTCTGCCATAACATCTACATTTTTCAAAGTTTCTATATAACTAATGTAGTAATCTTCAAAAGAATAGTCTGGAAAAACTCCAGCATTTAATTCTAACTTAGTTCTCTCAGAATCTGTAATAGGAATATCGCTCAAATATTTTACTATAACTTGTAGTTCAATTGTTCCGTTTCTCCCAATTAAAAAAGGTTTTTTTTCTTTGAATAGTTCACACATAAATTTAGCATTTTCTTCCATCTAACTTGTAGTAGGTTTGAAATCTTTATTCCTCCAAGGATTAAAACGTTCTTCTCTCTTAATACCTCCTAGAGCTGGAGTAGGAAGAGCAGGTGGTGCAGAAGGTTCTGGACTTAGTAGTTCAGGAATCAAATCATGTGGGTATGGTGAAGGAGGGCGAGCAATAGGAATATCTGGAAGTGTGATAAGTGAATAATCAAACTCCAAATCAACTTCATCTCCTTCACATAGAACAACACTAGCAGGTTCTAAACCGCAAACATTAAACATAACTTCAAATCCTCCAAGATCTGGCATTTTAATTTGGATATCTGTTCCTTTCTGAAGAATTCCTAGCTTTGTAAGTTCATACGAGAGTTGTTCTTGAATATCTCCAACTTCAAATGCTCTATCATAAGGTTTTAGTATAATTTTAGTGCTATGGTCAAATGCCTCTGATGGAAACCAATCTACTTCTAAATTCTCTCCACAACCTTCACAATTAATCTGTTCTAGCATCCATGGTGGAATAAACACACTTTTTTTCTCACCAAATTGCGTGACAATTGGTGAACCTAATCCACAAACCCAGAACTTATCTCCTTTTACAATCCGAGCAAATATACGTGCGCTGTTATCTTCATTTGTAATACGTTTCCACATAGTTTCATTCACATAGCAATTATACGAATCAACTTCTTGTTCAAGATAAACTGTAGACCAGATAGAATACATTTTTAGTGCGATTAATTACTTAAAACTTTTTTCAATTTTTTAAATAATGAATAATTCTATAATACAAGTAAATAATAGTATACCAGATAAAAAATATGTTAGAAAAAGAAACATAGATATTGTTTTAACAATTATAGAACAGCTAGAATTAGGTAATAAAGAAAAACTTGCGATCCGTTCAAGATTTCTTACTCTGTTTCATAAATATAAAGCTGAGTCAAAAAAGTATGAGCATCTATACAATTTTTCGCGTGTTATTATAACGTTTGGTTCAATATCAATTCCATCTTTACTAACAATAGAAACAATCGTCGATAAATCTATATCATTCTGGGTTGTATGGACTTTATCTTTAGCAGTCTCTATATTAAATGCGTATGTTTCTTTATTTAAGATTGATAAGAACTACTATTCATTAACAGCTTTATGTGAACAGATGAATAGCGAGTTTTGGCAATTCAATTCACTCTGTGGACGCTATAGTGGGTTCTATACACATAGTGAACCTACACATATGAATCAATTCATTTATTTTATGAATAATATTGAAAAGATTCAAATGCGAAGTATTGAAGAAACTTATATTAAAGTTTCTGATAATTCTAAAGAAAAGAAAGAATCTAGTTTAACAACGGTTCCACCGAGTATTAATAAAGATATTCTTGAAAATCCTCCACCAGAACTTCTAGAATTTATAAATACAATGAATAAGAAAAATAGTGTTATTCTAAATTCTCCTCGTATAAATTAGGATGGTACAAACAAAAAAGAAAAAGAAAACACAAAGCACTGGTAAAAAATACCAATGTCAGTGTTCTTCTGGATGTACAAATAGAGCATTAGAAGATTCACCATTTTGTTTTCTACATAAAGATCAATGTCCTCGCATATCTCCGCTAAGTCGTTATGAACCAGATTATGACCCAGAGTTCTGGAATAACCAATATAATATTAAAGAAACTCATAACTGTTTTGCCTATGCGTTTAATATAAATGATAAATCACAAATGGCAAAATGTAATAATGAAAACTGTGATATCCCGTTTCATCAACCCGGAATAGCATCAGGATATTCTAGATTCAAGTCATCAAAACCTAAAACATGTCCCAATATGATGGCACGTATTTTAGGAGATAATCCAAAAGTTCAAATGACAAAATTTCAAGATAAATGTCCAGCTGGAACATCAAAGATAGCACTAATTGTGGATGGGGATGAAGATTATCATTTTTTAAGACAAGATTCAAATGGTTACTGGTCTCATAAACCTGGTGGAAGAAAAGTAACAAATGTTGATGCCTCAGATAAAAAGATTTACGACCCAGCGTTGGCAAACTTCAACTACAAAGAGAAAGATGGTCATCTAAATTATGATAATTTTTGTTCATATATGTGTGTTCCTAGAATAGTTCCAGTTAATCTTCAGACTGGGGGTTCTAAAAAAAAGAAACAGAATGGTGGTTCAACAAAAAGATATAGGATTGCAATACTATACAATAGAGATAATGATGATCCTATCGATTTAGAAGAGTGTATGATGGATGATTGGATTGTTCAGTATAATGGAATTACACAACAGAGAGGATTTGAATATGAAATTGTATTCTATGGTTCAGAGAATCTTGAAGATTTTTATGAATGTTTAGAAAGAACAATGAAAGATTATAAAAAGAATAAAGTTATTAAAAAATTTAAAATGGGGGTTGTTGCTTAACTTTTAATACGATTCTTAATACGTGTTGCAACCCATTCTGTTCCATACTCGTTATAAATATCATTTACCGGATCAAATATACTTAATGCTTCCATACAATCAATTCGTTCCTTAAAGTTGGTTGTAAGCATACGACGTAGTATATCAATAACTAGAACACGTTTTAGTTTCCATTCAGAACTCTCAATAAACTCATAAGAAAATATGTGTTTTTTAAGATAATCTAGTAATATAACTCCGATTGACCAAGAATCATATCCAGGATAGTATAGTTTCCAGAACTTTACTACGTCTTTCTGCTTAAATGCTAAACTTGTTTTAAAAGAATGAGCAAGATTAAGTATCTGCTCTTTGACATTTAAGCCTAATAACTTTTCAATATCATACAGAACCTTTTTTTCAGGCATTACTTCTTTAATAGTTTCTTCAAATGTATTCTTATTAATATCATCCATCGCAGTTAAAAAAGTAACTTCTGGAGGTTCGGCAGAATACTCCGGACCAAGAACTTTCCAACGCCCAGAAATACTTTCAAGTGATATTTCTCTAACACTAAAACTCTGCCCAAAATCAATTAGTCTCGGGATTCCAAATTTATCTACAAGAATGTTTCCAGCATGAATATCGTAATGAACAAATCCGTGAACTAACATAAGAGCTCCCGCTTCTAGCATATGTTTCATTAAAACAAAGAATGATAAATTTTCATTTGCTAATAGTTGATATTTATATAAATCAATACCACCATAAGGCATAGATATCTGTTTTAACTGATTTAATGGGACTTCTTTTAAGAGATCACACTTACTTAAATCTTTCTCTGTCTGCGCAGATTGAATACGGGGATTACATATTGCTTCTGGAACAATAAAATAGTCGTTATATTCTTTTATTTTTCTTAAAATTTCAGTTGCTTTTACTTCTCTAGCGGCATCACGGGATTGTGTGATTTTACCAACGCTAGTTTTTGAAAATACTCTTTTTCTACATAATAGTGGTGGATTAAAGACACAACCATAGGTTGCCTGTCCTATTAACTTTCCTCCTTCCATTTTTCCTGTAAAAGAAAGATAAGAAAAACATTGAAAATTTGGTGCTTTACGATAATAGATGGAACTACCCGGGACACTGTGGATAGTGCTTCTTTTATTAGTAGTATTTTTAACAGCAGAAATATTGTTTACGAAAACACTTAAAGAAGGGTTTGCCACTCTTGTCGGTGTTTTAGATGATGAAACGGATAAGAATAATTTCTTTGCCCAGTTCGCTCCACGAAGAGGCGATGTTGGATTAAATAAAGAAGAAACAAACTATATACAAGACCCTCGATATTTTCGTGGATATGTTGATGTACAGAAGTTTGGATTCAAGCATGATTTTTGTAGATTAGTTGTTCCGGAAAAACTAGATTCTACATTAAAAGCGACAAATTTACAGAAAGTAGATAAAGATTTTAAGAAATATGGTGATTTAGCAAAGGCCTTTTTTGCCTGCGCACTTGCGGGAACATCTGGACTTTCTTCAGTATCATACAAATCAAAAGATGTAAGTGAAGGATTAGAACTATCACGTGACGATTATATGAGAGATATATTAAATGAGAATAGGTTTGCGTATTGTAGAATTCTAAAAACATCAGACGGTTCTTATCAACCACTATGTTTACGTGGAGAAGATAAAGGATTTAATCATACAAATGAGATTGACCCCAATCCACCACAGAATATCTTAGATTTATTAGAATTCTATGATGGATGTGTAGGTTGGTTAAGATTTAGAGATGATATGGCAGATTATACAAAGGCATTAATAGTTCAAAAATCAGGTAATGTTAGTATTCCAGAAGAGCCAAATCCTACTATAACAAGAGGTGTAAGTTTTAATGGTGTAGACCAGTTTTTACGTATTAGTGATGCGCCAGATTTAACTCTAGGTAGAATAATTAAATTAAGAAATGTTCGTGCTTTTAGTATGTGGGTTTACTTTGATTCTTTTACAAATAATGCTCACATT
>Ga0114967_10004523_pt1 | contig 11179 bp, 14 predicted proteins | sample M_130628_MF_Meta_FD_92639 | JGI IMG/M metagenome (GOLD analysis project Ga0114967, IMG submission 92639) | Freshwater microbial communities from Lake Montjoie, Canada to study carbon cycling - M_130628_MF_MetaG | ecosystem: Environmental > Aquatic > Freshwater > Lake | place: Lake Montjoie... | reverse complement strand
CTGTTCGAGATCGGCAGTGTCTGGAGTGGCAACAGATTTGATGTCTTCGCGCTTGGGATCTCCCGCATAAAACTCCACGCCTTGTTTCAATCCCAGCACAATAAGTTTCCCGTCGCGATAAAGTCCGACGCTGCGATTGTGATTTACCACCGCGCGACTCTCGGCGGGTGCGCCGCCTAGTAAATCGCGCCCGAAAAACATCGTCTCATAAGGCCGTCCCAGCAGACCTAGAATCGTGGGCGCGACATCGAGGGAATTGCCCAGATACCCAATGCGGTCAGGTTTTTTCACCACAGCAGGACCAAGAATCACCAGCGGGATTTCATAGGAATGAATCGGGATACTCTGGCTGCCATAGACGCGCGCCCCGTGATCGGCCACGACCACAAAGATCGTGTTCGTCCAATACGGCTCTTTCTTCGCGGCGCGGAAAAATTCTCCGAGTGCAAAATCGGAATACTTCACCGCGTTCTCCCGGCGATGCTCGTTGGGGTCTTCGGGAATTCGTCCAGCAGGATAAGTGTAGGGTTTGTGATTAGAGACAGAAAGAATGGTGCTGAAGAAAGATTTTCCTGCAGAAGCGAGTTGTTTGAACTCGTTATTCGCCCGCAGAAAAACTTCTTCATCATCCACGCCCCAAATAGTCGTGAACTTGGCATCGGGTAAATCCTTCTGTTCGATGAATCGGTCGTAGCCATTCCGCAGGGCGAACGAACGCATCCCGTCGAACAGCCCGCGTCCGCCGTAGAAGAACACCGTATCGTAGCCATCGCGCTTGAGCACGCGGGCCAGCGTCTCGACATTGTCCGATTTGTCGCGCTTCACGATCGAATCGCCCGGCAAGGGAGGGAACGATGCCAGCACGCCTTCCATGCCGCGCACAGTGCGATTACCACAGGCATAGATGTTCGTGAACAACAACCCTTCTCCGAGATCAAGCGCGTCCATCTCCGGCGTCAGCGTGTTCGTGCGCCCCAGACAACCCCAGAACTCTGAGCCGAGACTTTCTTCAAGGAACAAAACGACGTTCAAGCGGGGTTTGGTGGAATCGCCTGCGACGCGCCGATGAATAGAACTTCCTTCTTTGACGAACTCCATGCCGGGCGCAGCGAGAATCTTCCGAGTGCGTGCGTAGGCTTCTTCAGCGGGCAAAGTTTTGTAGTTGCCGGCGAAATCCAGATTCCGCGTCCACGCCGCGCAAACGAACGCAATGCTGCCATTGTTGGCGATTTCATTCAACGTGCGATCCTTCCCGACGCGTGCGCCTTTAAAGTTGATCGTCGGCGCAAGTCCTACGAGCAGGATCAACACAACAATAATCGCTCCGAAAGCTCGCCCACGTTTCACCGTCACACTCCACATCCCTGAGAACATGATCCGCGCGACAATCCACCACACAGCCGCCAACGACGCGCAACCGATCAGAACTTTCACCACGGGATAAGAATCCCAGATATTCACGAACACCTCGTGTGGATACAGGATGTAATCCACCGCCACCGTGTTGAAGCGCGATTGAAACTCGTCGAAGAAAAAGAATTCCGTGCCGAGGAGAAAGATTTCCACTAACCACCAAACGAAGCAAACGAGCCAGAAGAAGTGCCGATGCCACGCCTTTGCCATCCACCGGCGCGGCACCACAAACGCCCACCCCAACCACGGCAGCACAAGCACCAATGCCACAAAGACATCCCTGCGCAAGCCTTCCAGCAAGACGCTTCGAGTCTCAGACCAAGGTAGGCCGTCCGGCACGAACTTCACGAGCAAAAAAATCCGCAGTCCGGAAAACAAAACCAACAGCGTGGCGACGCAGAACCAGGTAAAGCCGACTATGCCCGAACTTCGTCTAGCGGGCGAAATGACAGATGGATTGGGCATAAAGTGGTGCAACCGACAAACTGACGCTCTCTACAGCGCGCAAGCCGTCCGCCGATCTCACTACAGACAACCAGAAGTCGGCAACGTTAGAAACGATATTCAATTCAACCTGAATGCTACAGAGCACCCCTATGAAATTCCGCAGCGGCTACTGCCAGACGCAGAAGCAGCACATAAGCCGAATCATTTCAGGGGCGCAAGCTGGATTTTCGAAAGCGTTCAGGCATATTAGCCGCAAATCATGGAACTGATTCGAGACATCTACGCCGCCAAACGCGCCACAGGCAAGCCCATCATCTCGTTGGAGTTTTTCCCACCAAAGACCGACGAAGGCGACCGCGCATTGTTGGAGAAACATATCCCGACGCTAATGACGACGCGCCCCGACTTTTGTTCCGTGACTTACGGCGCAGGTGGCAGCACACGCGATAAGACGTTGATGATAGTGGATCGCATCCAGCGCGAACACAATCTCACCGCGCTCGCGCATCTCACCTGCGTCAATCATACGCGCCAACAAGTGGCAGAGCTGTTGGAGAAAATCAAGACGGTTGGCTGCAAAAACATTCTGGCGTTGCGTGGCGATCCACCCACCGGAGGAGAGTTTGTGGCAACACCCGGCGGATTTGAATATTCATCACAACTTGTGAAGTTTATCCGCGAGCAAGGCGGCTTCAGCATCGGCTGCGCAGGCTTTCCCGAAGGCCACATTGCCTGCAAGAAGGGCAAACTTGTGGACTGGTCACGCCTCAAAGAGAAGATCAACGAGGGCGCCGACTTCGTCATCACGCAGATGTTTTTCGACAACGCAGACTATTTCCAGTTCCGCGATCACCTCACCAAGAACGGCGTCAACGTGCCCATCATTCCGGGAATAATCTCCATCGTGAGCGCGACTCAGATCAAAAAATTCACGGTGATGTGCGGCGCAAAAATCCCTCCCGCGCTCGGCGCCAAACTGGATGCCATCGGAACGGACGACACAGCAGCGGCGGAGTTCGGCATCGAATACTGCACGAAGCAATGCGAGGAATTGTTGCGCTGTGGCGCGCCCGGCCTGCATTTCTACACGCTCAACAAGGCAGCATCCACCGTGCAGGTGTTGAAAAACCTCAAGCAGGCTTGAGTGTAAGTCAAAATCCTTTCGTCCATCAATGTCGCGTCACCTACGCAGATTGCACCGTCGGAAACCACATCTATTACGGACGTTACTTGGAGATTCTTGAAACCGCTCGCGGGGAATTATTTCGCGCCGCGGGAGCGACGTTCCTTCAACTGCAAGATTCGGGGAATATCTTCCCAGTGGTTGAAGCACATCTCCACTACAAAGCCCCAGCACGCTACGACGACACATTGATCATCGAAATCCGGGTCACGGCAGCCGAACGAGTGCGGTTGAACTTCGCCTACAGGATCACGAACCAGAACGACACGTTGATCCTTGAAGGTAAAACGCTGCATGTCTGTACGAGCCTTGACGAAAAACTGAAACGACTTCCTGAAGAACTCGTCGCCGCACTCGCGCCATATGCGAGAAGCGAGTGAACTCTTACGCGGACTACGGACGGGGGTTGCTGGGCAACCTCACTCCCCTTTCTTTCTCGTCATCGCGCCGTTTGTCACGCACTATAAGGCCATGCGGACAGCGATTTACCCCGGCAGCTTCGACCCGTTCACCAACGGACATCTTGATGTAGTCCAACGCGCATCGCGCTTGTTTGATCGTGTGATCGTGGCCGTGGCCAAGAGCGACGGGAAACATCCTTTGTTCCTGATCGAAGAGCGCAAATCTCTGGTCGAACAATCCATCCGCGGCATGCGCAACGTGGAAGCAGACACGTTCGACGGATTGCTCGTAAACTATGTGGAGAAACATTCTGCTCAGGCCGTGTTGCGCGGGTTACGGGCCGTGTCGGACTTTGAATTTGAATTCCAGATGGCACTGATGAACCGCAAGCTAAACGACAGCTTCGAGACGATTTTTATGATGCCCAAGGACACCTACACATTCCTAAGTTCGCGCATTGTGAAAGAAATCGCCCGGCTCGGAGGTGACGTGAAGCAATTTGTCCCTGACCACGTCCAAGCCGCGCTGTCCGTGAAACTAGGATTAAAAAAAGATAAAGAGTCTCCAAAAAGCGTAACGCAGACTGGCGCGGAATCCGCAAGTTGATCACTCCTTTACTAAGTGTCAGCGGGCTTTTTAGCAAAAAACTGATGTATTTCACTTCAACGGCAGTGTGAACTCGTCCGCGTGATACGAACTGCGGACCATCGGACCGCTTGCCACATGAACAAAACCCATCGCACGAGCGCGCTCGCCAAGTTCGTCGAACTTCTCCGGCGTAACGTAGTCCACCACTGGCAGATGTTTCAACGTCGGCTGCAGATATTGACCCAACGTCAAGATGTCGCAGTTGAACGCGCGCAAGTCTTCCATCGCGGCCAACACTTCATCCTCCTGTTCGCCGAGACCGAGCATCATCCCCGACTTTGTGTAGATACTCCCGCCGAGTTTTGATTTCACCTTACCCAGAACTTGCAACGAGCGGTCATACGTGGCGCGATGCCTCACCGAGGGAGTGAGCCGCCGCACGGTTTCGAGGTTGTGATTGAAGATGTGCGGCTTCGCAGACAGCACACACTCAATCGCTGCCTCATTATTCAAAAAGTCTGGCGTCAACACCTCAATCACGATACCGGGATTCAACTCACGCACCGCTTCTATGGTCTTACGAAAATGATCCGCCCCCCCGTCGCCCATGTCATCGCGCGCCACAGCGGTGATGACGACATGCTTCAACGCCATGCGCCGCGTCGCCTCGGCCACACGCATCGGCTCGTCGGTTTCTAGCGGCAACGGCTTGGCCGTGCTGACCGCGCAAAACCCACAAGCGCGTGTGCAACGATCCCCGGCGATCATGAACGTGGCCGTGCCTTTGCTCCAACACTCCCAGTGGTTCGGACACTTGGCGCTCTCGCAAACGGTGTGCAGTTTCAATTCGTCCAACAAAGAGCGTGTGCGAGAAAATGTATCCGCAGTCGGCAGCTTGGTACGCAACCATTCCGGCAGGCGAGGACGCGGTTTAAAATCAGCGGTCGTCATTGTTGCTTCAATTTTTCCCAGAAATTTTCCAGTTCATCCGGGCCAAAGTCTGCCAGAACTTCCCCATCCACATCAATCACAGGTGCGAGAGTCTGACCGGAAAGTCCCCGCATCTCAGCGAACGCCTCTGCATCCGCCATGACATCAATCGTCTCATACTTGATGCCACGAGCGTCAAGCCAGGCGGTCGCCTTGTGACACCAGCCACAGTAGGGTTTGATGAACAATCGGATTTTCACGGCAATATCATTTGGCAATTGGAATCTTGCCTCTTATCAAGGCACTTTAGAAATCATTGTTTCCCTCAGCGTTTAAATAAAACCCAGACGATTCTCTAAATTCATAGCTCTAGCCTTCTGACAGCTAAAGCACATCTAGAATTCATTAGTCGATTTGATTGTAGCAACCCTAAGCCCATGCTTGGGCCCAAAACAATTCACGTCATAACCATGCTCTTTTTCCGGAATGCTTTTTGCCAAAGCCTCGACAAGGAGTGTTTTGGTTTTCTCGTCGGCTATTTCAGCCAAGCAAATGACAGGGAAGTCATGAAATGCGAATTTCGGCTTTTTTGCAGGATTTCGCAATGACAAATCAGGGTTCAAAGAATAGGTGGTGACTTTCGAATTACTGAGTGACAAAGAACGAATCGCCTCAGAGAGGTGCTTCAGGCTTTTGCCATTTTTCTCATCCACAGCATCCGCTGCTAGAGAAACCACGCCAAGACACAGAATAAAAAGGGTAAACTTTTTCATGAAATTTCCAGCCTCGCACTCAATTGATTTGTTCTGAAATCTTTCACCACAACTTCCACCACGGTTTTCTTTGCACAGGAGACTCCGCCTCTTGTTCTACGAAGGCTTCATCCGTCTCACTTTGCAACCGCGCTACGAAGGCAATAAAGTCTGCGAAGGTCTCGTAGGCTTCGCTAGTCACGATGCGTTTTGGTTTGAAAGCTCGCTCATGGTCCGTTAGAAAAACAGCGGGGATCGACCGATTCACATCGGTGAAATAATAGTCCCCCGCGCCGTCGGCTCCGATCACGAGATAATTCAGGGGCCACTTCACTCCGCAGAAACCATCTGCGCGTACTTCAAGATTCAAGCCAATGATCTCGTCTGCATCGCCGGTGAATTCCTGGAAACCTGCGGCTTCACTTTGAAATTCCGGTCGAGCCAAACCTTCTCGATACGCAACGGGCAAAGAAAGGGAAAGTTCCTTCTCGATTTTCTCGAAGTCTTCGGCGGTCACAAAGCCTGATCGCGGATCAACCGTTGATTTGCTTTTTATATTGTTCCGGCGACAGCATCGCGGAAACTTCCGCAACGTTGGCGAGCTTGATCTTGAAGAACCAACCGGCCGCGAAAGGTTCGCGGTTTACGAGAGCAGGATCGTTGGCGACACCCTTGTTGATCTCGATGATCTCGCCGCCCACGGGAGAATAGATGTCGCTCGCAGTCTTGACAGATTCGACGACGGCGCACGCCTCGCCCGCTTTCACCTTGCGACCCACGTCGGGAAGCTCGACGAAGACAACGTCCGTAAGTTCGTGCTGCGCGTGGTCGGTGATGCCCACGGTGGCAACGTCGCCGGAGACTCGAACCCATTCGTGAGACTTGGCATATTTAAGATCGGATGGAACTTGGCTCATAAATTGTGGCTGCGAGGTTACGCGGATTGTGAAGATTCACAATTTGATTTTTCCAGCAGTGGGAGACAAGACTGCAGCAGGAAGACTTACTTGATGCGCTTTAGAGTCACCAACCAAGCCGTGGAATTCTCGGGGACATTGCCTCCATGAACCAACATTTTTCCGACTTTTAGTTGTTGGACGCGTCGGCTGCATTCCTCCCCCTTTTGGCCGTGAAGCACCACTTCTACTTTTTCTTCCTCCATGAACTTGACTGAAATCGAAGATTTATCACTGATGGCAACCTTCCCAGAGACACCATTCTTGGTCTCAAATTCCACCCGCTTTACCACGCAGAAGTTCTTCCACTTCAAGCCGAGACTTTCGAGTTTCTTCTGGGTTTCCTGGTCTACCGGTTTGTAATTGGCATCGGGTGGTTTCTCATCGTTGGTCGCCCACACGAGTTGGGACTCAAACTTAGCCTCGCCCGCAAAGGTCGAGCTAATGCTAGCGGCAACAATCCCGACCATCACAACCGCGCAAATCCAAGCCAAGCCAAATTTGGGTTTGAAGTTCATTTATAAATCCAGTGTATCGTCCAATTCCATTTCGGAAAGGTCGTTTTCCGCCGGGTAATCCAACCACACAAGCGTCGTCCCGGAATCATAGTTGTGATAGGTGAACGCAACCGCATCGCCTGCATCAGCAAAGCCATCCCCGACACCATTCGTTCTAGGCAGAGCAAGCATGACAGCAACAAAAACGGCGGCTGCAGCACCCGCAGGAACAAGCAGACGATGGATGCGATCCATTAACGATATGCGCTTAGTCGCAATGACAATCTTATCCTCGCCCTCGATCTGGCGGCGGATTTTCGACCAATAGAATTCCCGCGAATCAGAAACTTTCATTTCAGACTCGTGGGACAGAAGCGCAGCACGCGTATTCGTCAGCTCCACGAGCAGATTTCGCGCGACGGCGTCCTGCGCGAGCCAGCCCAATACGGCTTTCGCTTCGCCCGCAGACAGTTCGCCGTCGAGATACGCCTGCAACTTCATTTGTAAGTCTTCTTTCATAACAACCCTCTCTTCACTCCGACGTTTTCAAATCTTGCAGCAACGATGCCATCTTGCGTCGCGCATAAAACAACCGCGACATCACCGTGCCGATGGAACACTTCATCGTCTTGGCGATGTTTTTGTATTCCATGTGTTCAAACTCATGCAATACGAGCACAGTGCGATGCGCCTCAGAAAGCTTCCCCAGCGCCTCATCAATCCGCACTCGCAACTCTGCACGCTCCATTTGCTCCGTGGGGTTCACCATCACCACAGGCATCTGGCGCTCCACCCCGCCAGATTCTTCTTCCATGGCTTCAATAGATTCCGCGCGCTGGCGTTTTCGTTTGCGGAGTTGATCCAGACAAAGATTGATCACGATACGTGTCATCCATGTCGTGAAACTGGATTCTCCCTGAAACTGCACTAACCGCTGCCAGCCTTTTACCCATGCTTCCTGAGAAAGATCAATGGCCTCTTCTTCATTCCGCATCATCATGTAGGCTCGCGCGTAAATCTTGTCCCGATGCCGGGCGACGAGTTGCTCGAACGCTACCATGTCACCCTGGCGCGAAGCCTGAACCAACTCTGCATCTTGTGCGGCGGTATAGTCCATGTCGGCCATCGATTCGACGGGTGGGTTCAAGCTTTATTCAGAGAGGATCAAAGTTTCCCCTTAGTGCTGGGAAGTTGCCCAGCAATCCGTGGGTCACGCGTACAGGCAGCGTCCGCAGCTTTGGCAAACGCCTTGTACAGAGCCTCGGCAATGTGGTGCGGCTCGTCCCCGTAGATCAGTTCCAGATGCAGGTTGCATCTGGCTTCATTGGCGAATCCTTGAAAAAACTCTCGCGCCAGACCAAACCGGAAGGCGCTGGACATGTCCTGCCCACGCTCGGTCTTGGCAAGTTTTCGATAGGCTTTGTCGTTCAATCCGCGCCAGACTAGAAACGAGCGTCCGCTGAAATCAATCACGCAACGCGCCAGACATTCATCCATCGGAACATAGGCTTCACCCGTGAAAGGATTCTTGGGATGAAACCCGTTTCCGTAACGGCGAATTCCTTTCTTATCACCGAGTGCTTGCAAGAAAGCCTGACCGAGTGCAATGCCGCAATCTTCGACTGTGTGATGTGCGTCCACTTCCAGATCGCCCTTGCAGACGAGAGTCAGATCCATGACCGCGTGTTTTGCGAACAGCGTGAGCATGTGATCAAAGAACGGGATGCCTGTCTTGATAGAAGATTTCCCAGAGCCATCGAGATTGAGCTTGATCGCGATGCGGGTTTCTTTGGTGTCGCGTTTGAGTTGTGCCTGCCTGACTTGCATAGACACAGTTAAACAAAGTGAAGATGGAAAGACCAATCGGAAACGCACCGCGCCGAACAACAACGTATCAAGGAGTCAACTCGCCCGTTGGCGCAGTCACCCCGGACAACCTGCTCTTAATCGAGTCAATCTGCTTTTGGATAGAATCAGGCTGAGGCGACGTGAGCTTCGTGAGTTCGTAGTACTGGATCGCAAGCTTCAAGTTGCCCGCTTCCGTTTCGAGATGGGCAAGATTGACTGTGATTTTTCCGTAAGAATCCAGGCTGACTTCTTTTGCGTCGACAGATTGATCCTCCCAAAAACGTTTTGCCGCGAGCCAGATGTTTCGAGCTTTCTCGTCGTTCTTGTCATCCTGTTCGTAGATCAGTCCCATTGCGAAAAGCAGCTCAAAGCTCTTTGGGTTGTTCCTGATTCCCTCGCGCAAAACGCCCCTCGCATCCTCAACTCGCTTAAGATTCTTCCGCAACCAAAAACTTGTGACGGCATAAGTCTCGACCGCCTGCGGGTTCAATTCAATCGCCAGCTTCAACCAGGGTATCACCTCTCGCTCCTCTCCGTTCTCAAGATGCGAGTGTTGGGTAACGCGGAAGTTGCGAATCAATGCGTCCAGCGGATCGCGCGGCTTACCCATGAAGCTCATCGCCTTCTCATGCTCTTCGTCGTGATCTTCCTCACCCGCTCCATGCACACACTTGCCGTCCGCGTCGTGCTTGTGCGCGGAATGATCTTCCTCGTGCATGCAGTTGCCGTGCTCGTCATGTTTGTGTTGTGAGTGATCATCCGCTTCATCGGTATTTGAGATAGCCTTCTCGCCCTTCTTCTCCACCGAGTCGAAGATGGAAGGATAAAATCCGCTGTGAAGATAAACATCCGCCATCGCCACGGCTTGACCTGAGAACAGCCTGCGCCCGTCGCCGAGAAGCTTGGTGAACGCGCCCTGCCCCGCCTGAGCCGCGCGTAGCTTGCTGAATTCTGCCTCCGTCAGAGTCGCCAACGTGAAAACGAGCGATCCGAGCAGGCAGAAGATCAAGATTGGAGATGCTTTCTTCACACGTTCAATCGCTGCCGACGAAACACATACCACGTCGAGAACAGGAACAAACTCATGTAAGCCCCGGCGTAGAGCGTCGCCTTAACACAAGCAATCAGATCAGGCATCTGTTTGTTGTTCACGACAAGGTTTCGGACATCATACATTTCAAGGTGCGGAATCAGATAATAAATCGTGTAGGTGATGGATTTCATCGGCTCTGGCTGACGGACGGCAATTTTGTTCAGATGTTCGCCAACGAACAGAATGCCCAGAATCGCCACGAGGCAGATCGTTGCGTTCGACGAAACCGCAGCAAAGATTACCGATCCCAACAATGTCATCGCGATAACGATCCCCAGCATCAGCCAATGCAAAACAATCGTTTTTGCATAAGCAGCAAAGTAAAATTCGCCACCCTTCGCCGCAGTAACGATTATGAAGAAGACGTAAAAAACCAACACAGCCAAACCGACCGCAAGCCAGCAGCCCAGAAACTTTCCGACGATGAACTGCACGCGCGAAACTGGTTTAGCGAGCAGTGGAAAAATAGTTCGATTCTCTTTCTCAGAAGGTATCTGACGAGCCGTCGTCATGACCGCGATGGCGAGCGTTGAAAGCCAGATCAACAGCAGACAAACATCTTTGACGTAGCGAACCATCGCCAAGTCTTTGAAAAAGTTTATGGAGCCTGCGCCGATGGTGATGAGCGCGCTGAGAACAAACAGAACGTAGAAGTCTTTGCGCCGATAAAGCTCTTTGATAACGACGCCAGCGATTGCAAAAACTGTGTTCATGGTGTGACAGCAGATTTATAGCCGATGATAGTGAAAAACGCCTGTTCGAGATTAGTCGCGCGATGTTTGGCGACCAGATCACTCACGCGACCTTCTTCCTTCAATTCACCTTGATAGATGATAGCCACGCGATCACAGACTGCTTCAACCTCACCCATCTCATGCGACGAAAAGAAAACTGTTTTGCCCTCGTTCTTAAGGCGCTGGATGATTTCTCGAACCTTCATCCGCCCTAGTGGATCAAGACCGCTCGTCGGCTCGTCGAGGATCAGCAGGTCGGGGTTGTTGATCAAAGCCTGCGCCAGGCCAACGCGCTGTTGCATTCCTTTCGAGTAACCTTTGATAGGACGCTTGGCG
>Ga0114967_10004522_pt1 | contig 11179 bp, 8 predicted proteins | sample M_130628_MF_Meta_FD_92639 | JGI IMG/M metagenome (GOLD analysis project Ga0114967, IMG submission 92639) | Freshwater microbial communities from Lake Montjoie, Canada to study carbon cycling - M_130628_MF_MetaG | ecosystem: Environmental > Aquatic > Freshwater > Lake | place: Lake Montjoie... | reverse complement strand
GTTTGGAGAGATATTATAACCTTCAGTTAAGATATCGCGGTATCTGAGAGTGCCAACTTGAATTTGATTGTTATTATTAAGTAAATTTATATTGAACTGAATTACATTTTTAGCATAAGTAAATTGTTTGTATTTAGAAACTTTGGTTGCAGAATTGTCTGATTTATAGTATTTAGAATCACCAATGTAAAAAATATCACTAGTGTCTATTAATGATTTATAATCATAAATATGATCGATTATTTTACCGTCATCATTGTTTTTAAGGTTTTCTATGGTAATCCCATCAACTTCTAGATTAATGAGTTTACTTGAAAACAATTTATCAACCATATCTTCAAAAACTAAATTGTAGTTGCTTATGGCTAGAAAATCTTCTTTTTTTCTATTAATACTGCTATTATCGTACTGAGAGAAATATAAATCACATAAACCATACATTTTCTTCAGTGTGTCGCTGAAATACCTATGCTTAATTTTTCTTAATTTCGAACTACCGGTTAGACATAATTTAGTAAAAGGCAACCCCTCTATTAAAGGATATGATTTGTCAATTTTGATATTTAATTTATGTTCTTTATTTAAATGATTTAAGATGGAAAAGAAGTAAGTTAAAAGCTCTTCCTCTGTATTAATTATTTTTTTTTTGTTTTTGATTTCTATGTAAATGGGTGTTTTGCCATTTAAAATAATGGGTGTAGATTTTCTAATCGTTTTTTCCCATTTTGGTTTTTTGGCTTGGTTTGAAACAAATTCTATATGTTTAAATAAGATTTGTTGTTTGTTCTTTTTATAAAAGTTAACAAAGCTCAATAGTAAATCAAGATATGAATATTCCTTATCTCCTAGATTAGTATTTAATTCGAAGGTTTCAGTATTGTGAATAATTGTAGTGTCTACACTTCTTCGTTTATATTCAGTGAGACTATTGTAAAAGTGAACAGATAATTGACGCACCCAGTTAAATTTAGACTTGTGCTTAATTGTGGTGTTTTCAATTAAATTAAAAAGTTCATCTTTTTTACAGCCAAAAACAGTCTTGTCACTATCCCTCATAAAGACTTTTGGCAACATAAAAACTAGGCTGTTTTTTTCAAAAGAATGATAATAACCTACCGACGTAATTTGCCCTTCCAAACCGTTTTGTTTATAAAACTTTGGATCATCAAATACTTTTTCTAGTATTTGAATAGGATAGATTTCGTTCTCTATTAATATCTTCATTTGTTTTTAGGAGTCGATTTATTCTTCATTTTCCGCGGCGAATCCTAACTCGGGAGAGATATTAATTGCAGCTAGATTTGGTTTTGGTCTTAATTCTATTCTTTCAAATAATTCTTTAATTTTTAGTTTGCCATTTGTCTTGATTGGGAAAAAATCTTCATAAGAAGTTTTCTCTTCAAATACTTTGTTTTCTTCATCTTTGAAAACGTCATTCCATAAATAGAAAACAACTTTATTTATGAAAGGCCGTAGAGAAATTGTATTGTTGTTATCGGGTTTAATAAAATAATTTCCAATACACTTATCCATACCCAACGATTGGTTTTCTTTGATATAATTTAAATTTATTTTTTCAATAAATTTTATCCAACTATATTTTTCTCCATCTTCAATATCAATTTCATAATCGAAAGAAATATTGCTTTTTTTCAGCTCGTCAATTGGGTCATAACATATCGGTATGTATTCCCACTCCCATCTTCTTTTAAAGGCACTATCCATCGGGAATAGGGATTGGTCAGAAGTGTTCATTGTAGCTAATATAGATAGATTTGGTGGGAGTTTTAAGCCGTTAATTATTCCGTCTTTATTAGTAAGCACATTGTTTAAATGGTCTTGTAATTCTTTTGATGGCGATACGGTATAATTACTACTTCTATCTAATAATTGAAAAATCTCACCGAATATCTCTGCACAATTTCCTCGGTTTATTTCTTCAATGACTAAATAATATTGATTGTCTAAATCATTCCATGCTCTTTTATAAATACTAGTAAAAGCTTGTGGAACAAATCTATATTTTATTTCATCTTTATTGTCAATCTTTTCCGTTACTGGTTTATAACCGCCAACAAAAGTTGCGTTGTCAAAGTCAGGATGGAAAGTAATTCGTTCATAAAATTTTGAATTTAAAGATTTCAAAATTTCATCTACTTTATATGATTTCCCAGTGCCAGGAGCACCATAATATATTATTTGTTCAGTTTTTTTTAATGGAGACGCTACAATATCTTTTACTTTTGAAATTAAAGTGTAAAGACCACCATCTTTTATTATCTCTAGGCTGCCATTTGATTTATCACTTAAATAATTGTTGAAATTAATTAGTGTTTTATATTTACCATCTGTATCGCCCCATTGTGTTGTAAAGTATGCAAATTCATTACCAAGAATTTCAATGGTTTCTTCAAAATATCGTTCAGTATTACTTGATTTTAGGTCGTTTTTTGTTTGTTTTGTTTTGAAGATACCAATCAAATTATCAGTTCCAAAATATTGTGATAAAAACAAACCATCATAAATTGTGTCATTAATTTTACTTTCTTTTATTTTATATCCTTCCAACAATGTTTTTTCTTCTTTTGTTTCGAGTAATAACTTAAAAGTGTTAAAAATTATCCATTTTAATTTTTGCTTCTCAAAAATAATCTTCTGACTTACATTTGAATAATTATTGTCTGATAAAATATTTTTGTCTAAGAATTTAAAGAAAAATTCTTTGTCATTTCGATTTACATTCTCAATATTAATAAAGTATGAAGGTAAGTCGTCATATGTAATATTGTTTTTTAGTTTTAGTGAACTAGATGTTATTTCAATGACATCCGAATATGTGTTAATTGAATTAATTAAAATGTCATCATTGCCTATTTCTTCTTTAAATAAATTATTTTTTACCTCATTCCATGATAAATTATTCTTTTCTTCATATAAAAATTTACATAACTCACTATGAATTACTATGGGTTCAATATTGTCAAATCCTTTTTTTGTGTAAGGATTTGGGACATAATAATTGATAATCCATTTTTTTAAATAAATATGAATTTCACTTGGAGAAGGATTGTATAAAAATCTAGGAATGAATTCATTATTGTTTTCGTAATATAATCCCAACTGACAGGCAAGTTGATATGGTGTTCCAAAAAACTCGGAACCAAAATTCTTATTTGTGAATTCTCTTCCTTCTTTTGAAGCTAAAATTTCTTTTGGTAATATATTTATAAATTCTCTTACTGTTTTAAAGTAAGGATTTCTCCATCTGCATATTGGGTCTGCCATAATTATTTTCCGAATTTAGTTATGTCCATTTGTTTCATTAATGCTATAAATACATTAACTACAATACTATTCCCTGCTTGTCTATACATTTGTGTATCACTAACAACTTGTTTAAAATCATCCTTAAATCCCATCAATCTTAGGCATTCTCTAGGAGTTAATTTTCTGATTTTGCCTTTATTATGAGTTACATAATTATCTACTCCAGATCTATGCATTTTATGCATTGATTGCAAAATAGGCCTTGCAATTTCTAAATCAGTTCCTACGCTTGTTTTAAAAGTTTTTGTACCTGATGAAAGTACGTAATTCTTAACTTTTTCAGATAAATAATATTTTTCTTCAACTTGATTAACATCAAAAACGAAATCATTAAAATCATTTTCAGTTTCTTCAAAAATAAAATCTCCATGCCAGTTAAATTGTTGGTTGGCTTTTTGACAAAGAGCAATATCTCCGTTTATTTGTGTATATCTTTTATTTCGGTTTTTTGTACTAGTTACAAATTTTACTCCTTTTTCTTTTAAGTAATACTTGCTATCTATGTAATCTTCTAAAAAATCCTGCATTCTATATTCTAATGTAATTGCTTCGGGAAAATCAAAATTTATTGAATGATCTTTGAAACCTACTACAAAAATCCTTTCACGGTGTTGAGGTATGCCAAAATTTTTAGCGTTTAATAGTTGATATTTAAAGTTGTAACCAAGTTCTTTAAACGTCTCTTTTATAACTTCAAATGTATTTCCTTTATCATGATTAATTAAACCTTTTACATTTTCGAAAATAAATACTTTAGGTTGGCTCTCTTTTACAACTCTTGCAAATTCATAAAACAGTGTTCCTCTTGTATCATCAAACCCTTTTCTTTTTCCAACCATAGAAAATGATTGACATGGGCTTCCTCCAACAAGTAAATCAATACGTCCTTTATATTTTCCTCCGTCAATATTATGAACATCCTCATACCAATTGCTGTCAGATATTTCATAATTTGCGAAATAGCTTTCCTTAACATATTTATCATTATCACATGCAAAGACAATTTCTTCCTTAATATTTAGTCTTTTTAGGGCATGCTCTATCGAGCCGATTCCACTAAACATTGTTGCTAATCTTATTGTTGCATTTGGATTGCTAAATTTTTTTGTTGTCCAATCTTCAACTTCAGAGAAAATGTCGTTCTGAGGTTCAATAACAGTTAAATCTTCAATTACGGGTTCTTTAATTTTTTTTATTTTCTCTTTCATTTTCATTTCTTAAAACTTTTATCACTGAAGAATGTTGCAAAATCAGTATCTAATCCGGTTATTACTTTTTCTATTATTTCGATGGATGCGTTTCTTTTTCCTTTTTCTATATCAGAGATATAGTTTCGATCTACATTTGAGACATTTGCTAATTGCTCTATAGAGAATCCTTTTTCTTCTCTAAGAGTTTTTACTTTTTGTCCGAATTTTTCTTTAATATTCATGTGTTTAAAATTATAATTACGCCTACAATTGGCCCGCCTACGATTGTACGCATCGCTGCAGTATTTGTCAACAAGTTATTAGATAGGATAAACAAAAAAAAACACCCACTTCTCAGCAGGTGTCTTTTACTAAATTAAATGTGTAGAGCACTAATAAACCCCCACAATATCAATCCCTTGAGCGTTCAAATCGTTTAATAAAAAACGCGATCCATTCACTTCTTGGTAGTACCGCACTTGCAGTGCCGCAAAGCGCACGCCGGTGCCAAGGGGTAAAGGATCTGGGGTCAGGGTGATTGTGGTGCTGGGAGCATTAGGGTCTAGAAAAGCCGGGGCGCTGCTTTGAAATTTGATGGTGGCCTCGGCAAAATCTACTTGCAGGATACCAAGACTCACTTGCAAACCTGTCGCACCCTTGGGCATCTTAAGCGTTTTTGGGAGTAGAGTAGGTAGCGTGTAGCTTTGCGCAGCGGCATCAAAAGTACCATGGCTAGGCAACAGCATGCCAGCCCTTTTGGGGGTTAGATCAAAATCTAAAACCAATTGCCGGCCATAAGGCGTAGCCAACCCCTTTTCAAAGAGCCGTTGCCCCCGCAGGGATTCGGTATCCAACGCTTTTACCGTTTGAAATAATGTCATCATCCGGCCATGCAAAGTCACATCTTTCACATCCTTTAAAAATGGATGCAAACCCATCCGCACCAGTTTTTTAGCCCGGGATACAGTCCCAAACTCGCCCGCATTTTCGCGTACCCGTACCATATTGGCACCCTTCTTCACCGCCTCACTCGTAAACCCGCCGCCTGCTTGTCGCACCACCGGCTTTCCTTTTCGTTCGTAAAAATTGAGCTCCCCAAGGGTGCCAACCAACTTTACTATTCCTTTCTGTTTTGCCATAAGATTTCGTTTTAAAGCGTAAAGATAGTAAATAGAAGTATAGGTTTTACGCGTATATAGCATATTTATAGCGTATATATAGCGTATATATAGCGTGTATATAGCGTGTATATAGCGTGTATATAGCGTATATGATGTAAGTAAGGCATAGATTTGGGTATAAAAAAACACCCTATGGCAAGCGAGTGTCTTTTACTATACTAGTACGTAATCTTCTATTTTAATCAGGAATAACCCAAAAAGCTTACCGAGTTAAACAGCGCCCCCGCGGTTCGTCGCCTTCGTATAAAGCGATGTCGGAGTGGAGGAACTGCGCAGCCGCTTCAGAGTCTTTTACTTTGACAGCACTACGAGCTACCATTTCGGCCTCAAATTCGGTGATGATGCGTTTCAACTGTCCCGGTTTTCTCCAAGGGGTGGAGGACGAACAGCCTTTAGTAATGACTCTCGCTAAAGAGAAAGCATCCAACAACGCTTGATTAGCTCCTTGCCCTTTAAACGGACTCATAGGATGCGCCGCATCGCCAAGGAGGGTTATCGCACCACCAGTCGCTAGCAGTTCCGGTCGAAGGAGTTCGCGGTCATACACAGGATAACCTGAAATAAGCGTTTCAGGAGTAGCAGCAAGGATTTGCGGTATAGGAGCGTGCCACTGGGTTCTGCGAAGGGCTTCTTCTTTTAGGGCTGGCGAACCCAAAGCACTCAATGCTTTTGCCTCGTTCTCGGGTAAGGGGAAACTGAGCTGCCACATGATCGAGTCGGCATCATAAGGCATCATATAAATCCGCTCGTGGCCATTAGCGGTTTGGAATACGGTGGCTGAATCGAGTAGCGAACTTTCAACGCCCTCCAACGATTTTAAGGAGCAAATACCCAGGATGACAATACAACCAAGGTAGCGCAACGGCGTGCGTTCGTCACCAATCAAGAGTTGGCGCACCGTACTGCGGATGCCATCGGCTCCTACTACTAAGTCGGCTTGGGCCGTTTTTATGGATCCATGCACTTGAAAGGTGAGGGTTATGCCTTCGCCTTCTTGTTCTTCATAACTAAGTAATTGATGCCCCCACTGTACGTTTTCAGGTCCGCCTAGTTGGTCCAACAGGGCTTCGCGCAACGACTGCCGAGCAATATGGATGTTGGTGCGCTTAGGTGCCTTTGCAGAGGTAGCCGGAATCCATTTACGCATACCCCATTCCCCAATCACGGTTCCGTCGGGAGTATGCACTAAGTGCCGCGTCGAAACCACGCCTTTGGCTAACGAAAACAATCCCAAGCCTTCAATGGCTTTGCTCGATTGTTGCAACGTAAGACCATAACCCTGTGCTCGGGCATCAAAACTCATATCGCGCTCGTAAAGGATAAACGGAATGCCACGGTGCAAACAGGCCACCGCCAATGCAACGCCTCCAATGCCACCCCCAATAATAGCAACGTGAGGATAGTTCTCAGGATCGGGAAGGGGCGAACAATCAGCAGCCACAATCCCAGCTCCAGCGCAGTTCGAACAGGGTTCCAAATGGCCTTTTGGAGGAACAGGAGGGGCACCTTCGCCCTTCGATTGCTCAAATTGGGCCAAGGCAGCTTGATAGCCCAACCGAACGCTCTTGCGGATCCTGCGGCTTTTTTTACCCATCCCAAAACACTCGGGACAACTGGTCCAATGCTTCTTTTCCGGTACTTCTCTATTATGCTCGTTCATGATAGTTGCTCAATCGAAATTGCCAAGACCCCAACCCGTAGTGGGTACGATCAGGATGCTTCGCAATGCAACGCGAAGGTACTAATAATTATGAATTGTCAAGAGGCATGAATGACGCGTCTCCCTGGCCCAACCTAACAGGTTTCCAAAACCTGTCAGGTTTCGCCTCGGCCTCAGCACCACAAAACGTCACCCCCAAAACTCCATCCATGAAGTTCCCGCCCTGGCCCAACCTGACAGGTTTCCCAAACCTGTCAGGTTTCGCCTCGGCCTCAGCACCACAAAACGTCATCCCCAAAACTCCATCCATGAAGTTCCCGCCCTGGCCCAACCTGACAGGTTTCCCAAACCTGTCAGGTTTCGCCTCGGCCTCAGCACCACAAAACGTCACCCCCAAAACTCCATCCATGAAGTTCCCGCCCTGGCCCAACCTGACAGGTTTCCCAAACCTGTCAGGTTTCAGCTCGGCCTCAGCACCACAAAACGTCATCCCCAAAACCACATCCAAGAAGTTCCCGCCCCGGCCCAACCTGACAGGTTTCCCAAACCTGTTAGGTTTGCGCGTTGTAGGACCTAGCCGTCGCCTAGCAGAGGTTCATCGTCCTGTATAAACTTATTTTGTTCGTGCACGTACTTGAAGTTTTCTAAATCGTCAAAGTAGCTAATAACCTTGGATCGTTCAATTTTGATGGGTATTTCAGTAATGCAACTGATGTAGGAACTCCAAGGATATTGTGCAGGGTGCTTGCATACCTTATGATTTACGGGATTGTTGTGAATGTACAGTATGGCATTAAGGAAGTACTGCTCAGTAGTTATTTCCTTTCTTCTGAAAGGTCGTTCAAACAACGGACCATGTCTTTTATTTTTGCTATTAAATCCTTTGGTATAGGCATTGAATAAGTTTGAAAAGGACTTTGAAGGAAAGATGTTGTTGGTCGAAGTATTTTCGGCATAGTCTTTTATCCGAACCAGGAAATGGAAATGATTGTTCATCAAACACCAAGCAAACGTTTCCGCCATCGGCGTAATATGAAAATCATACAAACGTAAGAAATATTCATAATTGGAATGCTCTTTAAATAGTAGGTCGCTATTGATCCCTCTATTGTATATGTGATAGTATTTCCCGTATTCCAGTGGGTGGTCTTTTTTCATGATCATTTGCTTTTTGTAGTCAAGACAAAATAGGAAAGTATTACTACCAACAGTTACACAAAAAGTATACATTTTAGTTGCAGGGTGGGGTGGTCCACTCGCGTTAAACCTGACAGGTTTCCACAACCTGTCAGGTTTCGCATTGGCGAAACGAGGACGTGTCGTTATCTAAAGGAGTTGCTTTCGGTCGGGGCGGTGGTGCGCGTGGGTAAACCTGACAGGTTTCCAAAACCTGTCAGGTTTGTCGCGTGGGGGATTACTGGTACTGTATGTAAATCGGAATAGGTTTGTAATGCAGTAGCTCCTCTGGAGTATACATGGTGGCATTGCCTGCGTTGTCGTTTTTATAGAAGAGTTTGAAGCCCGTAAACTGCACGGGTTCGCTGAAGATGGCGTTTTTATAAGTAGCACGTTTTAACGGTTTGCTACCAAAGCCGTCCATGTTCATGACGATTTGCACTTCCGGACAGGTTTTAATGTTTTTGTAATCGGTTACCATGGGTTTGGTAAAACGATGCACTATTAGGATTTTAGGAGCCAAGTGGTTCTCCTTGACTACTTGGGTAAGGATATCAACGGCGTCATTGATTTCGGTGGCAGAGAGGGTGCCTATTTTCGTTCCAGGGATGTGGCCGTCTTTCATGGCAAACTCAGGGTCGATGCCCAAATGGACGTTGGGTAACTTTAGATACGGAATGAGTTGGCTCACTTCCTCCTTGATGGTTCCTTGTCCTATTTGTACGTCTAGAAAGACAATGGCGTCGATGCTTTTGGCCCACGAAATAATAGTGTCGATTTGTTTGAACGGCATGCGCAGGCGGTACTGCTTGGCTTTTCCAGGTTGGCTCTGCGCACTCACGGCGATGTAGTGTAGGGCCGGAATGGTATTTACCGTGCTATCGGCTGCTTTCCAGGCCGCTACTTCTTCTTGTAGTTTTTTGAGCATGTCGTCTTTAGGGAGTTCGCCCAAGATACCCATACGTTTAGAATATAGGTTGCCATAAAATGCGATGATACGGTTATAGGGTAGCAAGGCTCCTTTAAAAGGATAAGGCGTTTTGAGTTGCCAGGCCGGAATGCTATCGGCTTGGTACATGGCGGCCATGCGCTTGTTATAGTCCACGGTGTCGAGTTCACTAGATACCACCGATTTAGCCATGGCTTTTTTGACCTTGGTTTTTGTGGGTTTCTTGGTACCCGCTTTGGAATCGTTGCAAGATAGGGTGACTAGGACCGACCCACCCAGTAGGAGCAAGATCGAGAATAAGGAAAGTAATTTACGCATCTAGTTTTGCTCTAGGGGTTCAAGTGGCTCTATTCTTCTAGCAAGACTTCCAAGATACTGATGGCAGCATCGCTGATCTTGGTCCCCGGACCAAAAACGGCAACCGCACCGGCATCAAAGAGGAATTGGTAATCTTGGGCAGGGATCACGCCGCCTACAATCACCATGATGTCTTCGCGTCCGTACTTCTTGAGTTCGTCAATCACTTGCGGAACCAATGTTTTGTGTCCAGCAGCTAAAGACGAAACACCAAGGATGTGCACGTCGTTCTCCACGGCTTGTTTTGCTGCCTCTTGCGGGGTTTGGAATAACGGACCGATGTCTACGTCAAAACCTACATCAGCATACCCGGTAGCGACTACTTTGGCACCTCGGTCATGACCGTCTTGTCCCATTTTAGCAATCATAATACGAGGACGACGCCCTTCTTTCTTCGCGAAAGCGTCGGCTAATTGTTGGGCTTTGGCAAAGCTCTCGTCGTTTTTAATTTCTTTACTATACACGCCGCTAAAACTTCTAATTTGTGCTTTATAGCGTCCGAAAACGGCTTCTAGGGCATCACTGATTTCGCCTAAGGTAGCTCGGTTTCGGGCCGCTTCTACGGCTAAAGATAGTAAATTATCATTGCCGTGTTGCGCACAGTCGGTTAATTTGGCCAAACAGGCTTTTACTTTCTCGGTATCGCGGGTCGCTTTGATGCGTTGGAGTTGCTCAATTTGTTGGCGGCGGACCATTTGGTTGTCCACGTCCAAGATGTGCAAAGGGTCTTCTTTTTCTAAACGGTATTTGTTTACCCCTACGATGACGTCTTGGGTACTGTCGATACGGGCTTGTTTACGAGCAGCTGCTTCTTCTATGCGTAGTTTCGGAATCCCGGCTTCAATCGCTTTGGTCATACCTCCTAGAGATTCTACCTCTTCGATTAGGGCCCAAGCTTTCTCAGCAATCTCTTGGGTTAGGCTTTCTACATAATAACTGCCCGCCCACGGGTCTACCGTCTTACATATCTTGGTTTCTTCTTGCAAAAAGATTTGGGTATTCCGAGCGATCCTGGCGGAGAAGTCGGTGGGCAAAGCAATCGCTTCATCCAAAGCATTGGTATGTAGGGATTGGGTACCTCCAAAAGCAGCAGCAGCGGCTTCGATAGCCGTACGGGACACGTTATTGAACGGGTCTTGTTCGGTTAAACTCCAACCCGAAGTTTGGCAATGCGTTCTAAGTGCTAACGACTTTTCGTCTTGCGGATTGAATTGTTTTAGGAGTTTGGCCCAAAGCATTCTACCTGCACGCATCTTAGCGATCTCCATAAAATGGTTCATCCCGATCGCCCAGAAGAAGGACAAACGGGGAGCAAACTCATCTATTTTCATGCCGGTGG
>Ga0114967_10004521_pt1 | contig 11182 bp, 19 predicted proteins | sample M_130628_MF_Meta_FD_92639 | JGI IMG/M metagenome (GOLD analysis project Ga0114967, IMG submission 92639) | Freshwater microbial communities from Lake Montjoie, Canada to study carbon cycling - M_130628_MF_MetaG | ecosystem: Environmental > Aquatic > Freshwater > Lake | place: Lake Montjoie... | reverse complement strand
TGACCGAGATCATATAATAGAAACACTAGACAGTGCATATACAGATCCAATACCCGATGCAAGTGAAAAAGAATTTATCATAAGAACACACAAGAGTCATTTTTGGGCCTTGCATTATGATAAAATTATAGAGTTATTTCCCGAAGCGGATATAATTACAACAATTATAGAGCCCCATGTTGCGTTTATGTGGTGGGAATTATGTGGCGGCCACGATACTTTGTTTAATAACTATAAATTTTTTCGTAGGAACTATGAGGCCATCTGGCAAGAAATAAATGTACAAACGACAGCGACAAAGAAATTTGTTGAAAAATATAATATTACTCCTGTCTATTATGATATGGATTTTCTTACAAAGAACTATGGAACTATGCCTATACATTTAAAAAGAATGGCGGCAGAAGGTATACGACATCCGGGCGGATATGATCATTTTTTAGGAGCTGGTGCAGATGGCACAGGGCTGGGCGATAATGTGAAAGTTGCTTTTAAACCGGGATGCCCTAGGCAGTTTAATCTATGAGAATGAATTATTGGTTAGGCGGTGGGTACACCGCCCATGTTCCTCGTGAAATCTTAGAAAAAAATGATAACACTATCAATACACCTATATTACCAACACTTAGTAATTATGATAAATTTAAATGGCTATACAAATATATAGACGAAAAACAATCTGTAATTCCTGCATTAAAATTAATATTTTATAGTACTGATAAAGAAGAGTTTAACATTGGTACCCATAATCTTAGGCTAGATGACGGTGATTTCTTTTTTAAATATTGTCTACCACATACACCTTCTGGGTCTAGATTTTGGTTTTTTAAATTAAAAACCGTTGAGTTATATTTAGAAGAATACGAAGACTCCCTAAAGAATGTCACAATGACCGATTGGATGGAAGTTAAACGATTAGAAAATCCAAAATTAGCAACTGCCTCTAGAGAGAGGATGGCTGAGCTTATGCTCGAAAGGTTAGATAAAGTTGCTGATAGATACGGTGCTGGTGAGTGGAAACCGTTTACTCCCAATGACTATTTCGATAATGGGGATCTAAGTGAAACTCCCTTGTTATATCGATTGTATACAAAACCTTAAAATTTTACATTTGGTAGTCTAGTACTTGCTATTTAATTATAGACCAACTATACTATACTTGTGGTCGTGAGTGGAATTGGCAGACCTCCCGCTTGGCCCATAGCCAAGAGTGGGGACGGGACAAAGTCGTAGACAGAGTCTTTGTAGGTTCGAAACCTACCGACCATACCAGTTTTAAGCCCCTACAAGCAAGGTGGCTTATAAGTATTAGAACATAACTATAAGGAAACAATTATGTCAACAACAGTAGAACAACTAAAAGCAGACTTCGAAGCATTCTTAGCCGAGGACGCAAAATTTACAGCTGGCAACGGTGCAGCAGGAACTCGTGCTCGCAAAGCTCTTCAAGAAGTTGCGAAGGGTGTTAAAGCTCGTGGCAACGAAATCACAGAAGAAAAGAACGCTCGCAAAGAAGCCAAGGCCTAATACGATGAGCGATCAAGATTCTATAGTAGATCTTGGTGAAGACAGTGCCACTGCCACAATTGATTGGGGTGGCACTGATACCATTACTCTTAGCCCAGGTACTTACGGAGTTGATTTAAGTAGCATGAGTACTATCACCCTACCAAGTCCTAGTACTACTTTTACTTACAGCGGAATGGGTGCGACTGTTGGTGGCATTACTACTATTAATAATATCAACAGCAATAGTCAATGGACTACAGGGACAACAGGTTATTCATACAACACTTCTATTACTCCTAGCACAGTTAATATCAGTACCACTGGTATTGATATGGCAGCTGGGACTGATATCACTGTTGGCGGACAGAGCCTAAAAGAGTTTATGAAGAAGATGGAACAGCGGCTTGCTATTCTAGTACCTGATCCTGCAAAACTTGAAAAGTTCGAAGCACTTAAAAAAGCCTATGAACATTACAAGACCATGGAAAGCCTTTGCTTTGATGAACCAATTGAAGAACCCAAGCAGTAAATAAACATGAATGTTAAACTTTTATCATATAGCCAACCCGCAACCGAATTTCGAGATATGGGCATCGCGGATGCTCAGGAACTCATTGCGTATTGCGCCCGTGTCAGCAATCCTGCCAATCAACTTAACACAGAAACATCAGACAAGCTCATTAGATACTTGGTCAAACACCAACACTGGAGCCCACTCGAAATGGTTTCAGCCTGTATTGAAATCACAACTACCCGAGACATTGCCCGACAAATCTTGCGACACAGAAGTTTCAGCTTCCAAGAGTTTAGTCAGCGATATGCTGACCCTACTAAAGACCTGTCGTTTGTATGTAGAGAAGCACGACTCCAAGATACTAAAAACAGACAAAATAGTATAGAGACAGACGATGAGTATTTACAAAAAAGGTGGGAAGAACAGCAGGAGCGGGTGATTTCTATTTGTAAAAATGCGTATGGGTGGGCTATTGCAAACGGTATAGCAAAAGAACAAGCCCGTGCAGTGTTACCAGAAGGTCTTACAGAGAGTCGTTTATATATGAATGGCACACTACGTTCATGGATCCACTTCATTGAATTACGTAGTGCTAACGGCACACAGAAAGAGCATCAAGAAGTTGCTCGTGCTTGTGCAAAAGTAATTGCAGAAATATTTCCTTTGGCAGAAAGTCTTGTGCAATGAAAGAAAAAATTGATCAGTTTTGTAAAAACTACGAAGTACAAATTGTAGATGATCAAAAACGTAGGGCTAGATATCACCCTCCTAAGTATTTTACAGACCCTCTGAGAGCAGACATCGTAAGAAAAGATTTTGTAGAATATGAAACAGAAAAAGTCTTTACAGTTCAAATACCCGAAAGCCGTTTTCAAGCCTTGGTCGAAATGGAACAGAGATTTTTTGGGCGTCACAATCATGGGTACAGTGATGCTGACATGTTTTCTATGCTTATGGAAAAGGAACGTGAAGAAAGTTGGCATCGGCAATCAAGTACTGCTGTGCAAAAGGCCTACGAGCAGTATAGTATCATGCTCAATCTAGCAGGCTATCAAAGAAAAATATGAACGAAATACAGATATTATCAGGATGTTTGGCATTTTTAGTATTATGTGGTGCAGTGTATAGTCACATTGGATTTAGTAAAATGAAAGAATGCTATGGCATGTGGTTTACCAAAGCATATTGGACAGATTATAATACTGTAGAATTTGCCAGTTGGGCCGCAAAAGCCTGTATCATCATTCCTGGATTGATATTTGGTATTAGTATTTGGTGGTTATATTTCTTTACCTTGGCAACCAGTCTAACACTTATTTGGGCTAGCGAAAAAAAACTATTGCCAACCCTCGTGGGATTTAATACAATTTGGGTTTGGATCAGCTGTATGGTATTGGCACAACATCTTATAAAATAAAACGATTCAAAAAAGAATCATCTTGACATGTTATCTAAAAGATAGTATAATTAAGTTGTTTAACAGAGAAAATACACTACTATGGCACAACACGCAAACTACTGGTCATGCACACCTTTTGCAGATTGGCTTCGCGGCACCAAAAAGCTCAGTGCAGGCACAGCCGAACAATGGGACGAATGGACTACCGCAGCTCAAATGAAGCACAATTTTCGATACTGGTTAGCTGAAGAAGGCCTAAGCTATATCCAAGATTTTGTCACCTGGCCTGTTAGAAAGATCTATGATGTTAAGTATTACATCAATAATCGTTGGGTTAGTCGTACTCACTCTCTTACCGCTCATCCTCGTGATATCAAGCCTGGTGCTTGGTGCGATGTTGGCAATCGGTTCCTGCCATGCCTATTTAATGAGTTGGTGGATTTCGTCGAAATTGAATCCGCATGGTCGCACATCGCTTGGGGAGATAAAGAAGCTCGTGCTAAGTATGATCCTCCCTTTTGGGCTAGTGGTTGGTTCCGTTGGCGCACTTGGCGTTGTCCTCAAGCAGGCATTGATCATTTAGATTGGGCAATGACTCTAACTAACACTGATTGGTGTGAGCCAGATCATCCAGAGTACGGCAAGCCTACAGGACAGGCTCTTCGTGCAAAAGAGATCAAAGAACTCTATATTTGGTGGACTGTGACCTATCGAAATCGTCCCGATCCCTACGAAGTTAGTGGCTGGACTGAATACTGTGAAAAGGCTCGAGAACTTAACGATGGCAGATTGTTTGGTGGTAAGAGTACTCCTGAGCTTAAAAAACTAAGTGATAAATCACACAAGCTACTTCAAAAGATTGAAGCGGCCTACGAGAAAGAAGATGAAGCCATGATGATTCGATTAATCAAAGCACGTGACAGTTTATGGACATAACATTGAAAAAAGAAAAACCTTTTAAATTCTGGGTGCAAGAATTGTGGATGCAACACAAAGACGAATACTCTGATTTAAAAATTCCCATTCCTGAAAAAGATATGGGTGAATATTTTCAAGTTTACAAATACTGGCTCAAACGAGAATACAAACATCAACGAGATAAAAAATGAAAGCACAGACACCTGCTGAAGGAATTTTAAAAACTAACGATTGGGGAGACAGTCGCGCCTATCATGTGGTCTGCGAGTGTGGTAGTCCAGACTGCTCTCATAACCTATGGATTGAATCAGACGACTCAGGCATTGCTGTAATGGTCTATACCACTGTTAAAACCAACTTCTGGTCTAAGAGTCGATGGACTCATATTTGGACCTTGCTAACCAAAGGCTATGTAGACTTCGAAGGCAGTATTCATTTAAAAGAACAGGCAGCATTAAATTACGCAGAAACTCTCAAATTGGCAATCAAAGATGTTAAAGATTTCAAAAAGTCCTGATCGAATGACCTTCCAACAAGAAAGTTCTAAAAAGAAATTAGCAGATTCTGCTATCACTGAAGAAGAACAAGCCAATGCGCAGGCCTATCTCGACATGTGGGCCAACTGGCGAGCTGAAGCAGATGCACGAGAACTCACCCCCGAGTGGCGGGAAAACAACATGGAGTACGATCTCCGAACCTGTGAAATGATGTTAAATAAAGTTCGAATCAGTGATACCTATGCTCAAAACTTATATGCCGCTATATGCAATAGACAATTTCAAAAATTGGATGTCATGCCTGTTCTCAAAGACCACCGATGGAGTGCTAGCTGGCGTAGTGCCGGTGGAATAATTGCCAATATGCGTGAACAAGGCGATTACATTGATTGGTACTGCTCTGGCATAGGTGAAGGATTGGGCAATGGTGATCTAGATGGCACTAAAGGATATGTTCCAGAAAGTGTAGTCACTGATGAAATTCGTGAAGATCTAAAACAATTGGGTTGGATTGTTTTGGACGAAGAAGATGATGACCGTTAAGGAGGTTAGAAAGCAACCAAAATGACATATATGCTATACGAAGTTTGGGCCGAAGATGAGGACGGCCATAATGAATTATTAGATACTACTGCTAGTCAAAAAGAAGCATTTGAAATAGCCAAAGACAGTCTCGAAGACGGCTATGTATCATCCACAGTTTATCAAGAAACTGACAATGGAGACCCAATCCTTATCAAGACATTCCAAAATGACCCGCTTGACAAATAGATCAAACGATGCTATAATATACATATTGTTTAATTAATAGGAGTGTAGCAATGGCAACTAAGGCAAAACATCTAGCAGAAGCTCGTGCATCTAAAGGCAAAGACTTTAGTCCAAAGTGGGACGGTCACGAAGCTTGGGATACCAATCAGTTTTTGCGTCAGTTCCATATTGCCATGAGCTGGTATCGTTTAGAGTCTAGTGGTAAAGAACTCAAACCCAAAGTGATCAATTGGATGAGTGCTAACGGCTACACCAAAGATCAAATTGCTGAATTTAAGAAAACCAAAGACAATCGCTGTGGTACAACTGTAGGTGCAATTGCTGCCTGTTTGTTAAAAGGTATGCCACCTGTTCGTGCAGACTTCAACGACGGTCGTAGTTCAGCTGTTTGGTTAGGCCAAGCCATTGCCAAGATTGTCAGTGAAGGCAAAGATGACACAGATGACAGCGAAGAAGTAGAAGTTAAACCCGCCGGCCCTGTTGTCAGTATTCAAGACCGGGTACGTGAAGCATCTTATAAAATGACTGAGGAAATTGAAACAGCCATTGAGGCGTTTCAAACAGATCCAGAAACATTTGATCCCAAGGCATTCAAAGTTCTTAACTTACTTAAGGCCCATCAAGCCAAAGCAGCCCATGCTCGAGTTATTCGAGATTTTTACGCTAGAGATTTAGATGAGCTTGTAGAAGCAGCCACAACCAAAGACGATCAACTCAAAGAAGCCTACAGTCATCTAAGCAAGATACAACTGCGTAAGATTACAGCATTCTATCAAGAAATTGTCAGTGCCTGCGAGATGTTGGCACAAGAAGCCAAAGTCAACCGCAAGCCCAAGGCTAAAAAGGCTGTGCCTGCAGAGAAGATTATTGCCAAACTCAAGTACAAAAAAGCAGACGAGCCGCTTAAATTGGTGTCTATCAATCCTGCAGATATCCTAGGTGCTAAAGAATTGTGGACCTATAATACCAAGAGCCGTAAGTTGGGCAAGTACCTGGCTGCTGAGTTCCAAGAACTTGGCGTCAAGGGCACCACAATTACAGGCTTTAACGAAGCAACATCTGTACAAAAGACACTGCGTAAACCAGCTGATCAGCTTAAAGAATTTAAGGCAGCAGGTAAAGTGGTGCTACGTAAATTCCTTGAAGATATCAATGCCGTTGATACACGCATGAACGGGCGTATCAATGAAGACATAATTCTGTTAAAAATTGTCTAACGTTTAGATCGGAGTTTGATAAATACTGGTATGAACAATACCAATATCGATCAAACTCTAACAGATTTAAGCAGAGTTCTTAAAGAACTTGTTGATGCGGCCCACCAACCTGTTGCCCAAGAAATAACCCAATTTTTAGAATTCCGTGCCCGCAAAGGTGCGGAAAACTTTGGTAAGGGTATTATTTGGAGCGGAAATGGTTATACCAAACAGTTTGTATTCAACGGAAACCCTGACAGATTTTTCTCATCAGAAAGCATTGATTTAGACAACGACAGAAATCTGTCTATTGGTGGCACTGTTGTATTGTCTAGTAAAGAGCTAGGCACATCAGTGACCAAGAGCAATTTGCAAACTGTTGGTCGTCTTAAAGGTTTAATTGTTGACGGCTCGTTAAATATCAATCAATACTTGATTTATAACGGTGTCACTGATCGATTAGGTCTAGGCACTGATGCACCTAATGCTGCATTTAGTGTTGCTGAAAATGCCATTGAAGTCATGTTAGGTACTAACGAAGCATTCCACGGAATGGTTGGTACACATGCCAGTACAGATTTTGATATTGTCACAGATAACACTACACGCATTTCAGTAAAGGCTAACGGTAATATTGACTTAGGAAATCCCAACAGGAATCCTATTCAGGTTAAAGTTAACGGAAAACTAAGTATAGGTGTTGAGAATCCTGATCCTGCTGTCGACCTACATGTGGCAGGTGCTGTTCGTTTTGATGGACATATTCAGATGTACGCAGGAGAACCTCCACAACAAGGCACTTATGCGGTAGGTGACATCATTTGGAATACTAATGCTAGAGTAGGAACTGGTGTTGGTTGGATCTGTCTAAGAGCTGGCAGTCCAGGCGCTTGGTATCCCTTTGGCGAGATCAAAGAACGAGGTTAAAAAATGGGCGAGCAAGTACTCGTCATTGGCAACGGCGAAAGTCGAAGCAGAATTAATCTAGACGCTTTTAAACATACACATCTATTAGTGGGGTGCAATGCTCTACATAGAGATCTTGTTGTTGATCATTTGATTTGTTGTGATCAAAGAATGGTTAGAGAAGCTTTAGAAAATCCCACAACTGCTGATACAACTATTCATGTTCGAGAAGGTTGGCATCATTATTTTAGAAAAATAGAAAAAAATAAAAACGTAAAACTACTTCCCGACCTTCCCTATCAAGGATCGCTTCGTCCCGATAAATCTATTCATTGGGGATCTGGACCATATGCTGTTCTTGTTGCCGCACAATTAAATTTACCTGTTGTATCACTTGTTGGTTTTGATTTATACGGCAGACAAGAACAAGTGAATAATGTTTACAAAGGCACTAGCAATTATTCTCACCCAACTTCTAGTGCAGTAGATCCTAGCTATTGGATATACCAAATAGGAAAATTATTTTCATTATTTCCGCATATTCAATTCAACATTATCAATACAGAAGGTTGGAAGATGCCCTCAGAATGGCAAAAAAATAATGTTAAAAAAGAATCTATTGGTGTTGCATTACCTATAAATACCTTGTATAATTAATCTATACACACAGGCACAGCGGACTTTTTACGTCATTCATCCCGCTTTATAAACTCTGCATGTCGTCAAACTTGCTACCTTAATAAAGGAGACTAGAGATGGCAAAATTTTTCTCAACAAAACATTACGGACACAACATTGGTCTGTCGGCGGTATTCCGTCAACCCAACGCAGATCACAGTCACTGTCATTTGCTACATGGCTACAGTCTAGCGTTTACATTCACATTTGGCTGTGACTCATTAGACAACAAAAACTGGGCAGTAGACTTTGGCGGGCTCAAACCACTCAAGGCATGGCTGGAAGATAACTTCGATCATAAATTAGCTTTGGATAAATCAGATCCGCACTTGGCCAAGTTTCAAGAACTAGAAGCATTGGATCTAGCAGAGATTAGAATATTTGATGGTGTAGGTGCAGAGAAGTTTGCCGAACATGCCTTTAACTTTGCTGATCAATTAATTCGAGAAAAGACCAACAATCGTTGTTATTGTGTGCGAGTCGAGTGTGCTGAACATGGTGCTAACTCCGCAATCTACGAAGCCTAACACAATGTACGCATAAATAATAATATGCGTACATTTAACATTAACCAACTTACCATCGGTAACAAACTACCCTTTGTTCTTATTGCTGGCCCGTGTCAAATAGAAAGTCAAGATCATGCCGAGGCAACCTGTGCCAGACTGATTGCTATTACAGCATTACTTGGTATTCCTCTGATATACAAAAGCAGTTTTGATAAAGCCAATCGTTCTAGTATTAGCACTAAGCGAGGTGTCGGTATTACAGAAGGTCTTGACATTCTCAATGCCATCAAGCATACGTTCGGAGTGCCTGTTTTAACAGATATTCACGAATCGTGGCAGGCAAAAGAATGTGCAGACGCTGGTATTGACATATTACAAATCCCTGCATTCCTTTGCAGACAAACTGATTTATTATTAGCCGCTGGAGAAACCGGATGTGCTATCAATGTCAAGAAAGGGCAGTTTCTTGCTCCTCACGATATGAAGAACGTTGCTGCAAAGATTGCGTCAACTGGTAATGAACGTATTATGTTATGCGAAAGAGGATACACTCATGGATATAATAATCTTGTTGTTGATATGCGTAGTTTACCCATTATGGCAGGCACCGGGTATCCAGTGGTCTTTGATGCCACACATTCTGTTCAGCAGCCAGGGGGATTGGGCACAGTCTCCGGAGGGGATCGCACTATGGTCCCGTACCTCGCGAGGGCAGCAGTGGCCACCGGATGTGTAAGTGCTGTGTTCATGGAATGTCATGAAGATCCAGACAATGCCCCTAGCGATGGTCCTAACATGATCAAGCTCGATGATCTAAGTAATATATTAAAAGATTTAGTAGAAATAGATAATGTGGTCAAGAGAAAATCTCACTAAAGAACAGTGGCGACACTATAAAAAATTTGGGTTTCCTCCTACAGAAATTAGTGTAGAGGAACCAATAGTTCAAGAACCTAAACCCATACCTTCTCACACTGAAACAATTTCTGTGTTATGTGTACGGTTTGGCTGGCGATATGGTCGTGAATATGTTGAACGTCTACGCAACATGGTAGCTAGACATCTAACAGTACCTTACGAATTTTATTGTTTAACTGACGATCAACATCCAATAGACGGTGTTATCAGCATTGTAAGACCTAATGAAGGGTATGCTAAAGGTTGGTGGCATAAAGTTCACATGTTCGATCCCAGGTTAAATCTTCGTGGAAGAGTTTTATATTTTGATTTGGATATTGTTATTCACAATAACATTGACAAGTTGGTATTAGGATATGACCAAGAGTTTTTGGGCATTAGAGATTTTAACAGAAAATTTAATCCCCAATGGAATATTCTTAATAGTTCTGTTATGAGTTGGCCTGCAGGATTGCATCCGGATATCTTTACTACATTCCAAACCAATCCCAAACAGGCTCAAAAATTACACGGTGATCAAGATTGGATTTGGCAAGTGGCAAAAAGTCGTATAACCTTTTGGCCTGAACGATGGATACAGAGCTACAAATGGGAAATCCGAGATAGAAACGAACTTACGTATAGTGGCGGTAAAAGACATTTTAAAGATATTCGCAGCCCAAAGATACATCCAGAGTGTTCGGTATGTGTATTCCACGGCGAACCAAAACCCGAAGATGTTAAAGACCCTTTTATTGTTGACAACTGGCAGTGATTGTGTTATACTAGTAGTATGACAAATACTATTACCCCCGAAGCGTTACGCACTCTTCTTCTTGAAAATGAGTGCATTGTTGAGTTTACCAAAGTGAATGGCGAGATTCGATCAATGCCCTGTACACTTAAAGCAGAGTTTATTCCTGATCCTGTCCCTGCCCCGCATTTCACTAATACAGATAATCCTATTGACTTTCCTAAAGTTAAAAAAGAAAATCCCAATGTTATGAGTGTTTGGTGCTTAGATAAAAAGGAATGGCGATCCTTCCGTATTGCCAATGTGATCTCAGCGAAAGTAAAAGATGTACAAAACTCATAATAGTCAAATCCGTACAATCAAACGTGACGATGCTCGCTTCCGTATCATTGACAAATTTACAACCTGTGGTAGAGCAGGATTTGAAATTTCACAACAATGCCCACGTGAATACAAATTGATCCTATCCGAATGCATCGATCTTGGATGGATCCAACCTGTAGCTTATATGACAGAACGTGAACTTCTTATTTCAGGATTATCAAATGATTAAACGTATTGGATTTGCCTGCAAGTGGATCGACGGCCCTAGTCAGATCGATGGTATTAAACAAAAAGATAACTGTAAACAGTA
>Ga0114967_10004520_pt1 | contig 11183 bp, 12 predicted proteins | sample M_130628_MF_Meta_FD_92639 | JGI IMG/M metagenome (GOLD analysis project Ga0114967, IMG submission 92639) | Freshwater microbial communities from Lake Montjoie, Canada to study carbon cycling - M_130628_MF_MetaG | ecosystem: Environmental > Aquatic > Freshwater > Lake | place: Lake Montjoie... | reverse complement strand
GCCGGGGCAATTTCAATGGCGTGTGGAGGCACGCGGCACCGGCAATGTGTCGGCCGAGTTGAAACCCTATGCGCTGCCGTGCAGCTCACAGTTAGCCAGTGGCTATGCCTCGGCCATCAGCACCGTTCGGGATCGTCGTGTATTGATCAGTGATGCCGAACGCGGATTGGTGGCCGTAGCGGCCTATTATGATGTGCCGGGCACACGGCAGCAGTTTATGACGGCGGACGGCGTGCGGGTTTTTATGCCAGCAGTATGGGGTCGCCCCCACACGCTGGCCACACGGCAGTTATTCAAGATCGAGGGCGGCGCTATCCACCGCATCGAAACCTTCAGCAAAGCTGTGGCCTATGGCACCAGACCGCTGTGGCCCGCGGCTGTGCTTAGCCCGCCACCAACGCCGTAACCTGAATCTCTACCCGATATTCCGGCGCAACCAACAGCGCCTGAAGCGTGGCGCGCGCAGGCTTGGCTACCGGATGCACCCAAGCCTCCCAGGACTTGTTCATGTCGGCAAAGGTGCTGATGTCTGCAAGGTAAATGGTGGCCGACACGATGAGCTCTTTGTTGCTACCGGCGGCTGCCAGCAAGCGGTCGATCTCTGCCAAAACCTGAGCGGTCTGACCTTGAACGTCTGCGCTGGTATCGGTGGCAACCTGACCGGCGAGAAACACAAAGCCATTGGCGATAACGGCCTGCGACATGCGGGCACTGGATTCGAGTCTTTTGATGGTTGTCATGAAGTGATCAAGGTTTATCGGGATGTGCGGTCCACGGTGAACGGGTGTAGTACGCGGCCTGCACAAAAGTAGCCTGCACTCCCGCAATCATATCGTTGCGGATCTTGAAACTCTCGAGAAATGACCAGGTCTGCGGCTCACGAAAAATAGACCTCTGCGGTGTACCGTCGGTGAGCGTGTAGTTGTCGAGCACACCTTTGTGGTCGATAAAGCCACGCGACATCACCACCTGCCGCTCTTCATCGACCAGAAAGAAATCGCGGTCGCGCACGCGCTCGTTGAACAGGTAGCGACCGGACTTGAATCCCTTTTCGATTTCCGCAAACTTCAGTCCGTTCTCATGACGCACAGCATCGGGCGCAAAGCGCGTGCCGCGGATCTCGCCGTTGTTGCGCTCGAGTGTCGAGAAATAGCCGTTAGCATGCGCGATAAGGCGCGCCCTTGAAATGCGCTCTGCTGCGGGCACTTCCCGGCTGAATTCGGGATCGGGCTTAAACTCACGCACATCACCGATGGGCGTCGGCGGACTCGACAGGTTGCGCTTAGTCGAAATGATGTGCTCGACCTCAGAAATGCGGCCACCCTGCACTTTTAGACGCACCGCCAAAAAGCCCGGCGTGTCGTTCTGCATGATGCTGGTGTAGATGCCGACATTACCGGTCTTTGTATCAGACAGTGTCAGCGCTGGGCCGATCTCTTGCGTGACCGTGTCCCAGGTGGCGTCCGGAAAACGCATCTGCACGTTGTTCTCGGTAAAGCGCACCCGGGCAGCAAACGGTGCCTTGGACGGATCGTGCGCCAGATAGGCGGCGCGATATTGATCTGCGATGCCTTCCAGACAAGCCTTGTTACAGGCCGTTGCGGCTTGTACCGCCAGCGGCAGAGCCATGACCCAAAACCCCAGCAAGAATTGGCGTGACTTGATCATGGCTCCCCCTTTTCCATCCGGCTGCAGGTGATCAGAAGTTGACTTCGCCCTTGCGCGGCATGACCAAGATGTAGATCAGCACCGCCGCGATCACAGATCCGACAGACAACAGCAGTGAGACCTTAGGCAGGCTATTGCCGGCCTGGAACAGGAAGCCTGCGATGATCGGCGCAAGCACCGAGCCGCCGCGACCGATGCCGATGCCAAAGCCGGTGCCCGAAGCGCGCATGTGGCTGGGGAACACCTGAGCGAAAGTGGCATAGAGGCCGTTGATGGCGCCATTAGTGAAGAAGCCCGCGCAAGCGCAGACCAACGACAAGGTGGCCAGATCGGTATAACCATGTCCGAAGACGTTGACCATGACCGTGGACGCCACCAGCACGGTAATGGTCACCGCCTTGAGGCTGAAGCGGTTGGCAAGCACGCCCACCACGACACCGCCGAGCGCACCACCGACATTGGCCCAGACCAGCACACCAGCAGCGGCAGAGGCCGCAAAGCCCATGTCAACCACGATCTTCGGCACCCATTTGAGGATGTAGTAGAACGTGGTGATGTGGAAGAAATAGGCCGCTGCGACGATGAGCGTGGTGCGGATCATGTGCGGCGAGAAGATAGTATCGGTACCCACCTTACGACCGCTGGGATCTTCGCCCAGCACCGGCAGCTGATCGATCGTGGCATGACCCATGCGAGTCATGGTCGCGTTGATCTTGGCCAAGGCATCCTTAGGCTGCTTGTTGGACAACCAGGACACAGCCTCGGGCACAAAGAACCAAACCAAGGGCAACATGCAGGCCGTGACGATTGCGCCGAAAACAAACACCGGACGCCAGTCACCACCCTTAAGCAATTGCGCAGCCACCAATCCACCCAGCACCGCACCCACCGGATAGCCAATGGACATCAGCGAGACGCACAGGTTGCGATTCTTGGCGTTAGAAAACTCGGCAGCCACCGCGTTGATAGTGGCCAGCACACCGCCGATACCCAAGCCCGTGAACACGCGCCAGGCCGACAGGTCATAAATGCCAGTGGCGGTTGAGGCCATGTACATGCCGATGGCCATCACGGTGACGCAACCGATGATGGTAGGACGCCGGCCTATGGCATCTGCGATCCGACCCAGCAGCAGCGAACCCACGGCCATGCCGATGAGCTCCATGGACAACACGATACCCAGCGCTGCGCGGTCAATTTTCCATTCGGCAGCGATGCCCGGTGAGGCAAAACTGATGGCCATGACGTCAAAACCGTCGAGCGCGTTAAGCGCGATGGTCAGACCGATGACGACGATTTGCAGCACGCTCATCGGGCTGTCTGCAATGATTTGGCGTGGGTCGTTTTTCACAGCGTCAATCTCCCCGGGAACAAGAATCTTGTAGGTTATGCCGACTCAAGCTCGCCAGACTAACAGGAAGAACGCCCAAAACAAGAACGGGCCCAACGGGGCCCGGTCTTGCTCGCTTTACGGCAGCCTAGGCTGCCGCTGCGATTACTCTGCGGCGAAGCAGTAAGCGCAGATCTTGTTCCCCGACGGGTCACGCAGATAGGCCGCATAGGCGGTCGGGGTGAACGCACGGGGGCCCGGAGCACCTTCGTCCGTACCACCATTGGCCAAGCCTGCCTCATAAAAGGCATGCACCGCGGCGCGGGTCGGGGCCGCAAAGCCAAGGGTGCCGCCATTGGCGCCGGTAGCCGGGCTGCCGTCGCGCGGCTTGGTCACCAGAAACTCAGGCGAACCCACGCCGTACAGGAATGCGTTGGCTCCCATGGGGCCGAGGTTGTTGATGCCCAGTGCGCCCAGAGCGGCGTCATAAAACTTGCGGGACTGCGCCACATCGTTAGCGCCGAGGCAGCAGTGAGTGAAAATCGCCATGGTCGATACTCCTAGAGAGGGTGAGCGGAAGAGCGAAGCTTACTGGCAGGGACTGGCAGTACACAATTTATCGCGGTGCCCGCCCCGACTGGAAAAAACTGCGCACTGTAAGTAAAAGCGCTTTGCACAATAAGAGCATCGGTCGGCGCGTCGGCCATTGCACACAGGACTGCAGTAACAGCCGCCGCGATTGCCCCAGCCGCCTGCCCGCCAGCGCCCCCGAGCCCCATTGTTCATAGATCAGCGCCCTAGCGCGCCTGGCTTGAACCCAATAGCGCTTTAGAAACTCAGGATGCTCAGCGATGAAGTCTTCAATCACCTGGAGGTTGTCTACGTATACGCCATCACGACGCAAGCCCGTCAGGCTGCCGGGCGTCGTGACGACCGTAACCAGGGTGTCGGGCAATCGCGCCACGGGTCCCAGCCATCCCAGTCGCAACCACAGATCGACATCTTCGGCGCAACGATAGTTGGAGCGGAACTGACCGGCCGCCACGAACGCGGACTTCCGCACTACCACGGAAGGCGTGCCCAAATAGGGCACTTTGAACAGCTGACCAAAATCGGCAAAACGCACCGCCGGCGCATGACTCAGTGGCTCCCAAGCTTTAGGCGCTGGAACGAACCTATAAACGGTACTGCAGACATGCAGGTCTGGGCTGCTCTCAAATGCAGCCCGCTGTAACGCCAGCTTCTGCGGATGCCAATAGTCATCGGCGTCCAGAAAGGCAATCAGTTCGGTCTGCGCCAGACTCACGCCACGGTTACGTGCCGACGCGGCGCCGGCGTTGTCTTGTCGCACGAGCTGAATTCGATCGGCAAATGGCTGCAAAGCCGCAGCAAGGTCATCTGTTGAACCGTCATCGACCACGATAACGCACTGGGCCGGCGACGACTGCGCAAAGACAGAGTTCAATGCGCGAGCTACGGTGGCCGCAGAGTTATAGACCGGCATAACGACGGTGATGGGCAACGCTTGCGTGTTCATAGCAGAGCTCTTAAACCCCCGCTCAACGCCGTGCAAACACGCTGTTGAGCCATGCCGCAATACGCAGCCCGCCCTGCGTCAAGCGCAGATCGACCTCGGCGGTGTGGTCGTAGACGTACTGGTAACTCAAGCGGCTGTCAGCTGGGTAAATGCTATCGCGCAGCGTAGCGCTCTCGGAAATCCACACCAAGGGGTCGGCACTGGACCAGATACGTGCGTCTTCAGGCTTGAGTTTGCGGGTCAGCCAGAGCGTGTATTCGCTGTAGGAAAGCCCCTTGTTGTTGGGCAACTCGCTATCCCAGACGGCGTGCAGATCGGTGTCGCGACCGAACCAACGAACGCGCACTGTGTTGCCGCCCTTGTCGGTGCCGTTACCGGCATGCAGGGGCTGTTGCAGGTCGGCGATCACGTGCACGGCAAAGCGCAGCGCCAAGGCCTGCTGTTCGCGCGTTGCGCTCTTGTCGCGCAGTGTCTTGGCAAAGCCTTGCAGCGCGGTCACCGCATCACCTTCCGGCGGCGCACCCACCTCGACATAGGTCTTGCCCGGCGGCACGGTCACGTAGTGCCAAGGGTTGGCGGTCTGCTGCCAGAAAGGCTCTGGGTTGGAGCGCATTTCATCGGCCCAAGTGGACGCCTCGACCAGATCCTCGACGCCCAAAATGTGTTGCACCGCCGCAGCGGCGGCGGGAGTTAGACGGGACTGAGCGATTTGCCCGGTGACCCGATGGCCCAAGGGCCCCCAGGCCAACACGGTCGAGGGCAATAGCAGCAACATGGCAACAGCCAAAAGGCGCATGAACACTCCGGCAGAACCAACAGCACTTCCCCGCCAGTCTATAATCGGCCCATTACAAAAACTGAGGGGGAATCGTATGAAATTTGAAACGCTCGCCGTCCATGCCGGCTATTCGCCCGATCCGGTCACTAAAGCTGTGGTCCCGCCGATCTATCAGACCGTGGCCTATGCCTTTGACAGCGCGCAGCATGGCGCCGACCTGTTCGACCTGAAAGTCCCCGGCAACATCTACACCCGCATCATGAATCCCACCACCGACGTGCTGGAACAGCGCGTGGCAGCGCTGGAAGGCGGATTGGCGGCACTGGTGGTCGCGTCAGGACAATCTGCGGTGACCTATGCGATCCAGACGCTGGCCGAACACGGTGACAACATCGTTTCCTCCAGTGCGCTGTATGGCGGCACCTACAACCTGTTCGCCCATACCTTTCCACAATTTGGCATACAGACCCGTTTCGCCGATTACCGCGACCCGGACAGCTACGCCCCGCTGATCGACGCGCGCACCAAGGCGATCTATGTCGAATCGCTGGGCAACCCGCAGGGCAATATCACTGACATCGAGGCCATCGCGCGCATCGCGCACGCGCACGGCGTGCCGCTGATCGTCGACAACACCGTCCCCAGCCCTTATCTGTGCCGCCCTATCGAGTACGGCGCCGACATCGTCGTGCAATCGCTGACCAAGTATCTGGGCGGCCATGGCAACAGTCTGGGCGGCGCCATCATCGACTCGGGCAAATTCCCATGGGCCGATCACAAGCAGCGGTTCCCGCGACTCAATGAACCCGACCCCAGCTATCACGGCGTGGTGTACACCGACGCACTGGGACCGGCGGCCTATATCGGTCGCGCCAGAGTCGTGCCGCTGCGCAACATGGGCGCTGCCATTTCACCGTTTAACGCGTTTCTGATTCTGCAGGGTATCGAGACGTTACCGCTGCGCATGGATCGCATCTGCGACAACGCGTTGGCCGTGGCTCAGTTCCTGCGCAGCCACGAGCAGGTCGCTTGGGTCAACTATGCGGGCTTGGCCGATCACCCGGACCACGCACTGGCGCTCAAGATGATGGGCGGCCGCGCCTCGGGCCTGCTGACCTTCGGCGTCAAGGGTGGACGCGCAGCTGGCGAACGCTTCCTGGATGCCCTGAAGCTGTTCACACGGCTGGTCAACATTGGTGATGTGCGCTCGCTGGCCACTCACCCGGCATCGACAACGCACCGGCAACTGTCGCCGGCCGAGCTTGCTAAATCGGGTGTCTCGGAAGAAACCGTGCGGCTGTGCGTGGGTATCGAGCACATCGACGACCTGACAGCCGATCTGACGCAGGCGCTGGCAGCTTGCTAACACACGTACCTTGGAGAATCTGACGATGGACGCGCAACACCGACTGCAGATCGAAGCCGACATACAGCGCGTGCTGACGCGCTACGCCAATCTCAATGACACGCGTCAGTGGCAGGACGTGGCAGCGCTGTACACCGCAGACGGGGTGATGATCCGCCCCGTCGCCGGCACTGCGCCAATCAGTGGACGCGAGGCTATTTTGGCCTCGTTTCTGGCGCGGCCAGCCGACCGGCGCACCAAGCATGTGTGCTGCAATGCTGCGGTTCAGGTGCTCTCACCCACCACCGCCACGGCTTACAGCGCTTACGTCATTTACTACGGCACGCTAGACGACAGCCATCCGCTGCCGCTGCTCGACAAAACGCCACCTGTGCTGTGCGAGTTCAATGATGAGCTGGTGCTGACGGCCGAGGGTTGGCAGTTTGCCAAGCGGCATGGGTCTGGGTTGTTCCGGATGGCATGACACTCACCTATCGCCAAGTTCACTGGCGGTATGCACGGAAACGCCTGCTTCAGGCATTGCAAAACTGGGGTTGGTTTTTGCTGATCGCCGCAGCATTGCTTGGGCCAGCCTTGCCCGCAGCTGCCGTGTTTGTTGCACTGCCGCTGTTTTGGTCGCTGAGCCATCCACTGTGGTTCGCACCCATACTCGCGGCGTGTGCATTGCTGTTGGCCTCGCAGATCGTCCTGTTAAAGCCGCTGCTGTGGCCTGCGCAATGGTCGCAGCAGCGTCGCGCCCTGCCTCTGCCTGCCGCTCTATTGTTGAGAATAGACAGCGAGATCGTGCTGTGCTGCCTCTTACCACTGTTGCTACTGCTTGGTTCCGGTCTGGTGCTGCTGATGGCAGTACCCGCAACCGATGAATCGCCTAGTGCCGTCGCTGCAGGCGCAGGCTTTGTGCTCTTGGGCCTCACATCGGCAGGCAGCGGCGTGGCCGTGTTGCGATTGCTAGAAACAATAGAGAGCCTCCCCCGCCGCAGCACCAAGTCTGAGGCCGCGGCGGAAGTAAATAGACGAGCACGGCATTGGTTTGTTTACCTGATGCTCTCGCCGCTGCAACGTGGGTATGCCCCTAGCACCCGCCGGGCAATTGCTGCCGCGACCGCGACGTTGCTCATCACGCTCATCCCGCCGCTGTATCGCATAGGTCCACCGGAAGCGTGGCTGATGCTCTATTCCCTACTCGCCCTTTTTTGGCTGGCCAAAATTGACAAGCTGTCGCAGTTCGACCTCAAACCGATTTTGGAGCAGTGCAAGCCCCTGCCCCTAGGCCTGACAAAGATTGAGTGGAGCCGGCGCGCTGCCTGCGCCGCACCGGCTATTTTCGTCTTAGCGGTTTGGTTGCTTTGGTTGCAGACCACACACTTTAGGACCCCGGTACTCCTGAGCTACGTTGCCGTTAGCCTGATTGCCTGGGTTTTTCAGGTGCGGTCCGGAAGCCTTCGAGACGGTGACAACGCGGCACGCTTGATGATCTCGCTGGGAATACAATTGACCTTGGCCAGCGAGGTCCTGCCGTGAACCATACGGAAAAAGATGCGTTACTGGATGTCCACGGCCTGAACTTTAACTACGGGTCAAAGAACGTCATTCGCAACTTCAACCTGCAGACCACGCCCGGCGTCACTTGGCTATGCGGCGCCAACGGGAGCGGCAAATCAACCTTGCTCAAGTTGCTGGCGGGTGCGCTGGAACCACAGTCCGGGACCCGTTCGGTATCTGGATTTGATCCAGTACTGGCGCCGCTGCATTACCGGCGGGAAGTATTCTGGTGTGGTCCAGATGCCTTGGCATTTGAACACCTGACCGGGGCTGAATATCTCGCATTCATGGCTAGCCTGTATCCACGCTTCCACAGCGAGGCACTGTCAAAGCATATCCACGGCCTTGGGTTGACCAGCCAACTAGGCGTTCAGTTGAGCAAACTCTCTACCGGCACTGGACGCAAGATCTGGCTCGCAGCGGCGCTGACCGTGGGCACTGCCGTAATTCTTCTGGATGAACCGTTAAATGCCCTAGACGAATCATCAAAGGCATACCTGCGTAACCAAATAAGCGATCAGGCGACCAAGACGACGCAATGCTGGATCATCGCCAGTCATGAGGCACCGTGTGACAACAGTGCCATAATGCAGCGTCTGGAGTTGAACACACACACGACATGACACGGCAGCGTTATCTGACCCGGACCGTGCCGTCGTCTTACAGCTGACATGTACGAAAAGGCCACAGGCGGAGCCCTTTTGTCTACGATGACCTCCCAAGGTTGGCGTTTTGCCGGGCGTAACGGGTCAGCTCTGTTCCGGATGGGATAACAGGCCACGGTAGACGCCCTCTAGTCACCGCTCTTCAATTTGTAACGCTGGAGCAGCTGCAGCGATGACACAACGAGCTTGGGTGGAACTATTGGACTTAGAGCTTAAGACCGTCATTGGCACTTTTGGTCCCGATGACATCCGGCCGGATGCTCACCTGCTAGATCTGGTCCTCAAAATTGATGCTGCTCTGGTGTTGATAGCAGAAGACGGCATGAACCATGTGTTTGACTACGATCCGTTGGTGGTCGATATCGAAAAACTCGCGGCGGACGGGCATTACGAAACTCAGGAGCGGCTGATGACTCGTATTGCACAAGCCTGTGCCAATTGCCCTGAGATACAGACTATCGATATGAAGTTGAGGAAAAAACCAGTCCGTCGCGGCAGCGGTGTTCTTGGCATCCGGTTGTTCCTGGATGAAAGCGCTACAGTTGCATTGCGCGACGGCAACCCCTAAAGAATTCAGAACTGCACGCGTTGTAATGAGTTATGAACTGGTCTGGTTTAAGCGGGACTTGCGCTGGCAAGACCACGCTGCTTTAGCGCAAGCCTCGCATCGCGGGCCGGTGCGGTGCATATACATCGTAGAGCCGCAACTGTGGCGCCAGCCTGATGCAGCCTTGCAGCACTTTGAGTTTATCCGCGAATCTTTGCAGGCCCTCGACGAAGCAGTGCGTTTGCAGGGCGGCTGCCTGGAAGTACACACCGGCGAACTACCCGACGTACTGAGTCGTATCTGGCAAGAAGCCCCGTTTCAACAACTGCATTCCCACCAGGAAACCGGCAATAGATTTACCCACGCCCGTGACCGCACTGTGGCTGCCTGGTGCCGGGCGCACAACGTAGGCTGGCAGGAGTACCCGCAGTTTGGTGTGGTACGCGGACTGAAAAACCGCAACCTCTGGCAGGCAGCGTGGCAGCGGCATATGACCGAGCCTGTGCATCAGGTCGGCAAACTGCAGTTCCGGCAGACACCGTTTTCCAGCCTACCGCGCAGCGCCTATTGCAAGCCTTCGGACATGCAAGCGCCTGTGCACCTGCAACACAACCCGCCTTTGCGCCAACGCGGTGGCCGTCCGTTGGCTCTGGCCACCTTAGATAGTTTTTTGCAGGTGCGCAGCTGGCGCTACAGAGGTGGCATTTCATCGCCTTTGTCGGCACCCGATGCCTGCTCGCGCTTGTCAGCTTACTTGGCGTGGGGCTGCATAAGCATGCGCGAGGTTGTGCAACGTACACGCGCGCACCTCGATCAAATGCCTACACAGTCCGGGCGCCACCACGCGGGCCTTACAGCGTTCATCAGCCGCTTGTACTGGCACTGTCATTTTATTCAAAAGCTGGAGAGCGAGCCTGCGATTGAATGGCAAAACATGCACCGCGGCTATGACAGTCTGCGCGAGAACGATTTTAACGAAGCTCACTTTGAGGCACTCAAAGCCGCCCGGACCGGCTGGCCCATGGTGGACGCCTGCGTCGTCATGTTGCGCGAGACCGGTTGGCTTAATTTCCGTATGCGGGCCATGTTGGTTTCGGTTGCGGCGTACCCGCTGTGGCTGCATTGGAGACCGGTTGGGGAATGGCTGGCTACACAGTTTTTAGACTATGAGCCGGGCATCCACTGGAGCCAGATGCAAATGCAGTCGGGCACAACGGGTATCAACACCACGCGCGTCTATAACCCTATCAAGCAAGCTCAAGATCACGACCCCCAGGGGCGATTCGTTCGACAGTGGCTGCCGGCGTTGCAGCGAGTACCGGACACGTGGCTGTTTGAACCGTGGCTGATGCCGCCCGCTTTGCAGGATGGCTTGGGCGTATTTGTCAGCTCTGATGGTTGCAATGACCGGGGCGACACCCTGGCACAACCGGTAGTCGACCTCGTGCAAGCCACTCGCACGGCCAAACAGTTGCTGCACAGTCGACGTCAAACAGACGAGGTCAGAGCAGGCAAAAAAGCAGTGATCGACAAACACGCCTCCCGGAAAACCTTTGGCGATCGCGCTAGCTCCCGCCGCAGCTCTAGCAGCGAGCAAACAGCCAAAAAGCAGATCGGTTTTGACTTTTAAGAAAGCTGAAGAAGAAATGGCGGAGAGGGTGGGATTCGAACCCACGGTGGGCGTTAACCCACGCCAGTTTTCAAGACTGGAGCATTCAACCGCTCTGCCACCTCTCCGGCGGGCGCGATT
>Ga0114967_10004517_pt1 | contig 11184 bp, 5 predicted proteins | sample M_130628_MF_Meta_FD_92639 | JGI IMG/M metagenome (GOLD analysis project Ga0114967, IMG submission 92639) | Freshwater microbial communities from Lake Montjoie, Canada to study carbon cycling - M_130628_MF_MetaG | ecosystem: Environmental > Aquatic > Freshwater > Lake | place: Lake Montjoie... | reverse complement strand
ACTTTTTACCTCTTCAATAAATGCATTTCTAAGAAGTTTTCCATTCATTATTGCATTTGTTCTTTGTTCAAAAAAACTCATTTTATCTCCACCATTCATCAAATAATCTGAGGTAAGAACCCAGAAATGAGTTATTTTTTCATTGTTTCCATTTATTAGCAATTTTCCATTTTCTAATTTAGCATTTGCTATTGGTTCACCTCCAGATTGTCCTAAATATTTTTCAATCTCGGCAATAGAACTTATTGGAAGTTCAACCCAAACGATTGTGTTGTCGAAAGGCATTAATTTATAAATATCTCCTATGGAAACAGTTCCTTTGCCAATTGTAGAGCGCAAACCTCCAGTATTGAGTAAGCAAAAAATAGGCTGTGCTAATTTTATATTTCTTGTCTGGTTCGCAAAAATTGCATCTGCGCACCAATTCATTAGTGAGGAAGAAGGCCGTTGAATTTCAAAATTATCTTTTGAGAAACCAATTACTTGATTCATTTCTTTGTCAAGTGAATCTTTGTAGGGCTGAATCAGTTCGTCAATTTTTAAGGAGCTAGAAATCGATGCATCTACCTTACTTTTTTTAGATAGTTCATGAATTCTTATGTGGGAAGAACACGCAAATAGGCTTGCTACAATAAAAACGACCCACAATAGCTTAATCATTATTCAATGATGAATGAACCTTTGGTCTTTCCGAATTCTGTAGTAACTTCTATTATGTATTTTCCAGATTTTAGGTTTTGCCCGTCAATTTCCAATACAGGAAGACTTACAGATTTGTTTTTAACAACAATTCTTCCTAATAAATCAGTCACCGTATATTCAGTAATGTTTGTGCCATTTACTTGCGCATATACTTTCCCTATGGAGGGAACAGGAAACACAGAGAAATTACTTTGAAGTTGTTCCTCTAAACCAACATTACAGTCAATATCTAAATAAGTCATATTGGAAAAACTAACATGACAGGCATAATTAATTGAATCGATGTAAGGATTGCGGTTATCTTGAACGCTGTAAATGTATTCTTGACGTGCAATTTCGTAGGAATCTGGCAAATCAGAAAAATGCCACGTCTTCAAGATTTCTTGGTCTTGATAATTGGGTATGGCCCAATTTAAATTATTTTGCCCGTTGTAAGCTGTCGCCATATAAAATATAGATCTGGCAGAATTTCCCTTTTGAGAAGCTTTTGGCTCATAAACCATCTGAGAACCATTATATCCTACACTTCCTTCCAAATAATTAAACAATACATTGCCTGTAATTTCATTGAGCGGTAAATTGCTTCGGTAAGCGTTGGCGTTAGCAAAATTAGTTGGATATAGATTGTGTTGGTCAGTATATTCGTTTTGCTCAGGATTGTCGCATGGAAAAGTTGGCATCCAAGAGTGACAAAAAGTATGTTCTCTAGAATAGCCAGTAGTTGTCCAGTCGAAAGGATCATTAAAAACCTTGTTTTCTCCTGTATAGGAACAGGTCACAAAAGACTGCCCACCAGTAGTATCTCGCACTTCGAATTGGTTCATCACAGTTTGTTTGTAGTTAAAGTAACTAATAAAGTTATGTGGTCCGATTAAGGTAGATAGGTCTGCAATGAAAGTTGAAGATGACGTTGAGATACCAGAATAATAAGAGCCTATGTTCAAACCTGTAGAAGTACAATTTCCTGTTGCTGGACTGGTAGTTTTATAGTTTTCAAATCCGGCTGGACCGTTAAAGCCATAAACTGCAAAATAATAGTTTTGGTTTGCTCTTACACCTCTAGGAATAAAAGAAGTTCCTGCACCTAGGTATGCTACTTTTGAATTGCCAATGATATCACCTCGGAAGTAAGTATTAGCATCAGTTGGTATTCCTGACACTGGCGCACCTTTGCTCCAAAGGACCAAATATTTTTCAGTGTTACTTCCTTGAGTGTAAGCACCACTTAAAGTGTATGCTTGTAAATTACTAAAGTTTAAATTCGTTGGATTTGCATTGGGTTCTGTGGCTAAATTGTCTAAGCCTACTGCTAAAAGATTTATGATGTATGGGTTTTCATCATTGTCATTATTCACTATGGTGATGGTAGCAAAGCGCGAACCATTAGCAGTTGGCGTAAAGGTTAAGGGGAAGCTTTGCGAACCTAATCCCAAAACAGAAGCGCTACTCAAAGTTGTATTGAATTCGGAAGCATTTGTACCACTTATTAAGGTGGAGCTGACACTCAGTGCTTGGATTCCTGTATTTTCAATAGTCAGTGTATTATTGCCAGTGTTTCCGATCACATAACTACCGTTATTCAGAACAGTGGATCCGTTTATTTTGACATTGATTTCCCATTGTGGAGCAACATAGGCTACAATGTCTGAAGTAAAACGAGGTATAATTTGGTAGTTCGTATTATATTGTCCTAATAAACCGGTAATTGTAACAGGTCCTGTGGGTATAGCTGATCCATCTATATTGGTAGAACCATTTATTCGAACATCGAAAGTATTGTTGCCATCGGTGATTTGAACCGTGGAATTACCTATCGCAAAGGTTCCAGTTTGTACAAAAGTTACATTTTCAAAACGTATCAGCTGTGACTCAAGCAATTCATCTGCACTTGAAATGGGTATTATGATTGGTGTGTTTGGAATCACCGGTCCGTGATTCGTGAATGTAGTTGTTGGAGACAATTCCAACAAACCACCGAAATCGAACAAAACACCTGTTGCTGTAATGGAATCACCTACCGCAATACTGGATAAATTCGTTCCGTAACAAGCTATTCCTGCCGTTTCATCTTGTACATAGCGTATGGCTCCCAATTCTGTTCCGTTGGATACAACACCGCGAACAGTTACGCTGGTTCCGATAGATAAATTGCGGATATCAGAAATGGTTTGAGCTTGACTCATAAAGCATAAGCTCAAAGTAAATAGAAGTAGTAGGTTTTTCATTATTTTTTTTTTAGTTTTTAAAATTGTATGCCTAGTGAAACATTAAATCGAAAGCCACCGCCAAACATAACTGTTGCTGAATTGGCGTCGAAGTTATCAAAAGATCCGTTTTGATTGTTCGTCGCATCGGAAATAAAAGAGGTGTTTAATAAATTAGTAATCGAACCACCCGCTATAAATGTAACTGATTTTAATGGATATCTGTATCCTGCAAAGAGATTAACTAAACTATAAGCAGGCATTTTCCAAGATTCTCTACCACCATTTTCACCCTTGAGAGAGAATGGATCAAAATTCGCATAATAACGATCAAAATGTTGTGCCTGAATTTTGAAATACAAGTTTTTGATTGGTTCATATCTTAAAGAGGCTGCAAGTGCAGTTTGTGCAGCATCACCAACGTGAACTCCTTTAGCATCAAAAGTAACTTCTAGCGAATCATATTGCGGTACAATAACTGTTTTTGAAGAATTCCAGAACCAATCACCATAAGAAAACATTAATTCAGCTGATAACTTATCATTCATTTTGTAAGCGATATCAATTTCCCCACCCAAGTGTATTGCATCCATACCATTAATGTTTATCCGGATAAATTCTGTTGGATCTTGAGGGTCTGGCACCTGCACTCCGTATGGCACTGGTTTATTTCTCCAATTAGTCCTATAAGTATTTATATTTACTCCAAACTTCTCATTTGCATAATTGTAACCAAGTTCAAAGGCCAAAATTTGTTCATTAGAAATAATGCCGAAAAATTCGTTTGAGTTATTATCAATTACGTTGGAGAATTGAGGAGTTCTATTTAAGAATCCTAAATTTACGTATGCATTTGCATTCTTATGAACATTATAACTAAATCCAGTTTTCAAGGTAAAACCCGGAATATACTTCCAATCAGTAGCATAATCTTTTAAGCCATCAGAGGAGGCATTATAGCTTACTCCATTGTATAGTATCGTGTCAGTTGCACCAATTCTCAAAACAGTATCTTCTAATTCTAATATTTTCTTTTGGAAATAATCCACACCTTTATAACCATTTACAATCCCAGATAGATTGACAAAATACGAGAATTTATCACTTGTATATTCCACTTGTCCAAAAGCTCCTGTCCATTGAACAATTCCCATTCTATCCGCATTAAATGTATTTTTTGCAATTTTGTCTCCAACACGCATCATAGCAGTTGCAGAATTATTATTGGCGGTACTAACGAAATAATCTCCCCCTAATAAATCTTGTACTTGTTGGTAATGTCTTCCTTCATAGTAGCGAACATCTAAGCCACCTGAAATCTCCATTTTTTTTGATAGCGAGTAATTAAATTGCCCAAGATAACCAGTCCAAAAGTGATTATTGATACTTGCTAATAAGATTTGATTTGACTGAATTTCAGTTGCACTGTATTGGGGATTGATATTTGGTGTTCCGAATAAAGAATTAACTTTATTTTCTTGCTCAATTAAATCCCAATTGATTAAGCCTGTTGAATCTCTCAAAATACCAGTTGAGTTTAGCATGCTAGTGCCACCACCTCTACCGATTGACATATACATAAGATTTGATACAGCTAACTTTTCGTTCACTTTCCAAAAATCCTTCAGTGTAATTTGGGGTTTTGAATAAAAATTCAAACGTTCATTTACAATTTCTTTTTCTCCATCCGCATTTGTTCTATACCCCCAATGTTGATTGAAGCGAATTCCCTCATTAAAAAGAAATTGAGAAGAATCGATTTGAACACATAACCCTCTTGCTTTTTCAGCATCAAAATACTGAATTGCTTGGTTAAATGAACGTTGACCATGTCTTTGTGGAGCTGCAAATGCTGAAAGTGTTATTAAATGATTTTTAATTTTTTTAGATACTTTTCCATAACCAAAAAAACCTTGGCTTGGAGTTCCGTATACCCAACCATCAGCTTGCTTGTACGATCCAGAGAAAGTAAAACCCCAACCTTTTGTGTTCATACCTGAATTGTATGCAAAAGTGGTACGAAGCATATTTCCAGTGCCATATTCTTGTTTTAAAGAACCACCTTTTTTACTTCCGATTCCAGAAGTCAAGATGTTAATTGTTCCACCAATTGAAGGCATCGCAATTTTGGTTGCTCCCAATCCCCTTTGCACTTGCATTTGAGAAGTGATTGCATCTAAACCAAACCAGTTCGACCAATAAACAGCGCCATTTTCCATGTCATTTACTGGTACACCATCGATCATTACTCCGACATTTCGTTGATCAAACCCACGTACATTTATCCTTGCATCACCATCTCCACCTCCTGTTTGAGTGGCATAAACTCCGGCAGTTCCATTTAACAACATTGGTAAATCTCGTGAGCCTAATTCCTCAGTAATTTTTTGAAGAGAGATTTTGGTCAAAGCTACCGGAACATTTCCCTCTTTTACTAAGTTACCAATTACCTTCACTTCTTCTAATTCTTGATTGCCTCCTAAAATAACATTTAAGAATGTTGATGCTTTTTCTATATTTATAATTTGTATCACAGGATCAAAAGAAATCATAGTTACACTCAATGAATAAAGGCCATATTCCATATCCAAAAGAGAACAGCTACCATCAAATTTTGTAATGGATTTATAAATTTTATTTGGGTCAGACTTACTAGTAGCTACAACTTTTGCACCAACAATAAGATCCTCGCTATCTAATCCATTAACTTTAATTAATAAGGTCCCTTTATAATTTGTTTCAATATTTTGTCCTGAAACACAAAAGATTAAACCGCAGAAAAATAATAGAAAATATGATTTCATAGTAAATGAAAAAAAATTATAAGGTTGTTTTTGAGAAAGTAATTACTTTAAAATTACCCTTTTAATAACTTGAGAATTATTCTTCATCGTTATTTTCAAAATATAAACTCCTTTATTCCCAGTTAAATCTAAAAGAATAAGTGGATTATTGGAGTAAGGATTTGAAAAAATTTGCTGGCCTAGTGCGCTTATCAATTGAATAGATTGAATATTTTCAGCATTTTTTAAATAGACTAATCCAGAAGTTGGATTTGGAAAGAGAATTAATTCTGCTTCTTGTGTTTCATTAATTCCTACAGGGTTACAAGAACAATCATGAGATCCTAGAGATGACCAATTGCCATCTAAAATTGGATTTCCACTTGTTCCAAATATAGTATCACCATTTGCATCTAGGCGAACAATTACAGGAGGAATAGAGTCCCATTCTAACAAAGGGTCAAAAAATGAAACTAAAGTATTTACACCCTTTAAGACACTATTTTTACGTATCATAGAGTGATCCTTAGTGATTAATACACCTGCTCCATTATTATAAGGAAAAGTAGAGGACCATCCGCCATCATTGCCAGTTGATGAACCAGTTGAATTTGCTGGATTTTCTCCAATTTTACCAATGATGTCAACTATAACAAACCCAGGTACATTTGTGGTATTAATTAGCGTTGTTAACAATGATGGAAGCGTTCCTTTTGCTAGTAGCACTGCATCATTTCCATTCCAATAAAAAGAATTAGATGTATAGTAATCTGGACAATAAAAGCCATCAGCTCTTACTTCTAAAGAATCCCAAATCGGTGCTTCTTGAACTTCACCATCTGGATCTCTTTTATCTATAACTCCAACATACACATCATAGGGTGCTATTGTACCAGATAGTTGAATTGAATTAGCAACAGTAGCCGTACTTGAACCATTTGAGTAGCGTGTTACAAAATACTGACTTAAATCAATTGGAGTAGAAGTTGGGTTGTAGATCTCAAGTGCCTTATTGTTAGACCAGCCTTCAACATATTCAGAAATAAATAATTGATTACAATTTTGAGCAAAAGAAAAAGTTGCAGTAAAAAATGATAATAATAGTAGATTTTTTTTCATGAAGGTTAAATTAGTAAATTAATAAACGATTATGTGCTTTGTAAAAAAAATAATTTTAAACAAGTAATTTCGTTTTTTTGAATGGTTTTAGCATAAACTTTGCCTCTAGGATAACATCCAAAAAATTATAAAACAAATTTAATTCTTTTTTTTTGCTTTGAGATTAAAATTTTGTTAACAATTCATAATATTTTATGTCAATAATAGTTGAGTTTACTAATTAAGTGAAAAAAAAGTTCTTAAATTCGACCAGTCAAATCAAAATCAATGAAAAATATTCTACTTTTTACCTTTTTACTTTTCTCTACTCTTTCAATTACTCAGGAAATCACCATTGAAAAAATATGGAAAAAATTCGAATTTTCCTCAAAGGGAATTGCTGGTTTTAAATCCATGAACAATGGAACCCATTATACAAAACCAGGAAATGATTTATCCATTCTGAAATATGACATATCAGACGCTTCAGATCTTGGAAAGATTCTTGTAGATTCTAAAAATTTAGTTTACAACTCAAAGATGCTTGATTACGATGATTATGAATTTAACTCTGATGAAACAAAAATTTTATTTTTAACTGCAACAAAAGCAGTTTACCGAAGAAGTTTCACAGCTGAATATTTTCTATTTGACATTGCAACAAAAAAATTAGAAGCACTTGACGAAAAACATCATCCTCAGACCTTGGCGGAGTATTCTCCCGATGGAAAAATGGTTTCATACATTTATGGAAATGACTTATTTGTTAAAAATCTTGAAAGTGGTAAAATTACAAAATTAACATTGGATGGAAAGCGCAATAAGATAATCAATGGAACTACAGATTGGGTTTACGAAGAAGAATTTTCAATAACTAAAGCATATGCTTGGTCACCCGACAGTAAAACGATTGCGTTTTTGCGTTTTGATGAAAAAGCTGTTAAAGAATATTCATTGGAAACTTACGGAAACCTTTATCCTGAACATTACGAATATAAATATCCAAAAGCTGGCGAAGACAATAGTAAAGTGACCGCTCATGTGGTGAATGTAAAATCGGGAAAAATTTCCAATTTGCCAATGGTTTCATATGAATACATTCCACGTCTGAATTGGTCTTCAACTTCCAATCAGTTGATTTTGCAAACCATGAATCGTTATCAGAATGAATTGACATATCATTTATGGGATTATACAGGCTCGAAACCATCATACAAAGTAATCTTTGAGGAAAAATCTAATACTTATATCGATGTCGATGACAATTTATTAATTTTAAAGGATGGCCAAACCATTCTTAGAGCAAGTGAGGTAGATGGCTACAAGCACATTTACAAGTTGGGTTTTGATGGAAAAGCAACACAAATAACAAAAGGATCTTGGGATGTGATTGATTTTCTTGGAATAGATGAATCTAGCAATACCATTTATTATTCTTCAGCTGAAGTATCTTCTATACAAAAATCAATTTATTCCATTCAGCTAGATGGAACAAATAAAATAGATTTAACAAAGGAAGTGGGTTATAATGAAGCCGAATTTTTATCGGGCATGAAGTTCTTTATTCATACTTACTCAAATGGAAATACACCAGCTAAAATTTCACTTTGTAAAAATGATGGATCTCTTGTTCGTATCTTACAAGACAATAAAGAGCTAAAGGATCGCTTGAAACCTTACAACTTAAGCAAAAAAGAATTTTTAAAAATAAATGCAAATGGTGTTTCTCTAAACGCTTGGATTATTAAACCACCAAATTTTGATCCGGGTAAAAAATACCCCGTTTATTTTAATGTTTATGGAGGACCGGGCCACAATGAAGTCCTTGATTCATGGGATGGTTCAGATTTTATGTACCATCAGTTATTGGCACAAAAAGGATACATTGTTTTTTCGGTAGATCCAAGAGGTACAATGTATCAAGGAACGAAATTTAAAAAATCTACTTATTTAGAATTAGGAAAACTTGAAATAGAAGATATTATTAATTCTGCAAAGGAATTGACAAAATTGCCTTATGTTGATGGAAATAGAATTGGAATAATGGGTTGGAGTTATGGTGGATTTATGGCTTCTTTAGCAATCACAAAAGGAGCAGATGTTTTTAAAATGGCGATAGCAGTTGCACCTGTAACAAATTGGCGGTATTATGATAATATCTATACAGAACGTTTTATGCGAACTCCAGCAGAAAATGAAGCAGGTTATGATGGAAATTCTCCGATTAATTTTGTTGATAAAATGAAAGGTAAATTCTTTTTAATTCATGGGGCAGCGGACGACAATGTACATTACCAAAATTCTATGGAAATGATTAATGCTCTGGTAAAAGCAAATAAACAATTTGATTTATTTATTTATCCTGATCGAAATCATGGAATTTATGGAGGAAACACACGTAATCACTTGTTTACAATGATGTTTGATTACGTTCTAAAGAATTTATAAGCCCGAACTCAAATTATTTTTAATTTTTTAATAAATTATTCATATTCTGTATTTATTTTTATTAGAAAAAGTTCGTACTTTTATAAACGATACAATTATTAAAAAATTACTTATAAAAACACATGTCTGAAATTGCAAAAATAGAGCTCGATGGTACGATTTATGAATTACCTGTCATTGTTGGTTCTGAAAATGAAAAAGCCATAGATATCTCAAAATTGCGAGAATTAACTGGTTATATTACCTTAGATACAGGTTACAAAAATACAGGAGCAACAAAAAGTTCTATCACATTTTTAGATGGCGAACTAGGGATTTTACATTACAGAGGATATTCAATTGAGCAATTGGCAGAAAAAGCTTCCTTTCCCGAAGTTGCCTATCTTCTTATTTATGGAGAATTACCAAGTCAAACAGAATTAAATGACTTTGAATCAAGCATCAAAAAGCACACTTTGGTTCATGAAGATATGAAGCAGTTTTTTGAGGCATATCCTGCACAAGCACATCCAATGGGCGTTTTATCTGCTATGATATCTTCATTGGCTACATTTTATCCGGAATCGCTTGATCCTAATAGAAGTACAGAAGCAAAAAATTTAACAGTTCATCGTTTATTAGCAAAATTACCGACTTTGGCTGCTTGGGCATATAAGAACTCAATGCGTCACAAGTTTATGTATCCAAGAAATAATTACAATTATTGTGAGAACTTCTTGCACATGATGTTTGCAATGCCAACAGAGGATTATCATGTAGATCCTATTATTGTAAGTGCCTTAAATAAATTATTAATTCTTCATGCAGATCACGAGCAAAATTGTTCTACTTCTACCGTTCGAATTGTAGGGTCGTCTCAAGCAAATTTATATTCTACTGTTTCTGCTGGAATTTCTGCTCTTTGGGGGCCTTTGCATGGTGGCGCCAATCAAGAAGTAATAGAAATGTTAGAACAAATACACAATGATGGTGGAAATGTTGATAAATGGGTTTTGAAAGCCAAAGATAAAGAAGACTCGTTCAGATTAATGGGATTTGGCCATAGGGTTTACAAAAATTTTGATCCTCGTGCGAATATCATAAAAAAAGCATGTGATGATGTATTACAAAAACTTGGCGTGAACGATCCATTACTAGCAATCGCTAAAAAATTGGAAAAAGTTGCCTTGGAAGATGAGTATTTTAAATCTCGAAATCTTTACCCAAATGTTGATTTCTATTCTGGAATAATCTACAAAGCAATTGGGATTCCTACCGAAATGTTTACAGTAATGTTTGCACTTGGCAGACTTCCAGGATGGATTGCTCAATGGAAAGAAATGACTGAAAATAAAGAGTCAATTGGTCGACCAAGACAGATTTACATTGGTAAAACTTCCAGAGAATACGTTCCTTTATCAAAAAGATAAATTACTGCTCACAAATTTAAAGTAAAGCTATTCCTCGGAGTAGCTTTCTTCATTTTTAGCCTTTTTGGAACCGTCATAAATCTCAAATTTCCTAAAGCTACATTCTAAATCGCCATTAAAAACTTTGGTCTTTTTCGTAGGTTTTAAGCCAATACTTTTCCAACCCTCCTCACTCGAAGAAATAATCCATGCTTCAGAATTTGTCATTGAATGTTTCATCCATGTTCCTAAAGTATCATATAATTCAGGAATATCTGTTTCCATTCGTTCACCATAAGGTGGATTAGTTAATATAAAGAGCTTTTCTTCTGTTTTTGTAACTTGATCAAAAGGAAGCACAGAAGTTTTTACAAAGCGTCCAAAACTCATGCTTCGAAGATTTCTTCTAGTTTTTAGAATCATTTCATCTGAATTATCTGAGCCAATAATTTCACAGGGCAAAGATCTTACGATACGCGGTGCACTTTCAAAAATCTCATTCCAAAGCTTTTCATCATAATTATTTAAATTTTTGAATGCGTAATGCTGCCGCTCAATATT
>Ga0114967_10004512_pt1 | contig 11190 bp, 10 predicted proteins | sample M_130628_MF_Meta_FD_92639 | JGI IMG/M metagenome (GOLD analysis project Ga0114967, IMG submission 92639) | Freshwater microbial communities from Lake Montjoie, Canada to study carbon cycling - M_130628_MF_MetaG | ecosystem: Environmental > Aquatic > Freshwater > Lake | place: Lake Montjoie... | reverse complement strand
TGGCCAAACTCATGAAACAGCGTGATGACTTCGTCGTGGGTCAGCAGGGACGATTGCCCTGCCACCGGTGGCGTGAAATTGCAGGTGAGAAAGGCCACCGGCGTCTGGATGCCCTCGCTGGTCTGACGCCGCACCAGACATTCGTCCATCCAGGCGCCGCCGCGCTTGCCGGCGCGGGCAAAAAGATCCAGATAGAACAAACCCCGAAGCTCGCCTTCAGCGTCGAAAATGCCATGGCAGAGGACGTCGTGATGCCACAGATCGACGCCCGTCACCGTTTCGATCCGCAGGCCAAAGAGTCGCCCCACGATGGTAAACAGCCCGTTGAGCACCCGTTGCACCGGAAAATAAGGCCGCAGCGTTTCTTGCGAGACATCAAACGCCTGTTGGCGTAGGCGTTCGGAGGCAAAGGCTGCGTCCCAGGCTTCCAGCGAGGCGAGCCCCAGATGGTCGCGGGCAAACGCCTCAAGCTCGCCCTTTTCCTGCGCCGCCTGTGCTTGCGAGCGCGCCGCCAGTGCGCGCAGAAAGCCGACCACCGCTTCGATGGAGGGCGCCATCTTGGTCGCCAGCGAGTATTCCGCGTAGTTGGCAAAGCCCAGTAGCGCCGCCAACTCATGGCGCAACGCGAGCATTTCGTCGATCAGCGGGCCGTTGTCGAACTTCCCGGCGTGCGGGCCTTGTTCGGAGGCTCGCGTCGTGTAGGCCGAGTAGAGTTCGGCGCGTAGTTCGCGGTCTTCGGCGTAGAGCATCGCGGCCTGATAGCAGGGGAGATCGAGCGTCAGCACCCAGCCGTCGCGCTGTTGATCGGCGGCATTCTGCGCGGCGAGATGAATCAGATGGGGCGGCAAACCGCGCAGGCGTGAAAGCTCATCCGTATGCCAGGACCACGCCCGTGTGGCGTCCAGTACGTGCTGTTCGAACAAAGTCCCGAGCTGATTGAGTCGCTGCTGGACTTCGAGAAAGCGCGCCCGCTTCGCGTCATCCAGCGCGATCCCGCCGAGCCTGAAATCGCGTAGCGTGTGCTTCACCACCTGCTGTTGTGAAGGCGAGAGCTGGGCGAAGGATTCGGCGTCATGCAGGCGCTGGAAGGCGGCCTTGAGACCATCGTGCTGAAGTTGCGCCGAACTGTAGCGAATGACCTCGGGCAGCACGCCGTTGTAGGCGCCGCGCAGGGCGTCGCTATCGGCCACGCTGTGCAAGTGTCGAATCGGCGACCACGCTCGACTCAGACGGTCGTTCAGCGCCTCGAGCGGCGCGCAGAGTCCCTCCCAACTAGCAGACTCGCCGCTCGCAATGAGCCCTTCGAGTTCTAATTCGTTGGTTTTTAGCAGTTCGCCAATGCTGGCCGCGATGGCGGCGGGGTCAATCGCGGAGAAGCTTGGCAGTCGCGCACGCGCGGCCTGCAGGTGTGAAACGGGATCCATGGCGGGTCGTCGTCCAAATTCCACAAGGCCCGTGAATGTACCACGGGTGAGAGACCCTACCGCAGGCGACTGAGCAGTGAAAAGGCCAGACCCACGCCGCAACAAAAGGCGATGACCAGCGACACGAAGGCAATGAGGGTCTGCTTGCGCCGCAGCTTTTCTTCGGTGACTGCGGAGAGGATGAAAGGCCGTCCAGATTCTGTGGGCTTGGAGAGCAGATCGACACTCGGCGCCACTGCCGCCCCTTGTCCAATCTTGGCGGCTTCGGCCTGCGCGGCGCGGCGGGCTTCCTCCCACTCTTCCATGTCGATCTGGCCGTCGTTGTTGCGGTCAAAACGGGCCAGCAGAGTGGCGCGATCGCTTTTCCATTCGCGGAGAATCTGGGCGACATCGACGCTGGCAACGCCGGGGGCGGCGCCGCCAAAAGTCACCAGATGGCCGAGCGCCAGCAGCTCGCTGCCGGCCTCAATCCGTTCTTCGGTGTAGCGATAACGCTTGCCGCCCACCCAGCCGAACAGGCCCGGCTGCGCCGGCGGTTCGCGCCAGGGCATGCGCTCATTGCCGTACCAAACGCGCTTGCTGGAAGGCGTGACCTCGGCGCCTTCGGGATCAATCCCGCAAACCCCATCGCCATCGTCAAGCTTGAAGATGTCATCGCTGGTCCCGCTCTCAAGGGTGCGCCATTCGTTCCGCTCGGAGTCGTGGCTCGACCGTTCTTCCACCCGATAGCGGTACCAGCAGCAGGGTCGTTGGGTCAGTGGCGCGATGACGGGTTCGCCTTCAAAGACCCCGGCCACCCCGGCCAGCTCCACGAAGCCCTGTGGGGCTGAGCGGAGGCGGGAGGTTGGGGTGTCTTCGATGAGGCGTTTTCTGGCCGCCGTCGCATAGGCGATGCGGCCAGCGCCGAGCATCAGGAGGCTCGCGCCGGCAATGCCCCACCAAAATTGATCCGCTGGCGCGACCGCAATGGCGTGCGTTAATTGCTCGAGCAACATGCTCCGGAAACTTAGTTGAAGAGCTGCCTAAGGTCAGGATTGCCGGTTTCTTCCAGACTAAATTCCAGCAACTGCCGGGGGCCAAAGGCCAACAGCCGCGCGATGATGATGTCGGGGAATTCTTCGATGCGGATATTGTTCAGGTTGACCGAATCGTTGTAGAGCTCGCGGCGGTCGGCGATGGCGTTTTCGATTTGCGAAATGCGATCGCGGAGATGGCTGAACTGCTCGTCGGCCTTCAGCGCCGGATATTGTTCGGCGAGCGCAAAGAGATTGCCAAGACCCTGCCGCAGCGCGCCTTCGGCCATGCCGAGTTGACCCACGTCGGTGCGCTCGCGGGCAGCAAACACCGCCGAGCGGGCGGCGGTCACCCGCTCCAGCGTGTCTTTTTCATGGGCCATGTATTGCCGGCACACTTCCACCAGTTTTGGCAGTTCGTCGTGCCGCTGCTTGAGCAGCACGTCGATATTCGACCAGGCTTTGGCCACGCTGTGCTTGAGGTTCACCAGACCGTTGTAAATCAACACGGCATACGCCAGTGCCACCACGCAGACTGCCAGCACAATGATGAGTCCGATGCTCATAAAACAACCTCGCTTGGATGGGTTTGAATCGGGAACCTTCAAGGTAGCGACGCGAGAGGGCTCCGCTTAAACACTCGTTTTAATCGGGTGCCAGCGTGAGAGGGGCAAAGCTGGCACCGTTGAAGAGGAAACCTGCGAGGACCGGGGTGTCTGCCGTTTGCAGGGAGGCGATGAGATAAGCCACGCCGGGATAGGCTGCCTCGGCCAGATCTCGCGCCGAGGGTGCGGCCGGACTGGTCGGATGGGAGTGATAGATGCCGACCAGCACTTCCTGTTGGGCTTCCATCTCGCGCAACGCGGCGAACATTTCGCGCGGGTCCATGGCAAACGCGATTGCCGGCGCCGGGTCAACGTTCTTGATGCGATACAGGCTGCTGGCCCGACCCGCCTGCCCGCCCAGCAGGCCGCAGGTCTCCAGCGACGGACTCTCCTGCACATGCCTGAGGAGCTGGGAACGCAGCGCCTCCGGCAGAATCAAGCGCTCGGTGACGGCCCACATACCGGGCAATGCGGATCGCGCCGGAAGCGCATGCTGTTCCATTCCATCCGCAGGCCATCCAGCAAGAGCAGACGTCCCTGCAAAGGCTCGCCGATCTGCGCCAGCACCTTGAGGGTTTCCAGCGCCTGCACGCTGCCGACGATGCCGAGCAGCGGCGCGACCACGCCGGTCTGGGTGCAGGTTTCGGCCATGCCGGGGCCGTCGTCGTAAAGGCAGCGATAGCAGGGACTCTCACCCTGGCCGGGGAAATACACGCTGATCTGCCCTTCAAAGCGAATCGCAGCACCTGAGACCAGTGGTTTCTGCTGGCGATAACAGGCCGCGTTGAGTCCAAAGCGGGTGGGGAAGTTGTCGGTACAGTCGACCACGCAATCAACGCCGGCGATGAGCGCATTGAGCGCCTCGCCTTCCAGCACCTGCGCGACCGTCTCGATCGAGACCTCGGGGTTGAGCGCGTGCAGATGATCGCGGGCGGACTCCACTTTGGGTCGCCCCAAATCGGCCGTGGCGTGGACGATCTGACGCTGCAGATTCGACAGCTCCACCTGATCGAAATCGACCAGCACCAGTCGCCCAACGCCGGCTGCCGCCAGATACAGCGCCACCGGTGAGCCCAGCCCGCCCAGCCCGAAGATCGCTACCGAGGCGTCCACCAAACGCTGCTGGCCGGTGATATCGATCTCCGGCAGCAGAATTTGCCGGCTGTAGCGCAGAAGGCGTTTCTCGTCCATTAACGGAGTATGTCGGAAGCCTTGAGCGGCTGTAAGCCTGCCAGATGGCGGCCTTGGGTCACGCGTTCGTGGCCCGCTAAATCGCGCAGGGTGGTGATGACGTCGAAGCCCGCCGCGCGGAGCAATTCCCGCACCGCCGACCCTTGCGTCGCGCCGTGTTCCAGCGCCAGCCAACCGCCGGGCTGGAGGTGGGCGGGGGCCGACCGGGCAATGGCCGCCAGATCATCTAGCCCTTCGGGCCCCGCGGCCAGCGCTTGGCGCGGCTCGAAGCGCAGCGCGCCGTCGGCCCGCAGGCCGGGATCCGCGTCTTCGAGATAGGGCGGGTTTGACACGATCAAGGCGGCACAAGCGGGGGCGAGCGCCTCCAGCCAGCGTCCCTGCACGAGTAAAACGCGCTGGTTCGCATGGCGGGCAATGTTGTGGGCGGCGACGCGTAGCGCGGCGGCGGATCTTTCCACCGCAATCACCGGCCGCCCGCCCAGTTCGCTGGCGAGCGCAATGGCCACCGCGCCGCTACCGGTGCCGAGATCCACCACCGCGCCGGCGGGCGCCTCGGCCAGCAGCGCAAGCCCGGTTTCGACGAGGAGTTCGGTATCGGGGCGGGGCACCAGCACGTGTTCGTCGACCATCAGCGCCAGCGACCAGAACTCGCGTCGACCCAGCAGTTGGGCTACCGGCCGCCCCTCGCGCCAGCCGGCCAGGAGCTGATGGAAGCGCGCTCGCTGGACTGCGGTCACGGCCATCGAACGCTCGCGGATGAGTCCGGCGCGATTGAACCCCAGCACTGCGCCCAGCAGGAGCTCCAGATCGAGCCGGGCCTCGGGCCCGAATTCTGCCAGCGCGGTCTGCAGCAGTGCGCCGAGCGTCTGCCCGGTCTCAGGCATCGGTGCCCAGGGTGGCCATTAAGTCCGCCTGATGCTCGCTCACCAGCGGCTGGATGATGAGGTTGAGTTCGCCTTCCATCACGCCGTCGAGTTTATAGACGGTGAGATTGATGCGATGGTCGGTCACCCGACCCTGGGGGTAGTTATAGGTGCGGATGCGCTCCGAGCGATCGCCCGAACCCACCAGCTGGCGCCGAGTCTGGGCTTGTTCGGAGCTTTGTTTATCGCGTTCGCTTTGCAGGAGCCGGGATTTCAACAGGCTGAGCGCACGCGAGCGGTTCTTGTGTTGGGAGCGCTCATCCTGACATTCCACCACCACGCCCGTTGGCAGATGGGTGATGCGAATGGCCGAGTCGGTCTTGTTAACGTGCTGACCGCCCGCGCCCGAAGCGCGATAGGTATCGATGCGGAGGTCGGCGGGATTGATCTCGTAGTCGGTGATTTCATCCGCTTCCGGCAGGATGGCCACCGTGCAGGCCGAGGTATGAATCCGCCCCTGCGATTCGGTGGCTGGCACGCGCTGCACCCGGTGCGCGCCGGATTCGAACTTGAGCAGGGAATACGCGCCGTGGCCGATCACCCGCGCAATCACTTCCTTGTAGCCGCCGAGTTCGCTGTCGCTCGCGCTCAGAATTTCGATCTGCCAGCCCCGCGTTTCGGCGTATTTGCCGTACATGCGGAATAAGTCGGCGGCAAACAGCGCCGCTTCGTCGCCGCCGGTGCCGGCGCGGATTTCAAGGAAGATGTTGGCGTCGTCCGCCGGGTCGCGCGGCAGCAGCAGGATGTTGATGCGCTGTTCCAGCGCTTCGATGTGTTCGCGAGTGCTAGCCGCTTCCTCGTTCGCCATCGCGCGGAGATCGGGGTCGGCATCGTCCTGCATGGCATACGCCTGCGCGAGCGCGCTCTCAGCCTGCTGGTGTTCGGCAAAGGTCGTCACCAGAGGGTCGATTTCGGCGCGTTCGCGAGACAGGGCGCGGAACCGGTCCTGCACCCCGATGATTTCGGGGGAGGCGAGCAGACCATCAATTTCTTCGCGGCGTTCGGCCAGTTGTTCCAGCCGTCGCAGCAGTGAATCTTTCATGTGGAGTCCCCGGGCTCACCGAGGCCCAATAGTTCGCGCGCGGCAGTTACCAGTTCGCTGCGGCCCTCTACGCTGGCCTCGCGAATGCGGGCGGTCGGTTGGTGGATAAGACGGTTGGTCAGGCCGGCGGCCAGCGTCTGCAGGACGTCGTCGGCGGCGTCGCCGGCGGCTAGTCGCCGCCGCGCTTTCTCCAGCAGTTCATCGCGGATCGCTTCGGCCTGGCGCCGATAGCCGATGATGGTCTCGTTGGCATCCAGCGACTGCAGCCAGTCCTGAAACCCTTGCGCGTGCTGGGTCACGATGTCTTCGGCCTGCGCCGCAGCGGCGGCGCGCAGCTCAAGGTTTTCGGTGATGACGTTATTCAAATCGTCCACCGTGTAGAGATAGACATCGTCCAGCGTGCCGACGCTGGCCTCAACGTCGCGCGGGACCGCCAGATCGACAAAAAACATCGGGGCGAAACGCCGGGCCTTAACGGCCGTTTGGACCGTCTCGCGGGTAATGATGGGCAGCCGGCTGGCGGTGGAGGTCACCACGATATCCGCCGCCGGCAGGTGCTGCGCGAGTTCAGTAAACGGCACCACCGAGGCGTTGACTTCGCGCGCCAGTTCTTCGGCCCGGGCCTGCGTGCGGTTGGCGATGATGATCCGGCCGATGCCTTGGCCCTGCAGATGCGCGGCGACCAGTCCGATGGTGTCGCCCGCGCCAATCAGCAGCGCGGTCTTGGTTTTGAGATCGCCATGTATCTGTTTGGCAAGCCGCACGGCGGCGTAAGCGACAGACACCGGCGTTTGCCCGATGGCGGTTTCGGTGCGGACTTTCTTCGCCACCGAAAACGCGTACTGCATGAGCTTGCCGAGGGTTTTGCCCACCGCGTTGCCCGTCACCGAGCTTTGGTAGGCCTGTTTGAGCTGTCCCAGAATCTGCGGCTCGCCCAACACCATGGAATCGAGCCCGCACGCCACACGCAGCGCATGGCGCACTGCGTGTTCATCTTCCAGCGTGTAGAAATGCCCGCTGACGGTGGCGGCATCGAGGGATTTGAAGCGCATCAGCCAGTCCGCCATGGTGGCTTCGGAGAGATCGTCGCCAGCGAGATAGAACTCGGTGCGGTTGCAGGTGGAGAGAATGACCGCCTCGCGGGTGCCGCCCGTTTCCAGCGCGCCCGCCAAAGCAGCGGGGAGTTGCTCCGCGTCGAGGGCCACCTGCTCGCGCACTTTGATCGGCGCAGTGCGGTGATTAACGCCAAAAACAAGAATGGCCATGCGCGTGCTAGGGTGACACCTGAGGTGCGGAATTGGGTGGCGTGCGCGAATCGACGCGCACCGGGCCGATGCCGCCGGGCTGAACAGAAGGATTTCGAGTCGTTTATAGTTTAACCATGAATCCCCGCCCCGTAGTGTCTAGCCGCGATCCTGTCTGGCTCTTCCTGTGGCACCAGCGCCCTTCGATGGCGCGTTGCCGGGCGTTGCTTATCGCCTCGCTGGCGCTCGGCGGCTGCAATCTGGCCACGTTACGCGGTGCGGATCAGGCCTCGGTGGGGCAAACGGAACTGTTTCGGTCCGAAGCGGAGAGCACCCCGATCAGGCAGGCGGCGTCGTCCGACCTCAAACTCGACGATGACCCGGTCTACAAACTGCTGGTGGCCGAATTTGCCGGTAAACGCGACCAACTGCCGCTGGCCGTCAAACAATATGTAGACCTCGCCCACAGCACGCGCAACCCCGACATCGCCGAGCGCGCCACGCGCATCGCGCTGTTTGCCGAAGACAATACCGCTGCGCTCGCCTGCGCGAAGCTATGGGTGTCGCTGGCGCCCACCAGCCTCGACGCCCGCCAGCTGCTGGCCGCGAGCCTCATTCGCCAAGGCGAGGCCGATGCCGCCTTCGAACATCTCAAGTACGTGCTCGACAAGGACCGCAGCAGCGACAGCAACCGCTTTCACGCTATCGCGAGCTTGCTGGGCCACGAAGAGGACCTCCGTACCGCCTTGAGCGTGATGGAGTCCCTGGCGGCAACCCGGCCCAAGGACACCGACGCCCAGATCGCTTTCGCCCTGCTGGCCATGCGGGCCGAGGACGTACCCCGCGCGGAAAAAGCCATGAACAAGCTGGTGTCTGGGGCCGAGATTAAAGCCAATCTCGCGCTGGCCTATGTGGGAATGCTCCAGAAAGCGGGGAAATCTCCCGAAGCTCTGAGCTTTCTTGAGCGTGCCCTCAACCGCAGCCCCGATGACTTTGGCCTGCGCCTGCTCTATGCGCGCCTGCTGGCCGATGGCCGCCGCTATGAACACGCGCGCGTGCAGTTCACGCGTCTCGACAAACTTTCGCCCGCCAATGGCGACGTGCTCTACGCGCTCGGCCTGCTCAATCTGCAGGCCGGCAAGGTGGACTTGGCGGAGCGTAATTTCCTGAGCCTCGTCAACACCGAGGATCGCCGCAGCGACGCCTCTTTCTATCTCGGGCAGATAGCAGAATCCCGGGGCAAAACCGAAGCCGCGCTGGCCTATTACAAGGCGGTCAGCAACAGCCCCAGCGCCTTTCCGGCAACGCTGCGGATGGCCGCGCTGCTGGCGAACCACGATCGGCTGGATGACGCCCGCGCGCTCCTCGCCGCGAGCAAGCCTGCCGACGCCGGTGAGCGGACGCAGTTGAGCCTGAGCGAGGCCGAAATCCTCACCAACCATCAGCGCTTTGAAGAGGCGATGGCGGTCTACGATCGGGCGCTGAACGGCATTTACGACATGTCCTTGCTCTACAACCGGGCGATGCTGGCCGAGCGCATGGGCAAGCTCGAGTTGCTCGAGCAAGACCTTAAAACCATCATCGAGCGCGAACCAGACAACCAGCAGGCGCTCAACGCCCTTGGCTTCACGCTTGCCGACCGCACCACCCGCTATGAGGAGGCTCGGGGCTACATCGAGCGGGCGCTGCAAGTAGGGCCGCGCGATTTCTACGTGCTCGACAGCATGGGCTGGGTCTTGTTCAAGCTCGACAAGGTGGCGGAATCGCTGACCTGGTTTGAACAGGCGCAACGCCAGCGCGACGACCCCGAAGTCGCCGCCCATCTGGGCGAAGCCCTGTGGACGCTGGGACGCCAGCGTGAAGCGCGCGCGCTGTGGGAAGCGGCACTGCGCAAGCATCCCAACGATGCCAAGCTGATGGCGACGGTCAAGCGCCTCGCACCCTGATGCGCCGCATTTCTCTGGCGCTGCTGTGTGTCTTGCTGAGCGGCTGCGCCTGGTTTCGGCCGCCACCCGTATCTTCCCCGGTAATCGATAACGCCACCGCTTGGGCACAGCATCAGGCCGCCGTGGTCGCGCTGGACTCTTTCGACATCGAAGGGCGCGTGGCGATCAAGCGCGGTACCGAAGGGGGCAGCGTCAAGTTGCGCTGGCAGCAGCGCGGGTCTGCGACCGACCTGCGTCTGATGGCGCCGCTGGCGCAGGGATCCTTTCATCTCGAACGCAACGCCGATGGCGTGGCGCTCACCGGCCCCGACGGCCAGCGACACACGGCGGCCGATCTCGAAGCCCTGATGCAAAGCCATCTCCAGTGGTCCTTCCCGGTGGAGGGCGTTCGCTACTGGGTGCGCGGCATCCCCGATCCAAAAGCCAAAATTGACCAACTGACACTGGACGCCGCTGGCCACCTCAGTGCCCTTGCGCAATCTGGCTGGCAGATCAGCGTGCTGGCCTATCGCGAAGTCGCGGGCTACCAGCTGCCCGCCAAGCTGCTGCTGGTGGCCGGCAACGTGCAACTCCGGCTGGTCGTCGATCGATGGGAACTCACTCGCGCATGAACACGCTCTGGTGGCCGGCACCGGCCAAAATTAATCTTTTTCTGCACATCACCGGGCGCCGGCCCGATGGCTATCACCTGCTGCAAACCCATTTCCAGTTCCTCGATTTCGGCGATGACGTCCACATCGAGGTCCGCGAGGATGGTCTCATCACCCGCGAGAGCGAGTTGGCCGGCGTGCCGCCCGAGCAGGATTTGGTGGTGCGCGCCGCGCAGGCGCTGAAGCTCGCGAGCGGCAGCCCGCTGGGCGCGGCGATTCGGGTGAACAAGCGCATTCCCATGGGCGGCGGGCTGGGCGGCGGGAGCTCCAACGCCGCCACCGTGCTGTGCGGGCTCGACCATTTGTGGCGGACCCGGCTGGGGGTCGACCGTCTGGCCGAGATCGGTTTGGCGCTCGGCGCCGATGTGCCGGTTTTCGTGCGCGGGCAGGCCGCCTGGGCCGAAGGGGTGGGCGAGCATCTCACGCCGCTGGACGCCGAGGAGGGCTGGTCGCTGGTGATTCATCCGGGTTGCGAGGTGCCCACCGGCAAAATCTTCGGCGATCCTCAATTGACACGTCATACTCCCCCCATCAAAATCCGTGACCTTTCGTCTATCCGCACCCACAATGATTGCGAACCGGTCACTCGCCGGCGCTTTCCTGTGGTGGACGAAGCGCTGAGTTGGCTGGCGCAATTCGCGCCGGCCCGGATGAGCGGCACCGGGGCCTGCATCTTTGCGAACTTCCCTTCGCAGAGCGCGGCGACAGATACAGGTCAGCGCGTTCCCCACGGCTGGCAGTGGTTTGTGGCCAGACGCGTCAACCGGTCGCCTCTGCTGGCCCGACTTGCCGGCGCGGCGTAGACAGTCACTGAATATTGGGGAGTCGCCAAGTGGTAAGGCACCGGGTTTTGATCTCGGCATTCCCAGGTTCGAATCCTGGCTCCCCAGCCAATTTTTGATTGAAGGCACAAGCGGACATGATTCCCAGCCGGTCGGCGATGATGCTGTTTTCGGGCAACTCCAATCCGGCGTTGGCCCGCTCAATAGCTGGACACCTGCAAATCCCCCTTGGCAAAGCGACGGTGACTCGCTTCAGCGACGGCGAAGTGCAGGTTGAGATTGCGGAGAACGTCCGCGCTCGCGACGTTTTCGTCATCCAGTCCAACTGCGCGCCGACCAACGAGAACCTGATGGAAGTGATGGTGCTCAT
>Ga0114967_10004510_pt1 | contig 11192 bp, 10 predicted proteins | sample M_130628_MF_Meta_FD_92639 | JGI IMG/M metagenome (GOLD analysis project Ga0114967, IMG submission 92639) | Freshwater microbial communities from Lake Montjoie, Canada to study carbon cycling - M_130628_MF_MetaG | ecosystem: Environmental > Aquatic > Freshwater > Lake | place: Lake Montjoie... | reverse complement strand
CGATGGCGAACTCCGCCGGGTGGAGAAGGGGGCGGGCGACATCATCACCGCCGATGAATACGGGGCGTTTGAGGTGATGCTCGATTACAAGATTTCCCCGGAAGGCAACAGCGGATTGATGTTTCACGTCACCGAAGAGAATCCCAAGCCCTGGCAGTCGGGACCGGAAATCCAGATTCAGGACAACATCGCAGGCCATGATCCGCAGAAGGCCGGCTGGCTCTACCAGCTCTACAAACCCGCAGCCGAAGCAGCAGACAAGCCGGAAACTGATGCCACCAACCCGCCCGGCGAGTGGAACACGCTCCGGGTGCTGATCACGCCCACCGCCTGCGAAACCTCCATGAATGGCGTGAAGTATTACTCGTTCGTGAAGGGCAGCGACGACTGGAATGAGCGGGTGGGCAAGAGCAAGTTTTCAGCCATGCCCAACTTCGGCAAGGCGACCAAGGGCCACCTTTCGCTCCAGGATCATGGCGATCTCGTGTCGTTCCGAAACATCAAGATCCGGTCGCTCGACCCTAAGCCCGACGCCAAATAGGGCGGCGGCCTCCTGCCTCGCGGGATGCGTGAGCCAAAAACGACGCCCAAGCCGATTTGACACATCAATGCCACGGCAATACATATTTATGCATGAGGACCACACTCGACATCGATGATGCTCTGCTCACCGAGGCGAAACGCCGCGCTGTGGCCAAGGGATCCACGCTCACAGCGTTTGTCGAACATGCGCTTGCGGCCGCTCTCGCTGATCGAGCCACAGCAGGCGAGCCCTACAAGCTCACCTGGAAAACGCATTCGGGGCGAACGCTGCCTGGGATCGATGTGGCAGACCGCGACCGGCTCTTTGAGGCGATGGAAGGGCGGCGATGATCGCCGTCGACACCAACATCCTTCTTTATGCAGATCGCGAGGAATCGCCGCTGCACGAGGCTGCCCTGCGAGCGATTCACCGACTCGCGGAAGGGCATGAGGCATGGGCCGTGCCCATCTTCTGCGTGGGTGAGTTTCTCCGGGTCGTTTCGCACGACCGAATCTTCGATCCTCCCACACCGATTCTGGACGCCATGACAGCCATAGATTCGCTACTGGCGAGCCCATCGTCGCGGCTCCTGGTTCCCGGCGACCGGTATCTGCCGATCATGCGCGGTGTGATCGCCGAGTCGGGCGTGCGTGGCAATCTGGTCTTCGACGCACAGATCGCGGCAGTCTGCCTCGAACACGGGGCAACGACACTGCTCACTGAAGATCGCGACTTTTCACGTTTCCGCGGGATCACCACCGTCTCGCTCGCGGCGTTCTAGGTTCCCGCTCGCGAGAATTACCGGGCCGTGGCTGCGGCGAGTTTGCCGACGTAGCTTTCGAGGCCGTGCAAAAAAGCTTCGCGGGGCTGGCTTGCTGCCTCGGCCAGATGGCGGACCACCGCCGAGCCGACGATCACGCCATCGGCCACCTCGGCCACGGCATGTGCCTGCTCAGGGCTCGAAATCCCGAAGCCCACGAGGATCGGTACGTCGGTCTTTGTTCGCAGCCACTTCACCCGCTCAATCAGGCCGTCGGGTAGGTCCGTGCGGGCACCCGTCACCCCGGCCACCGACACGCAGTAAAGAAAGCCTGTCGATTTCCGGGCAATCGCCTCGGCCCGCTCGGGCGGCGTGGTGGGGGTGACGAGTCGGACGAGCGCCAGGCCGGCCTGGCGGCAGGCCGCATCGAGCTGGTCCGATTCCTCGATCGGCAGGTCGGGAACCACGAATCCCGTCAGCCCCGCTGCCTTCGCATCAGCCACGAAGCGGTCGATGCCGCGGCGATAGATCAGCGAGTAACTGGCCATGGCGAGGATCGGCATCTTCACCCGCTGCGTCGCCTTCCGGGAGAGTTCAAACAGCCGCTCGAGCGTGAAGCCGGCGGCCAGGGCCCGCGTATACGAAGACTGGATCACCGGACCGTCGGCGATCGGGTCGCTGTACGGCACGCCCAATTCACAGAGCGATGCACCGGCACGGTCGAGCGATTCGAGCACGGCAAGCGTCGTCTCCATGTCGGGATCGCCGGCCGTCACGAACGGTGCCAGCGCGGCGCGGCCCTGTGTTTTCAGCTTGGTGAACACGTCCGCGAGGACGGCAACTTTCGAAGGACTGGCTTCCGCGGAACTGACCGGCATGGAACGATTCCTGGTGGCTCACTCTGTGACTCAAGCGGTGACTCAATCAACAACAACTCAATCTCGACGATCTCGTGCCAGCTCGGCAGGCCGTCAGCCCGTCAGGCCGGGGCCGCTGTGCCGTCGGCCGACAGCCCCCGCAGCCGGGCGATCTCGGCGGCATCCTTGTCGCCACGGCCCGAGAGACAGACGACGAGAATCTCCTCGGACGGCCGCCGGCCTGCCTCCTCCATGGCCCAGGCCAGGGCGTGCGATGTCTCGAGCGCCGGCAGGATTCCCTCCCGCTGCGCTACGAGGTCGAAGGCATCGAGCGCCTCGGCATCGGTCACGCTCGTGTATTCCACCCGGCCGGCGTCCCGCCAGTAGCTGTGCTCGGGACCGACGCCTGGATAGTCGAGACCGGCCGACACGGAGTGGACGTCGGCTGTCTGGCCGTCTGCATCCTGGAGCACATAGCTCAGGCTGCCGTGAAGAATGCCGGGGCTGCCGTAGCTGAGGCTGGCTGCATGGTCGCCCGGCTTGCCGGAACGTCCGCCTGCCTCGACCCCCACGAGCCGCACGTCGCGGTGATCGACGAACGGATAAAACATCCCAGCCGCATTGCTGCCGCCCCCCACGCAGGCCACCACCGTGTCGGGCAGGCGGCCGAGCTGTCGGCGGCATTGTTCCACCGTCTCCCGGCCGATTACCGACTGAAAGTCGCGAACGATCCGCGGAAAGGGATGCGGACCAACGACCGAGCCGATGATGTAGTGCGTCGTCTCGACCGAGCCCATCCAGTCGCGCATTGCCTCGTTGATCGCGTCGCGGAGCGTGCGGGAGCCACTCTCCACCGGCCGCACCTCCGCCCCCATGAACCGCATGTTACGGACGTTGGGTGCCTGCCGCCGCACGTCCTCAGCTCCCATGTAGACAACGCAGTCGAGACCGAAGCGGGCACAGGCCGTCGCCGTGGCCACGCCGTGCTGGCCGGCACCGGTCTCGGCGATGATCCGTCGCTTGCCCATGCGGATCGCCAAGAGTCCTTGGCCAAGCGTGTTGTTGATCTTGTGGGCGCCGGTGTGGCTCAAGTCCTCACGCTTGAAATAGATCTGGGCGCCGCCGGCAAGTTCGGTGAGCCGCTTGGCGAAGAGCAGGGGGGTGGGCCTGCCGACAAACGCCCCGAGCAGGCCGTTGAGTTCTGCCGTGAACGCGGGATCAGCAATCGCCTCGTCATAGGCCTGCTCGAGCTGCTCGAGTGCCGCGGAGAGCGTCTCAGGCACATACCGGCCGCCAAACCGGCCGAACCGTCCCAAGGCGTCTGGCACCTGCGAGAGAGGCGCCGTCGAAAGGGGCGTCGCGGTGGGCGTGGTCGCTGGTGTCATAATCGTGGCCATGGCTGTGAGGGGCGTCGGACAAACCTAAGCGGACTTGATTGTAGCCTGCCCCGGCACTGCTACCATCGAACCTCTGGTGAAATATGCCCGAACTGCCCGAAGTCGAGACGATGCGCCGAGGAATCGCGCACCTGGCCGGCCTGCGAATCGAGAGCGTCGTGTTTCCACGCCACACGGTGCGGCCGATCTCGATGCAGCCTGCGGCCGGGACGATGCAGCAGCGGCTGGTCGGTCGGATGCTTGCGGCGGTGCACCGGTTTGGCAAGCGGGTGGCGATCGAGCTCGACGAGCGGGAGCGGGCGGGCCGCGAGTGGCTGGTGATCGAACCGCGGATGACGGGGCTGATGCTGGTGGCTGATCCGCCGACACCGACGCATCTGCGGATGGAGATCTCACTCGAGTCGAGGAGACATCCCCGCCTCCTGTTCTGGGACCGGCGGGGGCTGGGCACGATCCGGCTGCTCGACGAACGCGGCCTTGCCGCCGCCTGCGGTCCCGACAGGCTCGGCCCAGATGGGCTCGTCGTCACGGGTGAAGAACTTCACACCCGGTTGGCACAGTCTCGTCGCGCAGTAAAAGTCGCTCTACTCGACCAGCAGGCGGTGGCGGGCATCGGCAACATCTACGCCGCGGAGATCCTCTTTGCGGCGGGCATCGATCCACGCGTGCCTTGCTCTCGCCTCTCTCTCGCCCGCTGGGAGCAAATCGCCACGGCGACGCGGGGCATTCTGGCCGAGGCTGTCCGCATGGAGGGTTCGACGATCACTGACGAGACCTACAAGACGGCCGACAATCGCTCCGGTCAATTCCAGTTGCAGCACCGTGTCTACGGCCGCGAGGGAAAACCCTGTCGAAAGTGCGGCACGTCCATCAGGCGGATCGTGCAGACACAGCGATCGACGTTTTTCTGTCCTGAGTGTCAGTGGCACCACCGGCGGCGATCCCGTAGTCTTTGACAAGGCTTTTTCACTCCGGAGGCGCTGTCATGCGAACGCCGATCCATTCCCTGTCGCGTCGTCATTTCCTCGCCGGCAGTGCGGGCGCCGCCGCGGCAGCCCTCTCGCTTCCCGCAGGCTCCGGCCATCTCTTCGGGGACGAGCCCGTTGCCACCGCCGTCGCGCAGAAATCGTCCGAAACTCTTGCCGGCCTGCTGCACGCCTCGCTCTCACCGCAGCAACGGGAAAAAGTCTGCTTTCCCTGGGATCACGTGCACCCGAAATTCGGCCTGCTCCGCACGCGGGTGGCGAACAACTGGAATGCCACCGAACCCGACGTGGCAGGCAGTTTTTTCAACGGCGAGCAGAAGCGGCTGATTCGCGACATCTTCGAGCAACTCATCGCCCCGGAATGGCATGCCAGGTTCGACAAGCAGCTCGAGGACGACACGGGCGGATTCGGGCACAGCCAGTCGATCGCGCTGATCGGCGAGCCCGGCTCGGGCCAGTTTCAGTTTCTGCTCACCGGCCGGCACATGACGCTGCGGTGCGACGGCGACTCCTCGGAGCATGTCGCCTTTGGCGGGCCGATCTTCTATGGGCACGATGCAGCCGGCGACACGGAGGAGCCAAACCATCCCGGCAACGTCTTCTGGTCGCAGGCCGTAGCAGCCAACGGGGTGTTCGGGATGCTCGACGGCCGGCAGCGGTCAGAGGCCCTCGTCGACACGCTTCCCCGCGAGAATGCCGTCGCGTTCCGAGGCCTCGGCACGAATCTGCCCGGCATCGCGGTGACCGATCTTTCTGCCGACCAGCGGGCCGAAATGGATCGCGTGCTCACTCTACTTCTCGAACCGTTCCGCACCGCCGACCGGGCCGAGGCGAGGAAGTGCCTCGACACGCAGGGAGGCCTCGACGCCTGTCGGCTGGCGTTCTACCGGCAAGGCGACCTCGGCAACGACGGTGTCTGGGATTGCTGGCGGCTGGAGGGCCCGTCGTTCGTCTGGCACTTCCGCGGCGCGCCACACGTGCACGTCTGGGTGAACATCGCCGACACGCCCGACATCGCCACCAACGCCTGACGTCCCCTGAAATTCTCTGGAACTGGAAAATAGCTCCGGCATGACCGACTGCTGCATCATCGGCGGAGGCATCATCGGCCTGTCGATCGCTCGTGAACTCGCCGGCCGCGGCCTCTCCGTCCGCGTGATCGCCCGCGATGCCAGCCGCGACACCGCCTCTTGGGCGGCAGCCGGCATTTTCCCGCCAGCACCAGACTTCGCCGCCGCCTCGGCGAATGACCGGCTGACGACCTATTCCGACCGACTCCACAGGACATGGGCCGAAGAACTCCGTGACGAGACGGGCATCGACAACGAACTGGAGCAGTGCGGTGGCCTGCATCTGGCCAGAGATGAGCGGGGGATCGCTCGCCTCCGTGAGGCTCAGGCTGCGTGGCTCGCCAAAGGTGCCCGCTGCAACTGGCTCACCGGCCCCGACCTCGCCGCACAGGAGCCAGCCCTGCGGGCCGCCGTTGTGGAAGGCCGGATCGTGGGTGGCCTCCTGCTCTCGGAGGAGATGAGGATCCGTCCTCCGCGGCATCTGGAGGCGCTCGATCAGTCGTGCCGCCTGCGGGGCGTGGAGATCATGCCTGCGGCCGAGGTGCGCGAGATCGATGTTCACAACGGCCGGATCGAACGGCTTGTCATCGGCCAGACCGACGGCAGCACGACCGCCGACACGATCCAGGCAGACCGCTACTGCCTGGCGGCCGGCGCCTGGTCGGGCCACCTCGCAGCATCACTCGGCCTGCACATCGAGACGCGGCCGATCCGTGGACAGATCGCGCTCTTGAGGCTGCCCGAGCAGGTGCTCTCGCGGGTGGTGAACGTCGGTCTCGAATATCTCGTGCCGCGTGCCGACGGCCGGTTGCTCATCGGCTCGACGATCGAGGATGCGGGCTTCGAAAAGATCACGACGCCGCAGACGATCGAACGGCTGCTCACATTCGCCCAGCAACTGCTCGGGCCTCTGCCTGACGCCACGCTCGAGCAGTCGTGGGCGGGCCTACGGCCGGGCTCCGTCGACGGGGTTCCCTTCATCGGTGCCGCGCCAGCCTGCAGCAACGCCTTCGTAGCCGCCGGGCATTTCCGCGCCGGGCTGCATCAATCGACTGGCACAGCCGTGCTGCTCGCCGATCTGATGACTGGCCGCACGCCGGCACTTGATCTCACGCCGTTCTCGCCAGGCCGTCAGCCTGAGGCCGGCTCACCCGATTCGGTGCAGGCCTATCTGGCCCGGGCAGCCGAAGCATCGGCTTAAAAATGATGCCGGCGTCACGCGGCGGACAGGCTGAGCCGCCGGTGGATCGTCTCGATGTCGTCGGGGATGAGACAGTGCCCCGGATCGGCTTCGACGAGCATGGCGGCCATCTCGGCCAGCCGTAACGCGATCGCAGGGATGCCACCGGCAATCTCGTGGATCGTGCGGATCACGGCCTCGCCATGCGAATCGCCGGCGTGACCGGACTGCGACGCAGACATCGCTAGCCTGGCGGTGAGGAGCCGATTCGATTCGGCCAGCGTGAATACGGGCAGCGTGGCCCGCAGCCGCACCGATTGTTCGAGCCTGGCATTGCCGGCCACCAGCGAGAGCAGCCTGCCCTCGCCGGCCAGCACGATCACCGTCGCGGGCTGGCGCCTTCGCCATCTTCCCACGAGATCGACCAGATCGGCCGCAGTGGCCTGATCCGCATCGTCGATACACAGCACCGACGGCACAGGCGACTGCGTGGAACCGTCGTCATGCTGCCCGTGGCCACGACTTTCAAAAACACCAGCGGGATCGGAAAGATCAGCCGGTGTACCCATCAGGATCGTCTGCTCCTGCGGCACGCCGTCGAAGGCGAACTGGCGAAGAACAGTCGTCTTGCCAACTCCGGCAGGGCCGCAGAGGAGGGCGATGGAGCCGGGCTGTTCGGCAGCATAGGCGAGCTTCGCCACGGCGGCTTCCTGCGGCCCTGTGAACTGCAGGGCTGCGACGGCTAACTGCGGTGAGGTGGCTACACGGTGCACTCACAAACCCTCAAGAGACGCGGATGGCACTGGTGCTGGGCGGCACCATGGTGAGCACTTCACCTAGAACTTTCAGCCCGACGGCCTCGAGCGCTGCGCCCCGGGCGGCACACTGCGGCTGATCGGCGCGACGAACGAGAATCGCGGCATGGCAGCCGACGCTCTGACGTGCGAGCCACGCCCTCCGGAGCGGCCCCCCGGGAAACCAGACCCCCGCATCGATCAACACGATGCAGTCCTCCGAATCCCCAGGCCAGATCGCCGGCAGCGACCGTTCCGGCGTGACGGAGGCATGGCACGTCACGCGACGGCCACGGGACACGAGTGCCCGCGCCAGACACTCGACCACCGTGGTGCGGCCTTCGCCCCGGCGGGCACCGGTGATGGCGATCACCCCGGCACCGTCGCGGTGGGCATCCTCGACCCGCTGGGCCAGATTCGCCCAGGCCTGCGGGACGGCCCGCAGCAGCCTGTCGACGAGCGTGTCTCCATCCGAAGCGAAGACCGGCTCGGACGAGGCTTCGGCGATACCCCTGGAAAACGTCGCGGATGGCAACGCCGTCTCAGCCGCAGCAGGGGCAGCCTCACCGTCTTGAACGTGGTCCCAGTTGGATTCTGCCTGCGGTGAATCTATTGGCCACGACGCCACCGGCAATGCCTCTGGTTCAACGGACGCTGGCAGTCCCCGACGAGCCTTGTCTGCCCGCCAGACAAAGGCGCGGTCGACGGCGTCGAGCGTGGTGGCGACAGGCGTCATGGCGCCACGCTCCGGTTCGCACCAGCCGTCGGCGGCAGTTCTTGGGCCATCCGCTCGGGCCGCTGCTGCCTGGCTGCCTCCAGCCTCAACTGATCGTTTCGCCAGGCGGCTGCCCAGACGACGGTCGCCAAGGCCATCAGCGCGACGATGGAGGGGGAGAAGAATCGTGTGGTCGGTGACTGACGGCCCATGCCACGCCGCGGGGCAGGGGATGGAGAAACGTCGGAGACCGCTTCAGTCCGGATCGCGGGCTCGCTCAGCTCGATCGACGCCGCGGGCTCGGGCGAGAGCCGCTGGGGCTCAGGAGCCGGTGTGGCCACGACGGAATCAAGGCACGGAAGTTCCGGAATGTAGGCAAGAACCTCCATGGAATGACGCCCGCATTGCCCACGACACGAAAACCCCGAGGAGAGATCGTCGCCGCAGCCGACGCTCCTTGAACGGCTCGCCCTGCCGCCGGACGCAGCCCCCAGTGCGGCCCGTTTTGCCCGGCCGTCCCCGCCGCAGTCCTTCCCAATGCGCCCCGCTCACCTATTCGTCTATCATCCACGAGCAAGTATTCTCCGCTTGGGAAGAATATGCCGATAATGGAGGGTTCGTGCCCTGCCAGCCATGTTCCTGCCTGAAACCACCTAGCGACAAGAGACCTGATGCCCCCCTCCCCGACGTCCCGGATCGATTCGCTTCACGCCCTGCTGGCCAACCGCATTGCCGTCCTCGACGGCGCGATGGGAACGATGGTGCACGCCCTGGGGCTCGACGAACAGGGATTTCGCGGCACGCCGTTCCGCGACCATCCCAAGGATCTGAAGAACTGCATCGACGTGCTCGTGCTCTCCCAGGGGGATGCCATCCGGGGCATTCACGCAGCCTATCTCGAGGCTGGCTCCGACATCGTCGAGACCAACACCTTCGGCGCCACAAGCCTGGCCCTGGCAGACTTCGGCCTGGCCGACCGCACCCGCGAAATGAACCTCGCGGCGGCCCGCTTGGCCCGCGAGGCGGCCGACGCCGCAACCGCCAAGACCCCCGATCGGCCGAGGTTCGTGGCCGGCTCGATCGGCCCCACCAACAAGCAGCTCTCCATCGCCGGCAACGTCGCCGATCCCGGCCACCGGGATGTCACGTTCGACCAGATGGTGGCCACCTACCGGGAACAGATCGAGGCGCTCATCGAGGGTGGCGTCGATATGCTCCTGGCAGAGACCGCCTTCGACACGCTCGTGCTCAAGAGCTGCCTCTATGCCATCGAGCAGGTGTTCAGTGACACGGGCGTCCGCCTGCCGGTGATGGCATCGTTCACCGTCTTCGAGGGAGGCCGCACGCTCTCGGCTCAGACCGTCGAAGCCTGCTGGACGAGCCTCGCCCACGTCGACCTGATGAGCGTCGGCATCAACTGTGCGCTCGGCCCTGAAAAGCTGCGGACCCACGTGGCAGACCTTTCGAAAATCACGCCCCGGCTGGTGAGCTGCTATCCAAACGCCGGCCTGCCCAACGCGCTCGGCGGCTTCGACGAGACACCCGAGGCGATGGCGGCCGTGCTCGGCGAATTCGCGAAGGAGGGCTGGCTCAACATCATCGGCGGCTGCTGCGGCACGACGCCGGCCCACATCAAGGCCATCGCCGAGGAAGTCGCGAAGTATCCGCCACGGAAACCCGCCACACCTGAGCGACGCAGCCGCTATTCGGGCCTTGAAATGCTCGAAATCAGGCCGGAAAGCAGCTTCACGGTGATCGGCGAACGGACCAACGTCACCGGCTCACGGGCCTTCGCCCGGCTGATCAAGGAGGAACGCTACGAGGAGGCCCTCAGCGTCGCCCGGCAGCAGGTCGAGAATGGTGCCAACATCATCGACGTCAACGTCGACGAGGGCATGCTCGACGGCCCGGCCGTGATGACGAAGTTCCTCACGCTCCTCTCCAGCGAGCCCGATGTCGCCCGCGTGCCGGTGATGGTCGACAGCTCGCGGTTCGAGGTGCTCGAGGCCGGGCTCAAGTGCATCCAGGGCAAGGGCATCGTCAACTCGATCAGCCTCAAGGAGGGTGAGGAGACGTTCCTGCGTCACGCACGGACAATCCACCGTTACGGTGCCGCCGTCGTCGTCATGGCCTTCGACGAGGAGGGGCAGGCAACCGACGTCGAACGCCGCGTGTCCATCTGCCAGCGGGCCTACAACCTCCTCACGGAGAAGGCTGGCTTTCTGCCTGAGGACATCATCTTCGACCCCAACATCCTCACCGTGGCCACCGGCATCGAGGAACACAACCGCTATGCCCTCAACTTCATCGAGGCGACGCGGCGGATCAAGAAGGCCATGCCGCTGGTGAAGGTGTCGGGTGGTGTCAGCAACATCTCCTTCTCCTTCCGCGGCAACGAGACGGTCCGCGAGGCGATGCATTCGGCCTTTCTCTACCATGCCATCCAGGCCGGCATGGACATGGGCATCGTGAATGCGGGCCAGCTCGCCGTCTACCAGGACATCGACAAGGATCTCCTGGAGCGAATCGAGGACGTGCTCTTCGACCGCCGTCCCGACGCCACCGACCGGCTCATCGAATATGCCGAAACAGTCAAGAAACGCGATCCCGCCGATACGGCCAAGGCCGACGCCTGGCGGAGTCTCGATGTCGAAGGCAGGCTCGCCCATGCCCTGGTGAAGGGCATGGCCGACCATGTGGAGGAAGACGTCGAAGACGCCAGAAAACAATATGCGACGAGCCTGGAGATCATCGAAGGCCCGCTGATGCGGGGCATGCAGACGGTGGGCGACCTGTTCGGCGAGGGGAAGATGTTCCTGCCACAGGTCGTGAAGAGCGCTCGCGTCATGAAGCGGGCGGTCAACCATCTCCTGCCCTACATGGAAGAGGAGCGGAAAGCGCAGGGTGCGG
>Ga0114967_10004508_pt1 | contig 11193 bp, 10 predicted proteins | sample M_130628_MF_Meta_FD_92639 | JGI IMG/M metagenome (GOLD analysis project Ga0114967, IMG submission 92639) | Freshwater microbial communities from Lake Montjoie, Canada to study carbon cycling - M_130628_MF_MetaG | ecosystem: Environmental > Aquatic > Freshwater > Lake | place: Lake Montjoie... | reverse complement strand
CAATTAAGCGCGGTACAAAATCATTCCAATCCCAGCCGGGGAAATGTTCTGCGAAGAATTCTCGGTATAAACCTCTTAAGCCTGGAATCCAGTGGGCGTAATTAGTAACACTTCGCAGCATCTCAATATCCATAATGATTTTCGATCGAATAGCCGCGCCGGCTTCTGCGCCGCATGCCCTGCAGGCATGAGTGGGTGCGCCTGCGGGAACAACGTGCCCTTCTACCGAAGACCGTGCGTTATCGTAAATGACATCAGTGAAGACGTACTTGATCTTCTTCATTTTGCCTACTGTCCCGCAATCAGCGCAGACAAGTTCAGATAGCTTCTGTTTGGTCATTTCTTAAACCTTTCTCCACATTGATTACATTTATAAAAGGGCTCAGTAGTTACGTACTTCTGATCGATATCGGTACTGCGACAGATCGGGCACTGCTTATTACCCACCGCAAAGCCATTCGCTGTCATTTCACGCCCCCTTCTTCTTCGCTTTGTGACCGTTGTACCCGGTCTTTTTCTTATTCATACTGCCTGGCTTCTTAAACCCTGGACCATTTGGTGCTGATGCGATTCGATCGCGCAATGCTTTTTCAATTTTGTCTAAATGCTTTGACATTTGTTTTCCTTTTCTTTAGTTGTTTTTCCTCTTGTAGGCTCGATTAATAAATCGTTGGACCTAGATCCAAAGTGGCAATTGATCCTTAACGGGTCTATTGATCAACCCTTATATTTCATTCTTGATAGCTTTTAAATGTTGCATGTGCGTGAACATGCATGGCTCGAAGAAGATCAACTTCCTCGAGATGGCTGATAGTCGATAACCACCCACAAGAGCAGAGTGATTGGAATTGATTTCCTGCGACTTTAAAAACGCCTGTAACGTGCCTGATGGACATGGCAATTAGCCCTAACTGGGCCTCTAAAAGTAAAGAGACCCGCTACTTCCGGCGGTGTCTTTCATCGCCGGCAGGTTTTCCTTTAGGGCCACCGGACGCGGGTCGAACTGCGCGGAGGGCAATAAGCAAGCTAAAGGGCTTAACGCTTATTTCTTAACCTAGGAAAAATATAACACAAGGGAGTGACAAAAATGAATTGATTGCCCACTTCTCGTGTCTCAAAGAGGAGGGGCTAAGGCAGACAGCCCCATAATTAACAAAAAGTACCGCTTAAAATAAAAAAAAAGACTTTTAAAACTTAAGAGTTTTCTCGAGAAGAACTAATGTGAGTTGGCGACTTGCCTAGAATTTCACTTCTATCGACATCACTCGAGGTTGAATCTAGTGAAAAGGTTTCTTCATGTGATGGCATAAAGTGGATCGAGAGCTTTCGAGCCTGTTCATCTTGATTATTTGCAAGGTGCAAAGCAATTGAATGTGCCAAATCTCTAGAACCTTCACGTTTATTCTTATGGAGAAGGACCTGTCCTCTGATTTCGTACAAATATGCTGTAACCCAATTTTCAAATTCATCTGTTGTCAGTTTTAACGCTGAGTCAACTTCTGCAAATGCCTCATCTTCACGACCAAGCGAATACAAAGCGCGGGCGCGTATAGACATTCGCCAAATTAAGATTTGAGTTCGAGGAACAAACTCCTGCTTGAGATTCCCCTCAGATAAGATTTCAAGTGCATCAGCCCAGTTTTCCATTTGAAGGGCATTATCTGCCGCTCGGGTACGAGCTAGGAAGATCTCGTCATTGAAATCATTATCCTGCTTTGCTTCTAGATACTGGAGAATCCTAAAGTTGAGGTTTCGTGCATCCATGTAGCGCTCCAAGTTATGCAAAGAAACTGCTCTCAGCATGTCCGCGCGAATAGTTATGTTGTCATTTCCATTTGCATCCGCAAGGGCTCGAGCTTGTGAAAAGTATTGGATGGCTTTTTCGTGCTCGTCCATATCTTGGTAAGAATCACCTAACCCAAATTCACACTCTGGAATTTCGGAAATATCATCAATCTCAAGATACTTCTTTTTGGCTGCTTCGAAATACTCGATCGCTTCTGTATACGAGTTTAATTTCTTTAAATTCCATCCCAATCTGCGACAGGTGTATGCAATCCACTGATTATTTTTTCGAGATTCCCAAATTAATAGGCAAGCGCGTAGATATTCGTTCGCTTCAGAATTTCTATCAAGATATTCAAGAACTCTAGCTCGATAATCATCTACCTCAGCTACTTTGTCTGATTCTCCGGCATTTCGAAAATGATCTCTTGTTTCTTCTAAAGCTGTAATTGCCTCTTCATCTCTATCAAGTCTGTAAAGTGATTTCGCGTATAGAAACATCGATTTGCCAGCTAATGATTCTTGGCCATCGGCTTTAGCTAAATTTGCAGATTCGAGAGCTGTTTCAAGTGCTTCTGAAAATTGATCTAAAGAAAAATATGAATCAGCCTTTGCCCACAATGACTTCGCAATTTTGCCTTGGTCACCCAATTCAGCTGCAGCTTTTGCCGCAAGGCCGTAAGCATGAGCAGCTTCTGCAAATGAATCTATGTTGAAGTGTGCACTTCCTTGTGTGTAACGATGCACGCCAACTAGTTCAAATTCTTCAGATTTTTCTGCAATCTCACACATGCGATCGGATAGACCAATAATGGTGTTGTAGTCTTCTTTTTCCCATAGTCGGTCTTTTAGAACTGAGTAGATTTCTAGCTTCTCTAAATCTTCATCAGCGCTGTCGAAAGCCGCCCACAGGTCCTTATCTTGCAGTTTTGCGAGGTCTTCAGGGTTAAACATCGGCATCCGATCTAGAAGAATATAGAGGAAATCTAATTGCCCCGCGGCTTAACGTCAACAAAAAAATTCTTGGTTTTTTCAAGAACCCAGGTACTTTAACGATTTTTCAGCCAATTTTGCGAGGATATCGGGGCTATTTGGCTTTAAGAGACTAACTCGAATTTCATTCACTTGACTTGAGTCCGAAGAAACGGAGACGTCTAGTTTTGAGAAATCAACGTCTTCTGAAAGCGCAAAAGCTAGACCAAATTGAGCTTCCGCTATTTTCTCGCTGCTCCAGTTATTTAATCCGAAAATTAGAAGTACCTGCCGGCCGGCGATCTTAGTTTCGAGTTTTATATCATTGATCTTAAGATCAAAATCCCGCGAAACAGGGGATTGGCCTAATTTAACAACCGCCTCCGCTTTTGATAATTCTTGCTCAAACAGACTTTCATAGTTACTGGGGCTAATAAAATCCTTCAATTTATTTTGTATAGTCGAATTGTAATGACTGATCAAAACCTCATCTTCAAGTTTGAATGAATCGATAAAATTAAGCCAAAAATTAGAAACCATCAGCCTATTTTTTAGATCCATTGACGAGAGATCACGCCAGTAAGTCCATATGTCTTTACCCCATTTTGTGAACTCTTCAAAGTCTTCAACAGGTACAAAAACGGATTTCTTCTTATTGGTAGCTAAATCTTCTAGAATAAAACTTGTTACGGAACGCACGCACTTCGCCTGATGAAACAGATAAGTTTTTGCTCTTCTTAGTTCTTGAGTTGCTAACCGAAGTGAGTGAGCGGCTTCATCGACTGTGATTTTTTTCTTGTCTTTACCCCAGATGTCCATTGACACAAGAGCATCAAGAGTTCGTCTATCTCCTTGATTACCGGGCGCACTTGCAGAGTTTCGAATTTTCTTTAGCATTCCTTGATCAAGTTCTCGTGGCCGTACGCCAAACCAATCAGCGAATTCCTTCAAAATGAGGAACTCCAGTGCATCGTTAACTGCGATGTCAGCGATACCGGTTTCATATTCCATTACAGAAATTAAGGAGCCAAGAAGCTCTTCGCCTTGGATGGGGAGGGGAATCTGGCCGGCGCTGGACCTGCCTTTAGCCAACTTTAAATTCCGCGTCTCTAGCACTACCAAAGGATACTTGAATATGTCCCAGAAATACCCATTTTTGCCAATTTGGGCTGCCTGGCGACCTACTTACACGCTCAAAAGTTCTCATCGAAATGAAGGATACCAGAAACGTGTCGATATTTGACATTTTATAGTATCCTCAAGTAACCTACGGAACGTAGCAATGTCAACCAAAGATCACACAAAGGAGTATTTATATGAACACATTGAAGATGGCTAGAACCCTTCATTTAGTTGATGCAGAGAACCTTGCATTAACAGCTGATTGCACGACTGAAGCTGTTCATGAGTCATACCTTCGCTATACCGAGACCTTCGACCAGAGCCAAGATGCCCTACGCATTATTGCCTGCAGCCATCACAATGCATCAGCCGTCTTCTTCGGCTGGGGCGCAGTGCCATCACAGACCCTTATGCGTTCAGGTGAAAATGGCGCCGAACTGGCCCTGATCGAGGAGTGCCTAGCTCAGATCGAAAAGCTAAATGTTTCACATGTCGTAATTGGTTCCGGGGACGGGCTATTTCTAGACCTTGTCCTTGAACTGCAATCACGAGGCATCGAAGTCACCATATTTGGCTTCGAGGGCCACACCTCACGCCGCCTGCGAATGGCTGCGAATCACTCAATCATCCTGCCAAATCCAAAGCTAGAAGTTGCTGCGGTGCAAAGTCTTACTTCCTGATCAAAACAAATCCGTTTAAAACCTATTCCATCTAAGCCTTGAAAGGTAATCTATATATATGAGCAGTCCAGTCCGTGCAGTACCCAACATCGTTGGCGCCGACCTTCGCATCGAAGGCGATAACGTCACAATTAAGAATTTAACTATCGCCGATGGCGAACTCGCTCAATATCTGTCAACTAAGGATGGCGCTGAGCAAGTCCTACTTTTAATTGAACTAATTGAAACTGCGATGCAGATTCAACGCATGGCTAACACTTCAGCTGATGTAAAAGAACTTAACTCAGTGGCTAAGCAAGTGCGCGAGACCATGAAGACAGCTGGCGATGATGCCTTTAATGATCTGCAAAAATTAATTGAAGCTCAAGGCGAAAATAAGCCAGGCACTTTGATTAACTTGCTTAAGACCAAGCTGATCGATCAAGTTATTGCAGAGCTTGATCCAACCAAGGAAACTAGCCCGTTCCACAGCATCAATGATCAATTAGCTGCGCTACTCGCAAAGTCTGCTGGTGAGAAAGCAACAGCAGAAAGCTATGCCAACTCTCGCGAAAAGGGTATCGACTTCGAAGAGTTGCTAGATCAAATGATCCAACTCGAAGCAGTTGTCCATGGCGATGACGCACAATTCACTGGCGACTTTGCTTCACCATCTGGCAATAAGACCGGCGATGAAGTTGTCACAATTAATCCAGCCGTTACCAACAACGAAGAGATTCGCGTTGTCTGGGAAGCTAAAACTGATAAGTCATACAAAGCAACAAATGGTCGCTTAAAGCGCGACAAGGTAGCCTCTGAACTAGATGACGCGATGACTAATCGCGAAGCTATCTGCGGCATCTTTGTCTCCGATGCGCGCGGTATCGATATGACTAAGCAACCGGCATGGCAAGAATTCGATGGCAATAAATTAATCATCGTTCTAGATGATGAAAATCCTGATCAACGTTTAATTCGCATGGCCTACTTATGGTCTCGTTGGATTGTGCTTCGTTCGCAAGAGCAAGAAGAAGGAGAGCTAGATTTCGCCGCAATCGAGCGAGTGATCGCATCACTGCAACGTGAGTTTGATGGACTCGCAAATCTGCGTCGTATCCACACCCCGATTAGAACGAACATCAAGCTCGCCGATGATTGGGTTGATAAATTTGAAGAAAATCTTGATGAGCTAATGGATGAACTCCGCGAGCTCATGGTTGTTGAAACCGAAGAAGAGTAAAAAATTAGTGGGGCAGGGGCTGCGCCTAGAAAGCTAGGCAAAGCCTCTGCACCAACTACCCGCCACGAACCACCAGCGGCTGTTTGAGCCTATGAACCCAACACTCTTCTAGCGGAACCTCTACCTCTCCGAACAGATGTTCGAGAACCTGTGCTAGGTTTCGCTTCCCCCAAAAAGCCCCGCAATCCCGATCACTCGCAGGCAAAGGCAGACCCCGCTACCGCACCCGCATCACATGTCACCGTCAACTAGGTGATTGCAAGTAATTTCACCGTTACTAGCTAGCAAGATGTAAGGACATAAGTGTCGAAGAACGAAAAGCAAGACGAGAAAGAACTCTGGCAGCGCATTCCTAATACCGAAGGCACCGAACGTGCCGAAACTTTTGTTGCCCTAAGTCATATTGCCTATGACCGCGGTGATCACAAAGCAGCGCTAGCTCTTTGTGAAAGCGCCAGAGAGATCTATGAGCAACTAGGTGCTGAAGCGAGTACATCAGCACTAATGCATGTCTATGACGGTATCTCTTGGTCACTACGCAAACTTGATCGTGATGAAGAGGCTGCCGAACTCGCACTACGCGCTGTTGATCTTTTAAAAGATGAGCGCCCATCAGATGCTGCCGACATGATGCGCGATGCTGGTCGTTTCTACTTTGCCGCCGGCAAATATGAAAAGTCTTTGCAATGTCACCAGAATGCAATCGCTGAAGTTAATCCAGATACAACGGAATTCACAATGGGCATTGATTCTTACAACTGTGGTTTTGCATTAGTTAAAATGGAAAAGTACGCAGAGTCATTGCAATACATGACAGCCGCACGTAATTATTTAAAGATAGCCAAAGAACCTGAGAAGGTTTACTACTGCGATGAATATCTAGCAGTTGCCTACATCGAACTCAAGAACGGCGTTGAAGCAACAACACATGCCCAGAAGTGTTTGGACTTTGCACAAAGTGCTCAAAATGAACCACTAGAGACCTGGGCTCGCTACCGCCTGGGTTGCGCCCAAGTGTTACTAGGCGAGTTTGATGAAGCTGAAGATCATCTGCGCCAGGCACTAAGCATGAATGTTCATGCCCGTGATACTGATTGGGAACTAGCAATCGAACTTGAAAAAGAGATCGCCAATATCTTGGTAATAAAAGGTCGCGTTGCTGAAGCCAATGAAATCAAGCGTCGCATTGCAACTATAGAAGAGACGATGAATGATGAGGATTAATCGAAACTTGGTTGCCGCACTTGCCATTACCGGGTTATTGATCGCTGGCGTAGTGGGCTGGCAGATATTTGATGCCGATCAGGCAACACAAGTTCAACCCAAAGCTGAGAAAACTGCCTCAGCAACGCCAACTCCAACTGCCAGCGAAGAACCAGTTGAGATTCTGGAAGAGCCAAACCCCAACGCACTTGCTGCACGCAATATCTGGACATTTGACTGCGAGATTCCAGTTCAGTTACCTGAGTCGATCTATCTAACTTGCGCTGATGGCGGCTGGTATATCTACAAGATCAAGTGGCAGAGCTGGAATGAAAATAGTGCAACAGCCACAGCCATCTATTCTGAAAATGTCTGTGAACCAAATTGCGCCGAAGGTTATCGCGAAGAAGCGCCAGTAACCCTGACTATCTCAACCTTTGCGAAGCCTGGCAAGAAGATCTACTTAACAAACCTTGAAATGCGCGCATCGACCGAGCAGAGTTTTCAGGGTGGCGACAGAACCCTTACTTGGGATCTCGGCGAGTTCGCGAAGATGATGGAGTCTGAATAATGCTGAACTATCCTGCCGAAATCCTAGATGGCACTAAATCAACCACAGTTTGGATTAGAAGCCTTTCACGACAAGAACTCCATGCTGTTATTCAAGACAAAGAGATTCCGACTGAACTTTTGCCAGAGCTTGCCAGAAATATTCCAGCAAAATTCTTATACAACTTGGCTTGCCATAAAAAGCTTCAACCAAGCCTGCGAGTCACAATATTGCGCCGGATATTTAAAGCAGATGCTTCTCAATTGAAGAATGATGCGAAAATGGATGCATATAACAGCATTCTCAAACTTCGTGGTTGGTCAGAGAAAGAACTTCAGATTACGCGCTCTTATATACAAGAGGTGACTAAACTCTCAAAGAACTATAAGAAGAAGCCAAAGAAGGCCAAAGCAAAAAGTGGGACGAAGGTTGTGGCCGCAGTTAAAGTTGTAGAGCGCCGAATTGTGCGCTCGGTTCCGTTGCCTCTACCCGACTCAACTATCTGGGATATCGCAAAGTACCTTGATTACCACAGAGCCAAAGCCTTATGGCAAGCACGCTCTCTAATTGCCGATATTGAGTTTTTCCAAAACTTGGCATGCTCCATGTTCGATGAGGCAGTGAGCGATTTTCCTGCACTGGCACGAAAAGCCAATAATGCGTTGTCTTTAGAAGACTTACTCTCATTTCGGATTGAGCTCAATCAAGGGTTGCATAAACCGTCCAGCAGCGATGACATGCAGGATTTAGTTAACGGATACAAGGTCCAGATGCGCGGTGATTTTGCCTCAGCTTTTCTAACTCACTTTGATGCCGATCGCGATAAGAACGAGGTTCTATACGAGCTTATGGTTAGAGCTTGTGCATATTCTGAAGAAGATCGCCAGCAAAAGCTGGAGAGCTTAGATTCTGCCGCTTCAAAATACGAGCGGTACCTTGCGCGCATTCAACCTGCTTTAAATCATGGCAAGGTCTCAGTCACTGAAGGCGGAATGGCAACTATCACCTTTAGAGCTTCGATTAATTTGAAATTGCCAGATGATGCCTTCAAATACTGGAAGTCCTCTGAAAATGAAAACAATAGCCAGTCAGTTAGGTTCAAGACTGATTTTGACCGCGAAGCTAAAATGATTGTTTGCACTGCGACTTTTACAAAATTAGCAGCAGGGGAGACTTACTCCTTTGCAGTTACAGCAATTTTTAATGGCCAGGAGTTCAAATTGAAATCTAAAGTGTTTAAAGTTCCAGATTTGCCACCTTCAGCGCCTTATGTTCATCACGACTACCGACATTACGGAGCTCCGGTTCCATTTGGCGGCGGCGGAGAACGTCGATGGATGCAGTACTAGTGCCAGATATAGAGAACGATCGCGCTGAGCCACAACAGGTTCAAACCCTTGTCCTGCCTAAAAACTTTGAGATCAGCGCTGAGATGCAAACAGCAATCAACGCTGTTAGCGCTGGCAAAAGTATCTTCATCACAGGTCGAGCCGGCACAGGTAAATCAACACTTCTTACTTATCTACGCGAAGAGGTTCTCAAAGACACCTTCATTGTCGTAGCCCCAACAGGAGTGGCAGCGATCAACGTAGGCGGTTCAACGATTCACAAATTCTTTGGCTTCTTGCCTGATATCACTTTCGAGCACATTGAAAGTAATGAGTACCACCCACGCAGCCAGAAGATAATGCGCAATCTAAAAACGCTTATAATCGATGAAATCTCTATGGTGCGGGCTGACTTAATGGATTGCGTAGATAAAGCCCTACGTAAATATGGCCCTAAGCCAACCAAACCATTCGGGGGAGTTCAGGTAATTCTGATTGGTGACCTATTTCGCGCATCTCACCCAATCATAGGAATTTTGCCTAATAGACATAATCCATTCGAGCCTAGACTCTTGAACATGTCAGCCCCAAACCTTAGGGTTACGAAGAGATTAAGAAAATCCTGTGAGGCAAGCATTACTTCCGGACAAGATACTATAGATGCCCACTTTTCTTTCGGGAAGTCATTAATTTCTTAGCTTGCTTAAAATCAGAATAAAAGTCCTGATAGGTATCAAAATATGCCGTTCGAGTTGACTCACTATCTGTGCCAAATTCGATGAGGTCAAAAAACCCAAAAAGAAGCTTGTAATCATTACTGGTCAATAGCAACTCAATTAGTTTTGTGAACGCATCTTCAAGTGAATTTGGATGCCCTTTAAAATCGGAATTCGACTCAGCACCTTGAAAAACTTCGTCGAGCACATCACAGCAGTAGAGAATTCCTTTGAAGTCTTCATCATTCACATCTGGAAACTTATTCTCCAAAATAGTAGAAACTACCTGGACGCTCTCCTCGCGCATGTTGAATAGCTCTATCTCTGACATCTGCAAAGTTTATCTGAGGCTATTGGATTGTTCCTCTAACCAAGCTTTTAAAGTTTTGTCAGTCGGGTCTGCTATAATTGCTACATACAGTTAACAAAGGAGGCAAAAATGAGTTCTACAACTACTCACTTGCGCTCCATGCACCGTTTCACCACGCTCAACCCGCTTACTCTCAGCTAGCTCGCTACTCGCAAGGCCGCCAATCCAGGCCTTACTAACTCCGCGGAAGATTTACGCCTAGTTCAGCTGGCATTTCCGCAAAGCCATCGGTTTAAGCAATCTAAAGAAGCAGTTAATTGCCTTCTCTCCAGACCGCTTTTGTCGAACGCACACAACAAATCGCTTTTAGCGGTCCTTTCCATCTTAAAAATACTTTGGGCCCATTCATTCGGTTAACCGAACGCCCACTCAACCTCACTAAGGAGTCTTAAATGATAGTTAAAGCAAACCTCGACCTCGATATGGTCGCTCTTGAATCTGATGACCGCGTTACCCTCATGCTCGATCTAACTGCGCCAATTAATGAGGCGAGCAAAGATCGCCCTGGCCAAGCTGTTCAAATTGTTCTAGATCGCTCTGGTTCAATGGAAGGCGGCCCGCTTGAGTCGGCTAAAGAGTCGATTCTGAAACTTATCGATCGCCTAGCTCCGCAAGATTCCTTCGGTCTAGTCGCCTTCGATGACACTGCCTTAGTAATCGCACCTATTCGCACGATGGCTGATCACGATATGCCAGCCCTTCGCCGCGCAGTTCGCCAAATGCACACTGGCGGATCAACCGATATCAGCGCTGGCTACCTACTTGGCCTGCGCGAACTAACTCGCACGCCAGCTGTAGGTGGTTCAACTCTGCTTCTAATCTCAGATGGTCATGCCAATGCCGGCGAGAAAGATCCAAAATTCTTCACCGAAGTTGCAGCTACCAACTCGCAATCCAAAGTAACCACATCATCAATTGGTCTAGGAAATGGCTATGACGAGAAGATTCTTGAAGCACTTGCCCAAGGTGGCGGGGGAGCACATCGTTTTGCTAGCACCATCGATGAAGCAATCGGTGCGATCGCAGCTGAAGTCGAAGATCTACTCGATAAAGCAATCGTTAACACTGTCTTGCGATTAACCCCAACTGTTGGGCTAACTCGACAACCACAGATTGAAGTACTTCAACGTTTGCCACATTGGAAAGATGGCGACACCTATGTAGTTCAACTGGGCGATCTCTATGCCGGTGAAAACCGTCGCTTCATGATCGACATCGAAGTACCAGGCATCAAAGCACTTGGCCTCT
>Ga0114967_10004507_pt1 | contig 11194 bp, 7 predicted proteins | sample M_130628_MF_Meta_FD_92639 | JGI IMG/M metagenome (GOLD analysis project Ga0114967, IMG submission 92639) | Freshwater microbial communities from Lake Montjoie, Canada to study carbon cycling - M_130628_MF_MetaG | ecosystem: Environmental > Aquatic > Freshwater > Lake | place: Lake Montjoie... | reverse complement strand
GTTTGACGACAACGGCATCAAGTTCTTTTCCGGCAACGGCGCGAAGCTGCCGGACGAAGTGGAACTCGAAATCGAACGCGAGCTGGAAAAGCCCTTTGCCACCGTCACGTCCCGTGAACTCGGCAAGGCGCATCGCGTGATGGATGCCGCCGGGCGCTACATCGAATTCTGTAAGAGCACCTTTTCCAGTCAGCTCGATCTGACGGGACTGAAAATCGTAGTGGACTGCGCGCACGGCGCCACTTATCACATCGCGCCCGACGTTCTGGAGGAACTGGGCGCCCGGGTCATCGCGATCGGGGTCGCGCCCGATGGGTTCAACATTAACGACAAAGTGGGGGCGACGGCGCCTGACGCGCTGCGCCGAGCGGTGCTAGCGGAGCAGGCCGATCTAGGGATTGCCCTCGACGGTGACGGCGACCGTTTGATTATGGTCGACGCGCAGGGAGAGGTACTCGACGGTGACCAGCTGACCTACATCATCGCCCAGCACCGGCAGCGCCTCGGCCGCCTGAGTGGTGCCGTGGTGGGAACACAGATGAGCAATTTCGGGCTGGAACTCGCGATCCGGGAGTCCGGGCTTGAGTTTCATCGCGCGGCGGTCGGCGATCGCTATGTGTTGGAGATGCTGAACGCCAATGGCTGGACATTGGGAGGCGAGTCGTCGGGGCACATTATTTGTCTCGATCTCACCAGCACCGGCGACGGGATTATCTCGGCCTTGCAGGTGCTGGAAGCAATGCTGACGCAGAACGTTAGCCTCGCAGAGCTGGTGGGCGGGATGAATCTTTTCCCCCAAACCTTGGTCAACGTGCGCGTGCAGCGCCGTGCCGAGGGTGGTTTTCCGCCCGAGGTTCACAGCGCGGTGGCCGCAGTGGAGGCTGCCTTATGCGGTGAAGGCCGTGTTCTGCTTCGACCCTCGGGTACCGAGCCGGTAATTCGCGTGATGGTCGAAGGTCGGAACAGGCAGCAGGTGGCGGATTTCGCCGCGCAACTCGCGGATACGGTCCATCGGAGCTTGGCGAACCCGGCGACTTGATGGCCACAGCGTTCGCCCTCAGGCGAACGGCGCGCCGGGCGTTGTTTAGTCGTCGCGTAATAGCTCGTTGATGCTGACTTTGGATCTGGTCTGGGCGTCGACTCGCTTCACGATCACCGCACAATAAAGGCTATGGCTGCCGTTGGCCGATGGCAGGCTACCGGACACCACGACCGAACCCGGCGGGATATAGCCGTGGGTAATCTGGCCCGTCGCGCGGTCAAGAATCTTGGTGCTCTGACCGAGGAAAACGCCCATCGAGATGACCGAACCCTCGCCTACCACCACACCTTCCACCACTTCCGAGCGAGCGCCAACAAAGCAGTTGTCTTCAATGATGGTGGGTGAAGCTTGCAGGGGTTCCAGCACGCCGCCGATGCCAACGCCGCCAGACAGGTGCACGTTCTTCCCAATCTGGGCGCATGAGCCCACGGTGGCCCAGGTGTCGACCATGCTGCCGCTGTCGACATAAGCGCCAATATTCACGTAGCTCGGCATCAGGATGACGCCGGGGGCGATATAGCTGCCGCGCCGCGCGATGGCTGGCGGCACGATGCGGGCGCCGATCTGACGGAATTCAGCGTCGCTAAGGCCGGCAAACTTGCTCGGCACCTTGTCGAAGTACTGCGTGTGTCCACCGTCCATGACGACGTTGTCGTTCAGCCTGAAGCTTAGCAGCACCGCTTTCTTGGCCCACTCATTGACCACCCACTGCCCGTCACGCTTTTCCGCGACGCGCAATTCCCCGCTATCGAGCAGGGCTAGCGTTTCGTCTACGGCGTCCCGCACAGCGGCAGGGGCGTTGCTGGGTGAGAGCTGGGCGCGATCTTCAAAAGCTTCTTCGATGACGCGGGAAAGTGCTTCCATCTTAGTGATTCCAGTTTGGGTCTTGGCGGAGAGTCAGGGGGTGAGCAAGGAGTCGCGCAGGCGCTGCGCCGCCTCCACACATTCTTCCAGCGAGGCAACGAGCGCCAGACGTAAGCGCCCGGCCCCCGGATTACCGTTGCCGGTGTCGCGCGCGAGGTAGCTCCCGGGCAGCGTGAGCACATTCGATTCGGCCAGCAGACGCCGGCACAGCGCGGCATCATCGCAATTAAACTGAGGCCACAGGTAAAACCCCCCCGCCGGCAGACTGACCTTGGCCACTTCGGCGATCAGGGGCGTGACGGCGCTAAATTTCGCCCGGTACAGCGCGCGATTTGCCACCACGTGAGTGTCATCGTTCCAGGCCGCCACGCTGGCCGCCTGCACGTGGAGCGGCATCGCGGCGCCGTGATAAGTGCGATAGCGCAGGAACTCGCGGAGCAGCTGGGCGTCGCCTGCGATAAACCCCGAGCGCAGGCCCGGGGCGTTTGAGCGCTTGGATAGACTATGCATCACCAGACAGCGGCTGAAGTCATGTCGGCCGAGCGACCACGCGGCCTCTAACAGACCGCAGGGTGGGGCGAGCTCATCGGCATACAGCTCTGAATAGCATTCGTCGGAGACGACTGTGAAATCGTGTTCGTCGGCGAGCGCCAGCAGTTCGGCGTAATCGGCGACGCTCATTACCGCCCCCGAGGGATTGGCCGGTGAGCACACATACACCAGCTCGCAGCTGGCCCAGACCTCTCTCGGCACTTGCGAAAAATCAGGCAAAAACCCGCGCTCGGCGGGGCAGGGCAGAAACCACGGCTCGCCGCCGGCAAGCAAGGCCGCGCCTTCGTAAATCTGGTAGAACGGATTGGGCATCAGTACGCGCGATTTGCCAGGGCTGCGGTCGATCAGGCACTGGGCAATGGCAAAGAGCGCTTCGCGGGTGCCGTTGGCCGGCAGCACCATGTGGTCGGCGGAGACGCTTAGCGCGGGCAATTTGAAGCGACGCTCAAGCCAGCGTGCAATCGCGTGACGCAATTCATCAGACCCTTTGGTGGCGGGATATTTGGCCGTGCCTTCCAGAGCGGCGACCATCGCGTCAATCACGAGCGTTGGCGTGGGGTGTTGTGGTTCGCCAATCGACAAATTGATCGGCGCGAGCGCCGGATTGGGCACCAGCCCTGCGCGTAGCCCGGCGAGCCGCTCGAATGGGTAAGGTTGTAAACGGGCAAGTCCGGGGTTCATGGCTGGCAATGGTCGGCGCTGGGTGGACCTCTAGTATAGAGGGGCCCGACAGCGGTGCCATCGGTACCTTGGCAGGATTCTTTCGGTTATCCTCCCGACCCCTTTTTTAACAGTGGTTGTTCCCGATGACGCACAAGATCCTTCTGATCAGCGGCGACGGTATTGGCCCGGAAATCGTGGGCGCGGCCATCGCCGTACTGCATGCTTTGCGCGAGCGATTTGGGCTCCAGTTCGAATCAGAAGAAGCGCTGATGGGGGGCTGTGCTTATGAAGCCACCGGCGAACCGTTGCCCGCGGCCACGCTAGACGCCGGTCGCGCCGCGGATGCGATTCTGCTGGGAGCCGTCGGTGGACCGCAGTGGGATCAAATCGAGCGTGCCAAGCGCCCCGAGCGCGGCTTGCTGGCGCTGCGATCGGGACTGGAACTGTTCTGCAATCTCCGGCCGGCATCGCTGTTCAACGCGCTGGCTGATGCTTCCGCGCTCAAGCCCGAAGTGGTGGACGGGCTCGATATCATGATCGTCCGCGAACTGACCGGCGATATTTACTTCGGTCAACCCCGCGGCATCGAAACCCTGGCCGACGGCAGTCGCGTGGGGCGAAACACGATGATTTACTCGGAGGGGGAAATACGCCGCATCGCGCATGCGGCTTTCCGCACCGCCGGGCAACGTCAGGGGCGTCTGTGCTCGGTCGACAAGGCCAATGTGTTGGAGACGACCGAACTGTGGCGCGAAGTCGTGACGGAAGTCGCAAAAGAATATCCGGCGGTGGCGCTCAGCCACATGTATGTTGATAACGCCGCGATGCAGTTGGTGCGGGCGCCCAAGCAGTTTGATGTGATCGTCACCGGCAATATCTTTGGAGACATCCTTTCCGATCTCGCTTCCATGCTCACCGGGTCGATAGGCATGCTGCCGTCGGCGTCGCTGGATGCAAATGGCAAGGGGATGTATGAGCCGATTCATGGCTCAGCGCCCGACATCGCAGGGCGGAACGTTGCCAATCCGCTGGCGACGATCCTGTCGGTGGCGATGATGTTGCGCTACTCGCTCAACGAACCCGCTCAGGCCGCGCGGGTGGAGAGGGCCGTCGTCCGGGTACTGGATCAGGGCTACCGGACTGCCGACATCCAGAGCCCGGGGACTCACGTCGTGGGCACGGTTGAGATGGGGCAGCAAGTCGTCGCGGCACTGCAGGTCTAGCCGCTTAAAGTCGAAGGAAATTTAGCAATGAGCCGTAAATTCAATGTCGCCGTCGTCGGCGCCACGGGTGCCGTGGGCGAGACCATGCTGTCGATCCTCGCCGAGCGCAAATTCCCCGCTGACCGGGTGCATGCGGTCGCCAGCGCCCGTTCTGCCGGTAGCAGGGTCCAATATGCGGGCCACTATTTGACGGTGGAAGACCTCGACACCTTCGATTTCGGCACCGTTCAGATTGGTCTGTTCTCGCCCGGCGCGTCCGTTTCTGCCGTCTATGCCCCGAAAGCGGCCGCCGCCGGCTGCGTCGTTATCGATAACACCTCGCAGTTCCGGTACGACGCCGATATTCCGTTGGTCGTGCCCGAGGTCAATCCCGCTGCGATAGCCGAGTACCGGAACCGGGGAATCATTGCCAACCCCAACTGCTCCACCATCCAGATGCTGGTGGCCTTGAAGCCTATCTATGATGCGGTCGGCATCGAGCGCATCAACGTGTGCACCTATCAGGCGGTATCGGGCACCGGCAAAGAAGCGGTAGAGGAACTGGCACGCCAGACCGCCGAGTTGCTGAACGGCAAGCCCACAGAGAGCAAGGTTTATCCGCGTCAGATTGCGTTCAACTGCCTGCCCCAGATCGATGTCTTTATGGACAACGGCTACACCAAGGAAGAAATGAAAATGGTGTGGGAGACCCGCAAGATCATGGGCGACGAGCGAATTCAGGTGAATCCGACCGCCGTGCGCGTGCCGGTTTTCTACGGTCATTCCGAAGCGGTTCATATTGAGACTCGTGAAAAGATCGACCTTGAAACAGCGCGCGCCCTGCTCCGCAAAGCCCCCGGTGTGAAATTGCTGGACGAGCGCAAAGACGGCGGCTACCCCACGGCGGTCACCGAGGCGGCTAATCACGACCCCGTGTACGTGGGGCGAATTCGGGAAGATATCTCCCATCCTCGCGGACTCAATCTTTGGGTCGTCTCCGACAATGTGCGTAAAGGCGCGGCGCTTAACAGTGTCCAGATCGCAGAAATCTTGGTAAAAAGTTATCTGTAAGTTAAATTTAGCTGTCAATCATAAAGTTCCACCGCAGGGCGAAAATTGAGGATGCCAATATCGCAGTCGGCGATTGGCGTGCTCACGTTCGACCACTTTCGGTGAGCGACTAAGGAAGCAGAACATGCTACGGAAAAGGGCCGTTGCGCTGGCAATCTCGCTGATGTTTCCAGCGGTGGCCCCTGCACTGGGCTTGGGAGCGTTAAAGGCCTCGTCGGCGCTCAATCAGCCGTTTGAAGGAAAGATCGAAATTCTTGGCGCCCAGCCGGGAGATTTCGATGCGCTGACCATAAAGCTAGCCGACACCACGCAGTTTGATCGGGCTGGGCTTGCCCGCGATGCCGTACTGCTGGCACTTAAATTCGAAGTCGTCACGAATCCCAAAGGCAATGACTATGTTCGCGTTTATACCCCTAATGTGGTGCGCGAACCGTATCTGGACTTTCTGGTCGAGTTGAGCTGGGCTCAGGGCCGCATGGTGCGCGAATACACCGTTCTGCTCGACCCACCCTTGTACGATCCCAATCGTCGCCAAGCCGCGCAGGCACCTAAAGCCGTGTCGGCAACGCCGGCGCCCAGCAGTTCCGCACCGATCGGGCGAGCCGCGACCCCCGTGAACGCGCCGTCGGTCGTTGCGGCCGGCACCATCGGTCCCATCGCCGCCGGTGAGACCCTGTGGGCGCTGGCGCAACAGCACAAGCCTGCCAATGTCTCGGTGCAACAGATGATGTTGGCCTTGTTGCGCGCCAATCCTGAAGGCTTTCCGACCAGCAACATTAATATCTTGCGCAAGGGCGCCGTACTCAAAGTGCCCTCCGCGGCCGAATTGGCCGCGCTGACGCGAAGCGATGCGGCCACCGAACTCGCGCGTCAAACCCAACTCTGGCAGGAATATCGTCAGGGCGCGGCCAAGCATCCCACGCCCCAGCAGCCCCGAACCGCAGCGGGTGCTCCCGCAACAGACTCGCCGGCCAGGTTGGAAGATGCGCACCTCGAAATTATCGCGCCCACGCGCAAATCCCAAGCCGCCGGTGGCGCTGACAAAGCGCTGGGCGACGAACACGCCGCGGCCCAAAGCGACCAGACTCTCGAATTGAAGGCTCGTCTGGACGAGGCGGAAGACATCATCGATCTGCTGCAGCGGCAGGTGCAGTTAAAGGACGAAGAACTGGCCAAGCTGCAGTCCAGCCAAGCCGGCCTGCCGGCGCAGACAGCTGGCAGTCAGCCCTCGGCGCCAGCCGCAAGCCCTGCGCCCGCGACGATGCCGGCCACCCCGGCAGAGACCGCGCCAACGCCACCCATCCCGGTCGTTACGCCCGAGGCTGGCGCACCGGTTAAACCGGCCGCGCCGAAGCCTCCTACCCCGGTAGTCCCCGCTGTTGCGCCTGAACAGGAAGAGGGCTTCCTTGACTCGCTACTGCCGCCGGCCGTGCGCGATTTGGTCCCCGGTGGGGCAATCACGGTCTTTGGCATTCTGGGCTCCTTTATAGCCCTGCTGATTTTTGGCTTGAGCAAATTGCGCGGCCGCGGGGCGGCGCCAAAGGCGCCTTCGCTGAAGCCGGTCACGGCCGTCGCCACGGTGGATGCTGTCGAAAGCCCGCGCGAGCGGGTCGAGGACGGCACTCAGACGCTGCGCATGGATGAGCTGACCGCTACGGCGCCGCCCTTTAGTGCGACCACTTACCCGCACGCTGAGACCATTAAGGCACCCGCAGAGACACTGAACGTCGATCCGCTTGAAGAAGTGAACGTTTATCTGGCGTACGAGCGCTTCGATCAGGCGGAGGAGTTGGTGCGCAAGGTCATTGCCCAATATCCCAGCGAGCCCCGCTACCAACTGCGCTTGCTGGAGATCTTCTATTCCGCCGCTAACTTGCCTGCCTACGAACAAGCCGCGCGCGACTTCAGTGAGAAATTTGGCCAACAGGACTCGATGTGGTCCAGCGTGGTCGCAATGTGGGACGCGATGTCACCCCAGCGTGAACTGTTTGCGCCGGGCGCAGTATCTGCCGCTCTCGGCGCCGCCCGGAGCGCCGGGATCGTGGACATCACGGCAGATGCCAACGGGTCGAATGAGGTCGATGGACCGATAGAGACCACGCACATGGGCCTGTTCGGGGCAACGACCATGGGTCGCGAGCCGCAAGCAGCGCCGACCGCGGATTCACTGTTCCCCGAAATGCTTGATCTCACCGCCGGGGAGTCGGACGACGGTGAAATTCTGGATCTCACCGCGACGGTCGAAAAACTGGAGCGGGCGGGTTTTCTGGCGCCTGGCAGTGTCACCGAGCCGGACGCGCAAGACGTTTTTGATATCTCGGGTGAAGCGCCTGCTGACCAGTCGGGCGACAGTGGCCGGCTGCTGGATTTGACCTCCACCGCAGACGTCTTCGACGCCGCTGAGAGTGGCAAGGCCGAAGCGGAGGGCCTCTCCAGCACCGCCACCGGGGGCGGCCTCGGCGCGGCGGTGGCGGAAGCGGTCGGCGACGAGATAGATTTTGACATCGGCGAACTGGGCGATTTCGACCTTGATGCCACGAGTTCCCCTCTGGATCTGGGCGCCATGCAGGAGGACGGCGGCGCGCTCGATTTCGATATCTCTGTCTTGGCTGGCGACGCCGGCGAGTCGGAACATGAATCGACGGTCATCATGAGCGCGCCTCAAGCCGACGCCGGCAGCGAATCCGCCGACGACATTGATTTTAATCTTGACCTAGCGGAGCACGAGCCCGAGTCGGTAAGCCCGCCGGCGGCCGAGGATGACAGCGATTTGCAGTCTCTTTCGCTTGACGATGGCGACGGGGAGCTCGATTTTGATCTCTCGATCGACGACACCTCCGCACTGCCGGATCTTTATCTTGATGACACATCGGAGGTGCCCCAGTCGAAGCTGGACACTTCGCTGCGTGATCTGTCGGCTGAATTGGAAGCCTCTATCGCGGCCTTGAATGCGACGGGCGACCACCTCGAGGCAGGTGATCTGGAGTTCGACCTCTCGGCGCCCGAATTTGACACCGGCGATGCGGAATTACTCGACCTCGACCTCACCACCGACCGTACGGGAGAGCATGCGACCGCTGCGCCAACCGGTCAGGCTCGTGACGAGGGCGGGCACACAGGCGCCGGATATCACGACGACGACGAAGCCGATTCGAAGCTCAATTTGGCTAAAGCCTATATCGAACTCGGCGAAAGCGAAGCGGCCCGCGCCATTCTGGTCGAAGTCACGCAAGAAGGTTCGGTGAGCCAACAAGACGAAGCGGGGCGCTTGCTCGCCCAGATCAGCTGAACTCCCCACCCTTGCGCTGGCGCGCGGAATTCGGCGCGACATGCGATTTGCAGTAGGCATCGAATACGACGGCGAACCGTTCTGTGGCTGGCAGACGCAGGTAGATGGTCCTGGCGTGCAGGCGGCGGTTGAAACCGCCTTGTCGGCGGTCGCTGATGAACCCGTTACGGTGCAGTGTGCTGGCCGCACAGATGCGGGCGTCCACGCGGTCTGTCAGGTCGCGCATTTTGACACCAGCCGCGAGCGCAGCCCCCGCGCCTGGACGCTCGGCGCTAATACCCATTTGCCACGCTCGGTCAGCATTCGCTGGGCACAGCCTGTGGCCGACGATTTCAACGCGAGATTCTCAGCCGATACGCGGAGTTATACCTATGTGCTGCTTAACCGCTCCAGCCGAGCCGGGCTCTGGCATGGCAAGGCGGCGTGGGAACACCGCCCGCTTGAGCGCTCAAGGATGGCTGATGCGGCGAGCTTCCTGCTCGGCGAGCACGATTTCTCTTCGTTCCGGGCGGCCGGCTGTCAGGCCAATCATCCGGTGCGGACGGTGCATCAGCTCACGGTGACCCGGCAGGATGAATGGATTGCCGTGCACATTACGGCGAACGCTTTCCTGCAACACATGGTGCGAAATATCGTCGGCGTGCTGTTGAAAATCGGCGCGGGAGAACGGGATCCCGGGTGGGCTGCGGAGGTATTGGCCGCGCGCGACCGGCGCCAGGCGGCCATGACCGCGCCCGCTGGCGGCCTTTATTTTTTGGGGCCGCACTATCCTGAGCGCTACCGGCTCCCAGTCTGTTCCAATGCCGATTTCCTGCCTTGGCTAACGGGTAATTCTTTATACCCATCTTCGCGCTAAACCGGGATAATGCGGCGGGACCATCAGCGCACACCAACGCATAGTCGCGCGGGATACACAAGGCGATGAATCAACGGATACGCATCAAATTTTGCGGCATCACCAGGCCATCTGATGCCGCGATTGCGGTGGCGCTGGGCGTGGATGCGCTGGGTTTCGTGTTTCATCCCGCCAGTCCCCGCAATATCGAACCCGCCGAGGCAAGGGCGATCATTCGCAGCCTGCCCGCGTTTGTCAGCGCGGTGGGACTGTTCGTCGATGCCCCGCTGGCGAAAGTTCACGAGATTGTCGGCCAGACGGGCCTGTCACTCGTACAGTTTCATGGCGAGGAGTCGCCGGCCTACTGCGAAGCGTACGGGCAGACGTATGTCAAAGCGGTGCGGGTCAAAGACCGGCACTCGGTGACCGAGGCGGCGCGTCGCTACCACGGCGCGTCGGCCCTGTTGCTAGATACCTGGCACCCGCAGCTCGCAGGCGGCACTGGCGAGGCGTTCGACTGGTCTCTCGTGCCTGCCGAATGTTCGAAGCCGATGATTTTGGCTGGAGGCCTGAACAGCGCCAACGTGGCGCGCGCCATCCGGGAAGTGGCGCCGTTCGCCGTCGACGTCAGCGGTGGCATCGAACAGGCAAAAGGGCTTAAAGATTCCGCGAAAATGCGATTGTTTGTCGCTGAGGTAAATGCACTTGAACGCGAGCAGTGAAATTCCAGTAGAAGGCGTGCTGCCCCTGACCAGTCTGCCCGATGAGCACGGGCATTTCGGACCCTATGGTGGCAAGTTTGTGGCCGAAACGCTGATGGCTCCGCTGGCCGAGCTTGAAGCGGCCTATCGTGAATGCATGGCCGATCCGGAATTTATCCGGGAGTTCGAGCGGGATTTAGCAGAATTCGTCGGTCGCCCATCGCCGCTTTACCATGCTGAGCGCTGGTCGCGCGAGCTGGGCGGCGCGCAGATTTATCTCAAGCGCGAAGATCTGAACCATACCGGCGCGCACAAGATCAACAATACGATCGGCCAAGCGCTGGTGGCACGCCGCATGGGCAAGCGTCGCATCATCGCGGAAACCGGCGCCGGTCAGCACGGCGTGGCAACCGCCACCATTGCCGCCCGCTTCGGGATGAGTTGCCGGGTGTACATGGGCGCTCACGACATCCAGCGCCAGTCCTACAACGTCTTTCGCATGAAACTGCTGGGCGCCGAAGTCATGCCGGTGCAGTCAGGCTCAAAAACCCTGAAAGACGCGCTTAACGAAGCGCTGCGCGACTGGGTGAGCAACGTCGACGATACGTTCTACATCATTGGCACCGTGGCCGGGCCTCATCCTTACCCAGCGATGGTGCGTGATTTTCAGTCCGTGATGGGACGCGAAACCCGCGAACAGTGCCTCTCCAAGCTGGGACGCCTGCCCGATTCGGTCATTGCCTGTGTGGGCGGTGGCTCGAATGCCATGGGTATCTTCCATCCCTTCCTCGCAGATGAGGGCGTTAAACTCATCGGCGTCGAAGCGGGTGGCGACGGGGTGGAGACGGGCCGACATTCGGCGCCTTTGTCGGCCGGTGTCCCCGGCGTGCTACACGGCAATCGCACCTACCTGATGCAAGATGAGGATGGCCAGATCATCGAAACGCATTCAATTTCTGCGGGGCTCGATTATCC
>Ga0114967_10004506_pt1 | contig 11194 bp, 8 predicted proteins | sample M_130628_MF_Meta_FD_92639 | JGI IMG/M metagenome (GOLD analysis project Ga0114967, IMG submission 92639) | Freshwater microbial communities from Lake Montjoie, Canada to study carbon cycling - M_130628_MF_MetaG | ecosystem: Environmental > Aquatic > Freshwater > Lake | place: Lake Montjoie... | reverse complement strand
TGTACACGGTTTCATGGGATTTAAAGATTGGGGGGCGTGGCATTTGGTTCAGGATTATTTTGTCTCCAAAGGATATGGTTTCGCCAAATTCAACCTTTCCCACAACGGGGGTACCACGGAAAACGGAATTGATTTCCCTGATGAGGAAGCATTCGCAAGAAACACGTATTCAATAGAAATCCAAGATGTCGTACTTTTTCAAGCACACCTCACTCCCCTTGTCAATGAGCCTTATAAAACCACGTTGATTGGTCATTCACGCGGAGGAGGAGCCGTGCTTTTGAGTGCACAATACCGTATGCCCGACCGCTTGGTGATGTGGGCAAGCATCTCAGACATTGAAATGAGATTTCAAAAAAACGAGGCCTTAACCCAATGGGAAAAGCAAGGCGTAAGAACCGTGAGAAATGGAAGGACGATGCAGGATTTACCTCAGTTCTACGAACTCTATCTTGATTATGAAAAAAACAAAACAACCTTAGACATCCAAAAAGTTTGTAAACAATTGACGATTCCGACCTGTGTTGTGCATGGTTCTGCAGACGATTCGGTTTCCATCGAGGAAGGAAAGAACCTTGCTTTGTGGTTGAACACGCCTTTGCATACCATTGAAAAAGCAAACCATGTATTTGGCACCAAACACCCTTGGAATGCCTCGGTGCTTTCCAAAAGCATGACAAGGACTTGTGAAATCACACAATCTTTTATCGAGAAAAATAGATAATTTTTCTTGTTTTGGTCAAATCTACCTACATTTGCAGATAGGGTAAGTCTTTTACGACCAGCTCCCTCTTAACCCTCCAGGACGGGAACGTAGCAAAGGCAGGAGGTTGTAGCGGTGCGATAGAAGTAGCTTACCCTTCTTTTTTTAACCCTTTTCGAGCCATGAAAATCATTCTACCTTGTCTTTTTTTGCTTTGTATTTTTGGTTGTTCAAAACGCACAGCTTGTTCGAATGCGGTATCCGGCACCATGAAAAACAGAAGTGGACTGGATGGTTGCCAATGGGTCATTGAAGCAAACGACAAAGTATACGAACCTATGAATTTGCATGATTTCAACAGCGAATTATTGGTGGACAACACGAAGGTTGTATTTTCCTTCGAATCCTTTCCGGTTGCGTCCATTTGCATGATGGGGGAAACCATAAAATTGAACTGTTTAGAAAAGAAATAGTGCATAACGACCCTAAACAGCTTTTTTAAAAACATGCTCAACCACATCATTTCGTTTTCAATTAAAAACAAACTCATTATTGGGCTTTTTATCATTGGACTCATCGGCTATGGCAGTTATCAATTTACCAAACTCCCAATTGATGCTGTTCCAGACATTACGGACAATCAGGTTGAAGTGATTACCACCGCGCCCTCACTTGGCGCTCCAGACATTGAAAGACTGATTACTTTTCCCATTGAACAAGCCAACAGCAACATTCCCGGAATAAAGGAAATACGTAGTTTTTCACGTTTCGGGCTTTCACTTATCACAATTGTTTTCGAGGATGATGTTGACATTTATTGGGCCAGACAACAGGTAAGCGAACGATTAACACAGGCACAAAGCCAGATTCCTAAAAGCTTAGGCACCCCCGTTTTGGCACCGGTAACATCGGGTTTGGGCGAAATTTATCAATATGTTATACGGGCCAAAGGTGTATATAAATTAAAATACGATGCTACAGAATTAAGAACCATGCAAGATTGGGTGGTCAGAAGGCAATTGCTAGGGGTTAAAGGAGTGGCCGACGTTAGCAGCTTTGGAGGTAAGTTGAAACAGTTCGAAATTGCTGTAGATGCGAATAAACTTCAAGCCTTAAACATTACCATCAATGATATTTTTACTGCGGTAGAAAACAACAACGAAAATACGGGAGGGGCTTACATTGAGAGGAAATCAACGGTAATGTACATAAGAAGTGAAGGGCTTATCGGAAACATCGACGACATCAAAAACATCGTTGTCAAGAACACTTCTGAAGGGATTCCAATTCTAATTAATGATGTCGCAGAGGTAAAAATTGGCAATGCAATTAGGTATGGCGCTATGACCTACAATGATGAAGGTGAATGTGTAGGAGCCGTAGTTTTGATGTTAAAAGGTGAGAACAGTAATGAGGTGATTAAAAACGTAAAAGATAGAATTACACAAATTCAAAAAACCCTACCGAAAGGTATTGTCATTGAACCGTTTTTAGACCGAACAAAAATGGTAAACAGCGCCATTGGAACCGTTGAGAATAATTTAATGGAGGGTGCGCTCATTGTGATTTTTGTCTTGGTGTTATTCTTGGGGAATTTTAGGGCTGGATTGCTCGTTGCATCTGTAATCCCATTGGCCTTACTATTTGCCGTTATTATGATGAACCTATTCGGCGTGAGTGGGAACCTCATGAGTTTAGGAGCATTGGATTTCGGATTGATTGTAGATGGGGCGGTAATCATTGTTGAGGCAGTAATGCACAGTTTGGTTCATAGTAAAAAAACAAACGCAATTGGAGGAATCGGCCAAAATGAAATGGACACGACGGTTAAACGTTCAGCCAGCAGAATGATGAACAGTGCTGTGTTTGGACAGATCATTATCCTTGTCGTCTATTTACCCATTTTTGCACTGGAAGGTATTGAAGGGAAAATGTTTAAGCCCATGGCACAGACCGTCGCTTTTGCATTGTTAGGTGCGTTTTTACTTTCCTTGACTTACATTCCCATGATGAGCGCTTTATTTCTCTCTAAAAATTCAGCTTACAAAAAGAATTTGTCAGACCGAATGATGGAATTTTTCATTCGCATTCATCAAAACACCCTAGGCAAGGCATTGAAATACCCCAAAACCATTTTATCTATAGCAATGTCGTTCATGGCCATTTCATTTTTCGTGTTTTCTAGAATGGGTGGAGAATTTATTCCCGAATTACCTGAAGGAGATTTTGCAGTGGAAACAAGATTGTTAACAGGTTCAAATATACATACAACGGTTGATGCTTGCTTAAAATCTGCGCATATTCTGAAAAAATTTCCCGAGGTGAAAAAAGTAGTTGGCAAAATTGGAAGCGGTGAAATACCCACTGACCCAATGCCTATGGAAGCTGCTGACCTGATTGTCGTTTTAAAAGACAAGTCTGAATGGACCACAGCAAGTTCATACAATCAGTTATCCGAAAAAATGGCAAAAGCGCTGGAAGATGTCCCAGGGATTCAATATGGTTTTCAATATCCTGTTGCTATGCGATTTAATGAATTAATGACGGGATCAAAACAAGACGTTGTATGTAAAATTTTTGGTGAAAACCTAGATACCCTTGCCAAATATTCCAAACAATTGGGTACCGTAGCCCAGAAAATAAAAGGCGCCCAAGAAATTTATGTTGAAACTGTCAATGGTTTACCACAACTTATTATCAAATACAGACAAAGTGCGATTGCACAATACGGTTTGAATATTTCAGACATCAATCGAGTGGTTAACATCGCTTTTGCAGGTCAAAGCAGCGGACAAGTTTTTGAGGACGAAAAACGATTTGATTTGGTGGTACGTCTTGCTGGAGATAAGCGGCAAAAACTAGAAGACGTTCAAAACCTGCTGATCCCTACCCCATCAGGAATACAAGTTCCATTACACCAGGTTGCAGATGTTTCCTTAAAAGAAAGTGTCAATCAAATACAGCGGGAAGATGCAAAACGGAGAATTGTTGTAGGTTTTAATGTGAAAGACAGAGATGTGCAAAGCATTGTCAAAGATTTACAAACCAATGTCAATAAAGAAATCAAACTCCCCGCAGGTTATTATGTAACTTATGGGGGGGCTTTTGAGAATTTAGAGGTCGCAAAAAAACGTCTTTCCATTGCCGTACCCCTTTCACTGCTGCTGATTTTTTTATTTTTGTATTTCGCCTTTGGCTCCATCCAACAAGGATTGCTTATCTATTCGGCCATTCCCCTTTCTACCATCGGAGGCATCCTTTTCTTATCTTTAAGAGGCATGCCATTTAGCATCAGTGCTGGGATCGGTTTCATTGCTTTATTTGGCGTGGCGGTATTGAATGGGATAGTATTGATTGCTGAATTTAATCGTTTGAGAGATGAAGGCGAAACAGATTCAAAAAACATCGTTTTGCTGGGAACAAAACACCGTTTACGCCCGGTGCTAATGACCGCATTCGTAGCCTCGCTTGGTTTTTTACCCATGGCACTTAGCCAAGGGGCTGGCGCTGAAGTCCAACGCCCACTTGCTACCGTTGTCATCGGAGGATTGTTAACAGCCACTTTCTTGACTTTGATTGTTTTGCCTATCCTCTATGTACTTTTGGATAAACTGGGCAAGAAAAAAACGTCTAACAAGACAAGCATACCGACCCTTATGGTTATCCTAATTTTCACTTTTCACAATGTGAATGCGCAACCCGAAATCACGTTAAAAGCAGCTTTAGACAGCGCATTGCAAAACAATTTATCCATAAGAAACGCAAAATTAGAAGCTGAAATTCAAAAAAACATGATGGGAGCCACGCTCGACCTCCCTCAAACGAATGTATCCTTTGAATATGGACAAATCAATTCCTTTTACAACGATACCAAATTTGGGATTTCGCAATCCCTAAATTTCCCAACCGTCTACAAAAGACAGAAATTGATTCAAAAAGAAACTTTTACCAACGCTTTACTCATAATGGGAAAAAAGGAGGCAGAACTTAAAAGAGAGGTCACCCTTGCATTTTACCAATTACGATACCTTCAGGAAAAACTACGGATTCTCTCCAAAATTGACAGTTTGTATTCTTCATTTTTGGATAAAATCAACCTTCGCTATGCCAAGGGTGAAACAAATGCCATAGAAAAAATTACGGCGGAAACACAGCTTGGTGAAATAACTTCGCAACAAAAGCTCTTAAAAGCAGACATCGAATCCCTTATTCTTCAATTCCAATGGTTACTTAATACCCAAAAAAAATACCTTCCTTACCCAAAAGAACCTAACCTGGTTTTCATTGAGATCTTGGACACCACTGCCTTAAGAAAACATCCGGAGATAAAAACACTTGAACAAGAAAACAAACTGTCGCTGGAAAACACCGCTTTGGAAAAATCTAAATTATTACCAACCCTCAACCTCGGCTATGGAAACCAAAGCATGTTAGGTGTAGGGGCAAACAACCAATTATATTCAAGCAGTACAAGATTTCACTCGCTCCAATTTGGGATTGGTGTACCCTTATTCTTTAAACCCCAACGATCAAGAATACAAGTAAGCAACGTGGCACAATTGATTTCACAAAACAATTATTTGTTGGGAATTGGAAAGATTCAATCTGAATGGGAAAGTAATCAAATGAAATATAAGGCGCAACGAACAAACGTTGCTTATTATGAAGAAATTGCCTTAAAAAATGCCGCATTAATTACGAAGATTGCGGACTTACAGTTTAGCAATGGCGATATTAATTATTTAGAATGGACACAATTGATAAACCAAAACATTTCTATTCAAAGCAATTATGCAGATGCCATTTACAACCTAAATACAACGATTATCCAACTCAACTACTTAACCAATCCTTAAAAATGAAAGTCAAATTTGTACTTTTTTTATCTTTAGCACTCCTCTTAGCTTGTCAAAACAAAGCGCCAAAAAGTGTCAAAAAGGAAGTGATTTCGACTGGAAACTCAATTGAGCTGACAGATGCCCAACTTAACAATGCAGACATTAAACTTGGCAAAATCGAATGTAAAACGATCCCAACGAGAATCAAGGTGAATGGAAAGATTGAGGTCCCCCCTCAAAACATGATTTCTATCAGCGTTCCCCTAGGTGGGTATCTAAAAAACACAAAACTTCTTCCAGGTATGCAAATTCACAAGGGTGAGATTCTTGCCGTTATGGAAGACCAACAATACATTCAACTCCAAGAAGATTTTCTGATTGCGAAAGCACAATTATCTACCATAGAAGAGGAATACAAGCGACAAAAAGATTTGAATCAAAACAAAGCCGCCAGTGACAAAGTCTTTCAAAATGCACAATCTTCCTATCTATCTCAGAAAATCATCATTAGATCACTCTCTGAGAAGTTAAAAATGATTGGCATTAACCCAAATCGGCTCAATGAAAACACCCTGTCAAGTACCATTAAAATCGTTTCCCCAATCAATGGGTTTGTCTCCCAAGTTAAGGTGAACATCGGAAAATACGTTGCCCCCTCCGATGTAATGTTTGAACTCATTGATCCGACAGACATTCATTTATCGCTTACACTTTTTGAAAAAGATTTAAAAAACATATCCATTGGACAAAAGCTCTATGCTTACAACAATTTTGACCTTGAAAAAAAATACCTATGTCAAATTTTAGTCATTGGAAACGATGTTACGCCTGAACGAACCATTCAAATTCAATGTCATTTTAATTCATATGAAAAAAACTTAATTCCAGGAATGTATATGAATGCCGACATAGAAGTGGGATATAAAAATGCATACGCAATTCCTACAGATGCCATCGTTTTGTATGAAGGTGGTTACTATGTTTTCACACAGATTCATAAACATTTGTTCGAGATGCACAAGATAACCGTTCAAAACACACAAAACGACCTGACGCAAATTACATTTGTAGACCACCAAGATTTGAAGAACAAAACGTTCGTTACCCAAAACGCATATACTTTGTTAATGAAAATGAAAAACAAGGAATAAGCTTATATTTTTTAATCACGTCTTATGAGAACCCTTTTAAACACCCTTGTCCTGAGCATGCTTCTTTTTTCTTGCCAAAGTCAATCGGTCAAGAATGATACGCACAAAGAAGAGCCGAAAAAAGCATCTGAGGAAACCCCAAATTTCATAAACCCAACTGGAAATACCATCACCTCGCGTTTCAATTTACCCGAAGGATATGACTACACCCATCTACAGGAAGATTCTTGGGCGGCTTTTCTGCGGGATCTGCCGCTCAAACCCGATGGTTCAGTAGTGAAAAAATACAACGGAGAAACAAAACCAAATTTTCAAACCTATTTAGCCGTGGTTAACCTTCCCATCGGAAATAAAGATTTACACCAATGTGCCGATGCTGTGATGCGACTGAGGGCAGATTACCTTTTCAGCCAGTCAAGATTTAACGAGATTTCATTTCGTCAAGCAAGCGGAAAAACACTCAAGTATTCCACTTGGTTAGGAGGTAAAACACCTGATAAAAACAATCTTTGGACCTATTTAGAATCTGTTTTCAATACTGCCAATACCACCTCGCTCGATCAGCAATTAAAACTTAAACCCATAGAAACCCTTGAGATTGGGGACGTTTTCATCACTAAACCTATGAATGGGCAATTATATGGCCATGCCATCATTGTTGTAAATAAATGCATTCACCCAGATGGAAAGGTTAAATTCATGCTTGCACAAAGTTATATGCCCGCCCAAGAGATTCAAATCTTAGACAACCCTTTACAGCCTGGATGTCCTTGGTATGACCTTGATTTTGGGCAAACGATTCAAACCCCTGATTGGAGTTTTACTTCCAATCAATTAAAATCATTTGAATGAAAACACTTTTAATTACCCTCGGATTGTTTTGTCTTTTGTTTACAACTTCCTGTAAAAAAGGAGGATGTATTGAACACGAAAAATGGGCCTGTGAATTAATCGACATCAACCCAAACTACTACGACCCTGTTTGTGATTGCGAAGGAAATACCTACCAAAATGAAGCGGTAATTCAATGCCTAGAAGGCAAAACAAAATATAAAAAAGGAAAATGTAAATAGCGTATTCGTCGCACTAGATTACGTACCTTTGCCTCGATGAAGATTTCAGCTTCTATTTACAGCGACGCACGTCAAAACCTTCAGCAAACCATCTTGGCATTGGACGAACATCAGGTAGATTTACTCCACGTTGATTGCAATGATGACCTAGCCGTATTTGACGACATCCTACAAATCAGAACCTGGTGCTCACTTCCAATTGACCTGCACATCATCACGCCTACACCTTCTAAATTCTATCAAAAACTTTTGGATGTCCCTGTAGAATATGTCACTTTTCAACTGGAGCCTTTGGCTGAACCTTTGATTTGGCCCGCAGGGTTATCGGCCGCCAAAGGCGTAGCCGTTACCACCCCCACCTCCATCGATGCATTTGATGCCCATACGGATTGTGATTTCATTCTGATCATGGCCACCATTCCCGGTCAATCTGGAGGCGTCTTCGATAAAGAAAATTTCAAGAAAATAAGAACCTTCAGAAAACGATACCCCCACAAATCCATCCACGTGGATGGCGGCGTAAACGGGGAAGTTTCCTTCATCCTCCGAAACATGGGGGTGAGTACTTCTGTTTCGGGCTCTTACCTCTTCAAAGGTCCCAGCATCGGTCACGCCTTGCTCAACCTCACATCGAGAAACATGGCCTCCGCATTCCAAATTTCGGATTTCATGATCCCCTTGGAAGAATGTCCAGTCGTTATGGATGAAACCACCCACCTTAAAGAAATTCTTGAAACCATCGAAAATGGCAAATTAGGTTTCTGCCTCGTGGGTAACGAAGACCGTCAACTCAAAGGTTTGATTTCCAGTGCCGACATTCGCAAAGCCTTGCTCAAGAAAATTGACAACCCAAAAGACATCGCATTGACCGACATGATCAATACCCATCCCGTGACCATAGAAGGGAAACAAACGGTACTTGAAATGCTTAAAAAAATGAAGACCTTAACCTTCCCGATCATGTACCTACCAGTGGTAGATTCTACAGGGAAAATGGAAGGAATTATTAATTTTGTAAACCTGATAAAAGGGGAAATATGATCATTCAACTCAAGAAAAACACGCCGTCAGCCCAAATTCAATCCTTGGCAGAAAACATCAAAGCCTTTCACATTCACGAAAACGATGATTTCCTAATCACCAGTTCTTCCTTGAAAGAGGTCCCTGAAATCGCACAAACCTTCACCGAACATTCTTGGGTTTTCCCTAATGACATGCAGTTGGCCAGCCGTGCCTTCAAAAAGGAAACGCGAACCGTCCCTTTCGGAAAAGTAAACATTGGAGGAGATAGTAAAAACACCATCCTCATCGGAGGCCCTTGTTCGGTTGAATCCGAAGAACAAATCCGCAGTGCAGCACAATTGATCAAAGGCCTTGGCTTAACGGCCTTACGTGGAGGTTGCTACAAACCCAGAACCAGCCCCTATTCTTTCCAAGGCATGGGTCTGGAAGGACTCACATTGCTCGCTAAAATGCGCGATGAATTTGACTTAACCATCATTACGGAAGCGAGAGACTCATCCCATATACAAGAAATCATTGAACACACCGATGTGATTCAAATTGGCGCCAAGGCAATGTACGACCAAGGGATTTTGAGGGCATGCGCAAAAATCGACAAACCCATTTTGATCAAAAGAGGTTTTGGCACCACGCTTCAAGAATTTGTACAAGCAGCAGAATTCATTTTATCCGGCGGTAATTCAAAGGTCATCCTTTGCGAACGTGGAATCAGAACCTTTGAAACAGCAACGCGATTTACCCTGGATTTGTGCGGTGTGGCGTGGCTAAAAGAACACACCAACTTACCCATCATTCTCGATCCTTCACATGCGATGGGCTATGCCTATGGTGTAAATGGATTGGCAAGGGCATGCGTTGCCATGGGAATAGATGGCTTATTGATTGAAGCCCATCCGAACCCTAAAATCGCCAAATCAGATGCTTCTCAACAATTGAATTATGCGGAATTCGAACAACTGCTAAAAGACATCCAACCCATTGCTACTGCTGTGGGGTATAACATCGTATAATGATACACTTAGAACAAAACATCAAAGGACTTTGTGCGAAAAATGGCATCCACTACGACGACTTCTTGAGCGATTTGGAAGTTGACGAAGTTCATGAACTTACCCTTTTCGATCTTCAAGCGATTTCCGAAGAATATGCCATAGATTTAATGGCGCTCATGTTCAAACCGCTCTTTAATGCCGAACACCTTAAAAAGAAAATCAAACAAATCAAATTGCTCATTCTCGATATTGATGGGGTGATGACCGATGGTGGAATGTATTGGACAGAAAGTGGCGACCAAATGAAAAAGTTCAATACCAAAGATGGTATGGGCATTATGGAGCTTACGAAAAACAATTTTCAAGTAGGCATTATTTCGTCCGGATTTACCAAGGTTATGGTTCAAAAACGCGCTGAGCTTTTGGGAATTCAACATTGCTATGTAGGTCGACAACCAAAAATGGACATCTTAAAAGAATGGTGTGAAACCTTAAAAATCGAATTAAACCAAGTGGCTATCATCGGTGACGACATCAACGACCTTCCCGTCATGCGTGCGGTTGGGGTTTCTGTATGTCCATCTGACGCCATCAACGAAGTAAAATCTACCTGTCAGATCATATTGACCAAGGCAGGAGGTATGGGTTGTGTTCGCGAATTCATAGATGCCTACCTACGCCCTTAACCATTGAAAATCATTATTTTATGAAACAAACAACGATCGGAATCATCCGCGAAGGAAAGGTTCCACCCGATTTCAGAACCCCACTTACCCCTAACCAGTGTGAAGTGTTGGAACAGATTTTCCCCAACGTCAAAATCAAGGTTCAAAGCAGTCCCATTCGGACGTATAAAGATGAAGAATACCAAAACCTAGGCATTGAAATCGTGACGGATTTGACAGCATGCGACCTTATTTTTGGTGTGAAAGAAGTGCAAATTGAGGACCTGATTCCGAACAAAACCTTCGTTTTCTTTTCCCATACACTTAAAAAACAGCCATACAACCGCGCATTGCTTCAAGCGATTTTACAAAAGAACATTCGTTTGATCGACTACGAAGCCATTCGCGACAAACAACAAAAACGATTGGTAGGATTTGGAAGATATGCTGGAATCGTGGGGTGTTACAATGGGTTTTTGACCTACGGATTGAAAACAAAAACCTTTACATTAAAACCAGCGAATCAGTGCGAAGACCGCAAGGAGGTTGAACAAGAAATGAAAAAGGTGGTACTTCCAAACAATTTTCGCGCAGTAATCACAGGTTTTGGCAGGGTGGGTCATGGCGCAAAAGAAATCATTGATTTATTGCCCATCAAGGAAGTAAGCCCCGAAGAGTTTCTTGAAAACAAACACAATGAAGCGGTGTATTGTCAACTGGATTCAAATGAATACTACCAACATGTAAAC
>Ga0114967_10004504_pt1 | contig 11196 bp, 8 predicted proteins | sample M_130628_MF_Meta_FD_92639 | JGI IMG/M metagenome (GOLD analysis project Ga0114967, IMG submission 92639) | Freshwater microbial communities from Lake Montjoie, Canada to study carbon cycling - M_130628_MF_MetaG | ecosystem: Environmental > Aquatic > Freshwater > Lake | place: Lake Montjoie... | reverse complement strand
GTGCGCCATCCCAGACGGTTTTTGGCTTCGGACAGCTGGAATCCATACTCGACCAACAGGCGCTGGCTCAGATCGAATTCCCACGCGACATCTGCATCGGCACCGCCGCGCGAGAGCATCACCAGGCAGCGCCGGTCCTCCGGCTCCAAGACCACGGCGCCGTGCCAGACCCAGTTTTCCCGTTCGGCGGCGGCAAGAGCATCCAGATCGAGGACGGTTTCCCAGATGGGCTCGGCTGTGCGGTAGCTGGCGAGCGTGGTGCGCCGCCAGAGGCCCTTGGGATGGGCGGCATCGCGCCAAAAATTATAAAAGTGGTCGCCGATCCTGCCGATCAGCGGGATGCGCTCCTTGGAATCGAGAATTGACAGAAGACGCGCCTCGAGCCCGCGGAACGAATCGCTTTCCGCAAGCGCCGTTATGCTTTCGGCATTGCGCTGGCGCACCCAGTTGAGGGGCTCGGTGCCGCTGACATCCTCCAGCCACAGAAACGGGTCGGGGGGGAGATCGGAGGGGAGTGGCTCGGCAGATGAAGTGGCTGGCATGGCGAGAAAGAGGCTCCAGAGAACAGCGGCAAGGAGAGCCAGTTGGGAGGGCATCGCAGGGGTCCGGAGAATAGTGGCGAGCGTGCAAGGGTGACGTCGGGGATTGGCTGGGCCCGGCGGGCTGTAGAAAAAGTGCGGGGAGGACTTGTTCCACGGGCAGTTAGCCACGTGTCTGGCCGGTGCCAATCACGACATATTTGTAGGTGGTGAGTTCACGCGCACCGCAGGGGCCACGGGCATGGAGCTTGTCGGTGGAGATGCCGATCTCGGCTCCGAGGCCCATCTCGCCGCCGTCGTTGAACCGGGTGCTGGCATTCACCATTGCGACAGCGGTGTCGACGCGGGTGGTGAAGCGGTCGGCTGCAGAGGGATCGGCCGTGACGATGGTGTCGGTATGGCGGGAACCGTAGCGATTGACATGTTCAATGGCGGCGTCGAGGGAATCGACCACGGCCACCGAAATTTTGGGGCCGAGAAACTCCGCGGCAAAATCGGCCTCGGTGGCCACACCTGCCCCCGGCACGAGGCGACGCGTGGCCTCATCGCCCACGATTTCCACCCCCTGTTCGGCCAGAGCGCTGGCGATTTCAGGCAGGAAACGGTCCGCCACAGTGCGGTGCACCAGCAGCGATTCCGCCGCATTGCACACTCCCATGCGCTGGCACTTGGCATTGATGGTGATGGCGCGGGCCATGGCCAGATCGGCCGCCTTGTCTACATACACATGGCAATTGCCGCTGAAGTGCTTGAGTACCGGCATCGTGGCCTCCGCACAGACCCGGCGGATAAGCGATTCTCCGCCCCGGGGAATGGCAATATCGATACAGTCGTCCATGGTCAGGAAGTGACCTACGGCGGCCCGATCGGGGGTGTCAACCAGCTGCACGCAGTCGGTGGGCAGGCCGGAGGCGGCGATCGCCTGCCGAATGCTCTGCACAATCCGGGCGCTGGAATGGGCCGCCTCCTTCCCGCCGCGCAGGATGATGGCATTGCCCGCCGCGAGGGCGACCGCCGCTGCATCAGCCGTGACGTTCGGGCGCGACTCGTAGATGAAGAACACAACCCCCAGCGGCACCCGCACCTTGCGGATGATCAGTCCATTGGGCCGTGTCGATTCCTCCAGCACCTCCCCCACCGGGTCGCTCTGCAGCGCCACCGCTTCCACTCCCGCGGCAATCGATTCAACCCGCTTGGGGTCGAGCGTGAGTCGGTCGATGGCGGCCGGCGAGAGCCCATAGCCTGGAGCGGCTGCCAGATCGAGTTGGTTGGCGGCGAGGATCGCGGCAGCATCGGCCCGGATCTGCGCGGCGGCAGCCCGCAGGCACGCAGACTTCGCTGCGCCGGTCACCGAGGCCAGTTCGATCGACGCCTGGCGGGCTCGGGAGGCGATGGAGCGGCAATGATTGGCCAAACCTGCGGGGGGAAGATGCGCGGGAGTCTCGGGTGCGAGTGTCGACATGGGCCCTCCGGTATGGGGAAAGGATCAGAATAGCATGCGGGGAGAGGCCGCCGCCGGGGCGGCTCTTTCACGGCCGGGCGCAAAACAGCTCGAGGGCGCTGCGCACCAGCCCCACGGCATGCACCCGCACGATCTGGATTCCCTGGGCTGCCAGAGCACACGCGCCCCCCGCTGTGCCCCCATCGCGCTGGGCCTCGCTGGCCGGGTGTCCCAACGCCTGCTCCAGCGATTTGCCGATGAAGCCCTTGCGGGAATGGCCGATCAGAATCGGCACGCCAAGATCGAGAAACTCGTGCGCATGGGCCAAGAGTGTCAGGTTGTGGGCGTGGGTTTTGCCGAAACCGATCCCCGGATCGAGGCAGATATTTTCCCGGGAGACGCCCGCTTCCAACAGGGCGTCGAGGCGCTGCTGCAGGTAGCGTTTGATGTCGGCCACCACATTTTCATAGCGGGGATCGACCTGCATCGTTTGGGGCGACCCTTGCATATGCATGGCGCAGATGCCGGCCCTGCTGGCTGCGGCCAGAGGCAGCATATCGGGATCACCCTCCAGGCCGGTCACATCGTTGATGATCTCGGCTCCCATCGCGAGTGCGGCGGCGGCCACCGTGGCCTTGGAGGTGTCGATCGACACCGGCACCCCCGCCTCCGCCGCCAAGCGGCGCACCACTTCCCCCACGCGGCGCAATTCTTCCTCGGCCGTCACCCCGGCAGAAAAAGGGCGGGTGCTTTCCCCGCCCACATCGAGCAGATCGGCTCCCTCGGCCACCAGTCGCAGGCCATGGGCCACCGCCGCCTCCACCGATGTATGCCGACCGCCGTCGGAAAAGCTGTCGGGAGTGGCGTTGACAATCCCCATTACCAGCGGCCGGCGCAGGGGGCCGGCAGGATGGGGCAGCAGCAGACGTCGGGTGCGGAGTTGCCAGTGGTCGGGCGCGGCGGCGAGCATGGGCAGAGTTTCCCGAACAGTTGGGTAAAAAAAACTGCCGCCCCCGAAGGGGCGGCAGCCATAGGAGTCTTTGGCAGGTCGCGCGAAGCAGATGAGACGGCACTTGTGCACCGTCGCTTCTGCCTGCGTTTCCGTGCTGAAAGGGCTGCGTCAACGGCTAGCCCGTCGACTGGCCGCTAGCGGCGCAGCCTCCTAGTACAGTCACTTTGCGTCACTGAATCACCTCCTTTGTTACGAGGAATCCCAGCCGTCGCGACATCTGCACTCGTCGCCGCCGGGCTGTTATCTCCCCGGCCGTCACCGGAGACCGATACGTGACAGAACGCCGATGTTCCAGTCACTGCTGGAACCGCGACGACCCGCACTTCCCAAGTTTAGTCGGTGGCCAGCAGGCTGGCCACTGGTGGGTCGAAGGAGGAGCGGCCGGGGCCTTCAGGGCGTATCCACATTACGTGAAAAGCCGGCTGCGGGACGGCAAAAGTCTCGTCGCTCAAGCTCTTCGAGCGTTCGCCGATCCCTCCGCCTCCATCGCTCGAGCAGGGCCTGTTTCACCAGGGCTCTTCCATCAGGCCGACGATCTGCTGGGCCATTTTGACGATCCCCTCCTGCTGGGTGCTCACCACCGAGCGGCCGAATTCGGGCACCAGCATCGCCGCCTGCCCCACATCGACGCTCGCAGCCGGCAGGGGAACACCTCCGCTGGCGAGCACAGATCCGCCGCGATCGGCCCACGTCACCAGCACCTGGATGTTCATTTCCACCTGACGGCTCTGATCGGTGGGGCTCTCCACCACCATGCGTTTGGTGTCGGCGACGATCCTTCCGGTGAGCACGCTATCGGCATCGGGAGTGCCCACCACCTTGAACGGCGTCCGTTTTTCGATCTCCTTGCAGACCGCCTCGGTGAGCCGCTCACCCAGATCGATGCCTGGCGTCACCCGGTAGCTGTCGGCCTGGAAGACTGGCACATAGACGGTGCGCACATTGGGGGCGTAGAGCGTATTGTTTCCAAACCGGTAGCCAGCGCAGCCACTGCACAGCAGGATCGCCGCAACCAACAGGCGGCCAAGTGGCAGAGGGCATGCAGCCATGGGAGCGGTCCGGATGGCCCGTGGGCCAGAGGAATTCAGCGGAGTGGGGCTGCGGCGCCGGAATTGTCTTCACGGGCGATGACCGCATCGGCTTCGGCCATGGCGTCGAGTTCGGCCTCTTTGAGGGAATCGGGATTGAGCAGCGCCGTCAACTGCGGGAACGGATTGTCTGACACATCGGCCAGCCCCTCGATGAGTCCGAGTTTTTCACGCGACTGTTGGGCCAGCAGCGTCTGCGGTCGGTCGCGGGCGATGAGCGCGTAGTAGATACGGGCGGACGAATAGTGTTTCCCCTTGGCGTAGAATTCCGCGCGATCCCAGTGGCGTTTTGCCTGCTGGGCGGCGATCTCGGCCCGCACCTTCACCACCCTGCCCTGTTCATCCTGGGCCAGTTGATCGGGGAATTGCACGAGTGTTTGGTCGGCCAGAATCTCCGCCTCGTCCAAGACGCCACCCTCGTAGCCAGGCCCCTGATAGGCACGCAGTTTGGCTTGGAGGCCGAGCAGGTGGGCCTGCAGGAGAAACTCACTGTCGGGGTATTCGTTGCGGAGCAGGCCGTAAAAATAGTCGGCATCCATCCACTGGCGATCAACGAAATGGGCGTTGGCCTGCGCCATGATGCTGTCGTCGGCCAGCGGGCCCCGGGGATCGTTGATGCGAACGTGGTCAAACGCCTTGATGCCCCGGCCACGCGTGTCGAAGATCGGCCGGCTGCGGTCAACGAAATTGGGGGTGAGCGTCCAGTAGCCATGTTTGTCGTCGAGCGCAATCCAGAACTGCGCGATGACAAACTGCCGCTGCGCGATGCGGTCGAGGTAGCGGGAATTGGCATATTTTTTGACGATCTCGTCGTAGCAGTCTTCCGCCTTGGGGTACTGGTCGGTGAAGAACCAGCACTCAGCCAGTTGCCACATCGCGTCTTCCTCGATGGTGGAATCGGGCCAGCGGTCGATCGCCGTCTTGTATTTCGTGATCGCTTCCTTGTATTTGCGGTCGCGAAACAGGGCGTCTCCCTCGGCTAGCGCTGTGCGTGCGATTGGCTCGTTGGGGCCGCGGCCAACAATCTTCTTCCAGCGGCGTTTGACGTTTTCACCCTTGAAGTAATCCCAGCCCGTTTCCGCCTCGGAGGGCTTGTACTCCGAGGAGATGACCGCGGAATCGGCATCCTCGCCCAGTTCGCCGGCGACCTGTTTGCCCGCGTCAGCTCCCGACTTCGACCAGGGCCATGTCGGCATCTTCATCGTGGCGCAGCCCGACGCAAGGAATGTGCAGCAGAGGGCTGCAGCCAGGAGTCCGCGACCAGTCGAGGTTCGATGGAACATAGGGGTGCCGGGCATGGCTGTTGGTTCAGGAGGGTCGTGCGGTACGCGAAGCTGGGGACAGCCAACGGCTGACGGTGAGTCGCCGGCCGACGAGATGGGAAAGGTAGGTGTTCATAACGGCCCGGAGTTCTCCATGGATCGCCGCAGGGAAGTTGGCGCGGTCTTTCCATCCTGCTGGCGGGCCGGAGAGCAGGTGCATGCTCGCGATCGTGTCTGCGGAGACCGAAACCACCGCCCGACGGCCCTGCCGGCAGCGTGCGCAGAGCGTTCCGCCATCGAGCATGCCGAAGGCGACGCGGGACTGCTGTGCCGTGGAGGCCAGACACTCGGCGCAGTGCACAAGCGTGGGAGCCTGGCCGATGAGTCGCAGCATCGTGAGCTCGGCATGGATAACCAGCCTGTGCACGGCTTCTTCGTCACCGGAGTGACCAGAGAGCGCAGCGAGGGTTGTTTCGGCCACATCGAACAGTTCCTGTTGCGGATCGGCATCAGCCGAGAGGGCATCGAGCAGTTCTGCGACGTACATGCCGCCGTATACAGCAGGCAAACTTCTGGCGACACGGAACCGGCTGCCGAGGTGGGCCTCGGTGAGCAAGTCCAGACCGCCCGAGACTTTCCGGAGGACGAGTACCTGACAGATGGAAAGCAGGTCAAGGGCGCCGTCAAAAGCGCTCTTTGGACGCCACGCTCCCTTTGCCAGAGCCCGCAGCTTGCCGAATTCGCGGGTGTAGAGCGTGACAACGCAGCTGGTTTCCCCGAAGGGCACCGTGCGGATGACGATGGCTGGCGTCTTGTCCGCGGCCATGGGGCGCTAGCGCTCCTGCGGGAGGCGGGTGATCCGCACCACATCAACCCGCCGCCGGGTGGCCGAAAGCACCTCCAGCAGGGCTCCGTGCGATTCGATGCGCTCCCCCGCTTCCGGAATGCGACCACAGTGGTGGAAGACGAGCCCACCGACGGTTTCGTAGTCGGCCTCCTCGGGGAGCGCCAGCCCCATGCGGGCATTGATCGTGCCCAGCCGCACCTGGGCCCGGGCCTCGCAGACGTCTGCGCTCAGCATGCGGATGCCATCGGAGAAGGCCTCGTCATGCTCGTCGGCGATCTCGCCGACGATTTCCTCGAGGGCGTCCTCGATGGTGACCAGTCCGGAAACACCGCCGAACTCGTCGGTGACGACCGCCATGTGGGTGTGCGTGCGTTGGAAATCGCGCAGCAACTTCTGCACGCTCATCGATTCCGGCACGAAGGAGGGGGGCCGCAGGAGTGGCCGGATCGATAACGGTTCAGCAGCAGCCGTTGCAGCGGTGTCGCAGCCCAGTCGGGCGGTGAGTTGGGTGAGCAGTTCGCGGGTATGGAGAATTCCCACCACATTGTCGGGCGATCGCTCCCAGACCGGCAGCCGCGTGTGGGCGCTGTCGGCGGCCAGGCGCAGAACATCATCCCAGCTCGTTTCCAGCGGAATCGAAATCATGTTGGTGCGGGTCGTCATGATTTGCGACACCCGGGCTTCCCTGAGATCCATCACACCCTCGATCATGTCGCGGGCGGCGCCCTCCAGACGTCCTTCGCGGTGGGCCTCATCGACCACCTGCCGCAGTTCATCCTGCATGCTGGCAGCCTCCTGCTCCGCACCCCGCCGGCCGACGGTCGAGGCGAGCCTGCCGGCCAATCGGCCGAGCAGGCCAACCATGGGAGTGACGACAGCCACCACGGGACGCCACATCCCCCAGGTTGCCACCACAATCCGCGGGCCAGCAAAACGGGTCACGACCATCGGCACGACGACGAGCGTCAGCCAGACGATCCCGATCCAGGCGGTCATGGCGGAGGCTTCCAGCGTTCTGCGGCCACCAGCTGCTGGCAGGGCGCTGGAGGCGAGCATCGTGGCGACCACGGCGGCGATCACCACAACTGATGCGGCGATGAAAGCGATCGTCTCGCTGCCGTCGATGATCTCGTCGTAGCGCTGGGGGGTGCCACGCAGCCGGCAGAGTTCCTGAAGCCGGCCCCGCTGGGCACCGCGCACGGCTCGCGCCTGCATGGCTGCCAGGCTGGCGACCACCAACAACAGCAGCGCCCCATCCAAACCGAGCGTGGCAGCAGGGCTCATCGGTGCCGTTCCCGTGGCGGTCCCACTGGGGGAATGGGTAATCCCAACTGCTGCAGCAAAGATTTTTCGCGGGCCCGCATCGCTCGGCGGTCGGCGGGAAGGATGTCGTCGTAGCCGGTCAGGTGGAGCAGGCCATGGAGCAGATACAGGATCAATTCCTGCCGCGGTGTCCAGCCGAGCTGCCGGCTGGTTCGCCGAGCGGTCTCTGCGCTGACGACAATGTCTCCCTGCAGGCCAGCCCGGGCCTCGTGAGGTCCGGCTGCACCCGACTCAGTGAGGTCGAAGGTGATGACGTCGGTGGGACCGGGAATCCCCAGCCACTGCTCGTGCAGTTTCGCCATCCGCCGGTCGTCCACCAGCAGAATGCTGAGTTCGGCCTGTGCGACTCCCTCGGCCGCCAGAGCCCGGCGCATCAGCCGCTTGAGAGGTTCGGCAGCCACACGCAGCACCTTCTGTCGATCGCTGATTTCGACCGCCAGTGGGGAGGGTGCGACAGAACGCAGCGCGCGGGCCACTAGGCAGTCCTCTGATCGGGGTATTTGACGCGCCCGTGGTAGACGGCCGTCAGGCTCTTGACGAGGCTCTGTTCGATCAGATCGAGTTCTTCAAGCGTCAGCCCACACTCGTCGAACTGTCCGTCCAGCAGACGCTTCATCGCCAGTTCGTGGACGAGGCTTTGAATCCGCGCCGGAGTCGGCTCAGTGAGGGCGCGGCTGGCGCTTTCCACCGCATCGGAGAGCATCAGCACCGCCGATTCGCGGGTGCTAGGCCGGGGACCGGGATAGCGATAGGTTTGTTCGTCGACATCGGCCGCGTTCGGATCGGCCTGCGAACGTTCCGTCGCGCGGCGGTAGAAATATTCCACCAATGTCGTGCCGTGGTGTTCGGCGATGAGATCGACGATGGGCTGGGGCAGGTTGTACTGGCGGGCCAGTTCCGCCCCCTCTTTGACATGGGCGACAATGATCAGCGTGCTCATGGCCGGCACCAGCGATTCGTGGCGGCTCCCCTGCTGGCCTTGATTCTCCACGAAGTAGGCCGGCTTGAGCATCTTGCCGATGTCGTGGAAATAGGCGCCAACCCGCACCAGGAGCCCGCGGGCGCCGATCGCCTCGGCCGCCGATTCCCCGATGCTCGCGACATTGATCGAGTGGTTGTAGGTGCCGGGGGCTCTGCGCACCAGTTCCTGCAGGAGCGGATGGGCCACATCCCCCACCTCCAGCAGGCTGAGGTCGGTAAGCACGCCGAAGGCGCGCTCGATAAAGGGCAGCAGGCCGGTCATGAGAAATCCTGCCAGCAGCGTCCACGCCCCGGTGCGCCCTGATTCGTAGAGCAGTTGCACATCCAGCGAGCGTTCCTCGAGCAACTGCGAACCGAGTTGGGTGGCAAACGCCACCGCCCCGGCCCACAGCCCGACATAGATCAGTTTGCTGCGGCTGCGGAGCCGGCCCATCCAAAACACCATCGCCGCCGCCGCCGCCGCCAAGGTCACATAGTCAGCCAGTCCGCGGCCCAGCCCGATCACAACCACCAAGGCCACCTCCGCTGCCAGCAGCAGTGCCAGATCCTCGTCGAAGGCGATTGCCACGGTCATGGCAAACACCAGCAATGGCACAATCTCAGCCCGCCAGGCGTCGCCGGCGGCTGCCAGGCAGAGCATCACCGTCACCACCGACAACCCCAGTAGGGTGGCGACATGCCCGAGGTCATCGAGCACGTCCCGGTGGTGCATGTGGATATAGAAACCAGCCAGCGTAAACAGCGCCGCGCACAGCCCGAACATGGCCGCGGCCCGGCCGGCTCGCTGGCGGGCATCCTGCTGCCGGAGATATTCTTCATGTTCGCGTTGGAGCAGAAACTGATCGTCTGGAGTGATCGGCTGCCCCGGGGTCACCAGCAAGTCGCCGGCGGCATAGCGCACAAACTGCTGCGGCGTTTTTTCCACGGCATCCGCCTTGGCAAGCGCCGTGGCATCGGGGTCGAGTTCCAGAGAGCCAGCCAACTTGGGCTCGATCCAGGCGAAGATCCGGGCGGCGAAGGCTCCGGGGCCAATTTCATCGTCGATCCGGGTTTTGAGGCGTGCTTTGGCCTCGCCGAGAAGCACGTCGGCAACCTGCACGCGACTGATGTCTGGCACGTTGCCCGGGGGATGGACATCGATCTCCGTCTGACTTCCCTCGTCGATGCGGTGTTGGATTTTTTCCAGAACACCGTTGGCCACGATATCGGCAAAGGCGCGGTCGATCGCCTTGTCGAAATCGAGCTGTTTTTCCTTTGAATCGAGCCGAGCCCGGAACTGTGCGAACGTGCGCTCCGCTTCCGCCACCAGCGCCGCGGTTTCCGGGGGCAGGGGAGCCGGTTCGGCAGGCACACCCTTGTCGGCGACGGCGATCTCGCTTTCCACGTCGGTTGGGCTCGGGGCATCCTCAGTCGTCACCCCCTCCTCCGCCGAGCCAGAGTCTGCGCCGGGGCTGGCAGTCGCCGGTAGAGGATCGGCCAGCAGAGCTTCCTGCGGATGGTTCCGCGGGGGGAGGGCGGCAAAGGCCTCGGCGGCCTCCGGCGTGAATTCAAGCCACACGTCGCGGGAGACGCCCGCCAACCCATCGGCTGCGGCAATCTCGGCAATCCGGTTTTTAAGCCCATCCCGCAGCCGCACAAACGGGGCCCTGTCCTGCGTGTAAACCACGCGAACCTGCGCCGCGGCGCGTTCCCGGGCGGCTCTTGTTCGTTCCAGATCGGGCTTCTCAAACGGCACGCGGGCGGCAACGCCGCGGGCCACAACTCCTCCGGGGCGATAGGGCAAGGGTTCAGCCCAGCCATGGAGCAGCACCAGCAGCCCAACGCCAGCCGCGAGGCACAGACCCAGCCGGAGCATCACCTCGCCGCGGAGCATCCGTTCCAGGAGCTTCCCCAGAAAGCCCTGGGGGGCCTCGACGGAAGAGCCGCGTTTGGCGCGACGTCGGTAGGAGGAAGGGGCAATGGGCATGGTGGTGTGGGCGACAGCCTAGCGGCGCCGCGGGCGTTCCTCCGGGTGTCCATCGCCGTCGTAAGCCTGCACGATGCGCTGCACCAAAGGATGCCGCACGATGTCGCTGCCGCTGAGCCGCACGCATGTGCAGCCGGGCACACCCTGCAACCGCTGCATGGCATCAACGAGGCCGCTGTCGCGATTGGAGGGCAGATCGACCTGTGTCGTGTCGCCCGAAATCACCATCTTCGATCCCACGCCCAGCCGGGTGAGAAACATCTTCATCTGCGCCACGGTCGTGTTTTGAGCTTCGTCGAGAATGATGAATGCGTTGTTGAGCGTGCGGCCGCGCATGTAGGCCAGCGGAATCATCTCCACGACATCCTGCTCTCCCAGCCGCTTGAGCAGTTCGAAGTCCATCATCTCCCGCATCGCATCCAACAGCGGCCGCAGGTAGGGATTGATCTTGGCCTGCAGGTCGCCAGGGAGGAATCCGAGGCTCTCTCCGGCCTCGACAGCCGGCCTCACCAGCACGATCTTGCGCACCGTTTCAGCCCGTAGTTGCGACACTGCCATGGCAACGGCGAGAAACGTCTTGCCGCTGCCGGCGGGGCCTGAGCAGAGCACGACGTCATGTTCGCGGATCGCCTGCACGTAGGCCGATTGGCCGGCGGTGCGCGGCAGTACCTGCCGACCGGGGCGTTGCACCTCGATCGGTTCGTGCGGCACCACCGTCGGCTGGCCGGTGGCTTGGG